>ERZ791796.1818-NODE-1818-length-11338-cov-2.511123_pt1 | contig 11338 bp, 8 predicted proteins | sample MGYA00510311_ERZ791796 | MGnify/ENA primary metagenome ERZ791796 (study PRJEB30046, sample SAMN00792042) | human gut metagenome | study: EMG produced TPA metagenomics assembly of the A metagenome-wide association study of gut microbiota in type 2...
TATGTCCATAAGCTCGTGGAACAGGGTTCTCGGATAAGGCGTTTCCGGATGGTCTATCTCATTATAAATTCCCCACCAGGCAACACTGGGATGATTATAAAGCTGATGTACCATCTCTTGCATAAACTGGCAGGTATTCTTATTGAAATCGGGACTATTGCGGGTTTCGTTGACCAATGAGACTTCGTCCCAGACAAGAAATCCCTCCCTGTCGGCCACCTCGTGAATATGCGCGCTTTGGGGATAATGAGCCATGCGGATAGCCGTAGCACCGATATCTTTGATGCAAGCCATGTCCGAATCTTCATCCGCCGCAGAAAGCGCCCACCCTTTATCTTTCATATCCTGATGCCGGGAGACGCCATATACCGGATAGGGCACACCGTTCAGTTCGAATCCCTCTTTCTGGGAGATGGCCACCGTACCCAATCCGAATGTCTGCGAAAGGGAATCTACCACAACACCCTGCTGGCTGACTTTCACTTCTACCGTATACAGATAAGGATTCTTCCGTCCGTCCCAACGCACGGGGTTGGCCAGGCTGAAAGGAATTGTGCACGGGGTATCCGTTCCGGAACAGAGGTGGATGGTTTGAATCTGACGTGCCACGTCTTTCCCTTTGGCATCCTTCACAACGGCCTCCACGGTAGCATCCGTTTCGGGTGCACGGGGGTCGAGCTTCGCATAACTGTATCTGCCATATTGCAAGATAGAGCGGACATCAATCTCCGCCACCTCGGCTGTTAAGTTCCTGACGTCCACATACACACCCGACGAGGCATAATGAAGCGGGGTAATGCAAAGCGGTTCCGTTACAATGAGCTTTGCCGGACGATAGAGTCCGCCAAAGAGAGCGAAGCCGCCCGAAAGAGGAGGAACATCCGCCCTCCACCGATTGTCTACTTCTACGCGCAGCTCATTCTCTTCGCCCCAAATCACCTCATTGGTCAATTCGAAACAGAATGCCGTAAAAGCTCCTTTATGCTCTCCCAGAATCTGTCCGTTCAGGTAGACGGTAGCCACCACCGAAGCCGCTTCGAAACGGACAAAGAGACGTTTTCCTTCCCACTCCTTCGGTACGGAAAAACGTTTGGCATACCAGCCTACGCCTCTGTAATAGTTTGTTTTATTCTTTCCCTTCCTGTCTGGAAGAGGTTCCGTATTGTTCTGCGCATCCAAAGCGTTCCATGTATGGGGAATGTCCACCCCCTCCCAGTCCTCCGTAACGGACATCTCCGTTTCCGGCTTCAAAGAGAATCTCCACCCTTCGTTCAATGGAATTTCTTGCCGCTGCGACCAGGCAGTCAGCGCCAAAACCAACAAAGCCAATAAGACCGTTATTTTCTTCATCTGCTTTCTATTTTATATTGAGTACGTCATTATACTATACGAACGAGCTGACGGAAACACGTAAATGCGAGGGGATTTCTTTGCAGATTGAAAACATTTCCAGCGTTTGTAGAAAAAGACTCAACTCGGAACCAACGTTCGATAAACAACTCCAACGACAATTCTGTATTCAAAACAAGCTCCAACCAGAACCAAGCATTCGAAAAGAATAATTTCGTTCCTCTCTAAATCCAAAGATAAACGGGAAAATAGAGCTTTCGCATAATACTCCTTTTCTTCCGGACAATCCGAATGAACAGTTTTATAACGATTAGCAGGGATTCGGTTTCCTAATCAGGAACAGCCCCTTTTCTACCGGACGGCTACAGCAAGGAAAAGAATTTGCATTCATCGAGATAAATAATCTTCCTTTTCTTTAAGTGAATAAGGCTCTTCTTCCGTATATACTATAAGAAACAAAACAAACAGGAAGATATGAATAAAAATTTTCTTTTTACAGCACTCTTCTGCACGGCGCTAACCCTTCCGGCAGGAGCGTTTGCCCAGAAGATTATCGAAGCTACTCCGGGCTCATTGGAGACAGCTCTTTCTACCGTGAAGAAATCGGTTAAGAAACAAAAAGAAGATGTGATTGTCCGGTTGCATGGAGGCACTTACACGCTACAAAAGCCTCTGGTGCTGGACGAAGCGTATAGCGGACAGAACGGACATCGTGTTATTTTCCGTGCGGCAGAAGGCGAAACGCCCGTACTCAGCGGAGGCGTCAAGGTAACAGGATGGGAAAAAGTTTCAGGAAATCTTTATAAAGCGCCTTTCAACAGCGACAAGAAGTTGCGCACGCTACTCGTTAACGGAGTGCGGGCACGCATGGCCGGAGCGAAACGCCGTGTGATGGGACAAGGCAGCGAAGGCACGGTGGAGATAAAAGGTACCGAATCGTGGGCTTTCGGAGCCGGGAAGTCGGTGGATGGAGTCAAGTTCCTTGCCAACGAAGAATTGACCATGTTCCACAATCCGGAAGATGTAGAAGTGGTACAGAACAAAGTGTGGACAGAGAAAATCTTCTGTCTGAGAGACATAGAGAAGTGGGGCGACACGATTGTAGCCCGTTTCCAACAACCTTACGGAGCGATTCTGAACTCCCTGGCTTGGGCGGGTAAAGTGAACTACCACGGAGAATTCTATTTTCGTAACGCATACGAGCTGTTAGACGAACCCGGAGAATTCTATTACGACCGCAAGGCGAAGACTCTTTACTATTACAGTCAGGGCGAAGACATGGACAAAGCGGAAGTGATAGCTCCCGTCAGCGAAGGATTGATTCGCATACAGGGTTCTTCTTTGAACTCCCGGGTAGCCAATATCTCCTTCGAGGGCATTACCTTCTCTCACGATTCGTGGAGTTTGATGGACATCGAAGGCTCACACGGTTTCGGTGGTATACAGAGTTTGGGACTTGCCGTAAAATATATTCCCGACGGAAACTGGCACCCGACGCACTACAACAGCTGCGATGTGCCGACCGGCAGTATTGAGGTGCAGAACGCAACCGGCATCCGCCTTATACGCAACAAGTTCGTACACTTGGGTTCGGCCATTGCCGTGAATCTGGTGAACGATGTCACAGATTCCGAGGTGACCGGGAACTTCTTCAACGACCTGTTGGGCAACGCTGTCAGTGTAGGTCATCCGCAACATTACGAGATAGGCGACGGTACGGGAAAATATCCTGCCACAGTGGAAGGTGTTTGCCGCAACATTCACATTACCAACAACTACGTACGCAACGTCAGCCTCGATTTCAGACAGGTGGAAGCCATGCTGGGTTTCTTTGTAGAGGACGTTCACTACGAGCATAATGACATTGAAAGAACTCCTTACGGTGCCATAGCTTTAGGCTGGTGGTGGGGAAATGCCAAGACGCCGGAATCGAAGGTAGCGAAGAACAACAGCATCAGCTACAACCGCATAGGTAAGACTCATTTAGTGTTGAACGACGGAGGTGTGATTTATCTGTTGGGCAAACAGCCGGGCTCTGTTATCAGACGCAATTATCTGTTCGACGGTCCGCGTTGCATCTATCCCGACGATGGTTCGTCCGGATGGTATATCGAGGAGAATGTTATCAACAGTCTGTTCCAATTATGGTACCACCTGGCATCCGACCGGAACTATGACATTACAGCCCGCCGCAACTTTGTAAAGGACAATTATCTGGTAAACAACGGCAATGGCACCAAGATAGAAGATACGCAGGTTTTCAGGAATTATGATTTCAACGACGAGGCGAAAAGCATTATGTCGGAGGCCGGTATCGAAAAAGAGTACAAAGACATTATTCCGACTGAAGAACCGGAAGCGATTCATATTTATCCAAAATTCCCTAAGGAAAAATGGATACTCTAATATAGACAAAGAAGTTTACACACACGAAAAGAACGAACCTGAACAATTCGTACTTAGGAGCTAATAGAAGTGATAATTCCTTATAACTCCCCTATTATGAATGATGCAGGCTAAGTTCTTTACAAACAGCAGAGGTGCCGGAGGTTTCAATCGTTATCAGAAACTTGTCCGGCACCTTTCTTTATCGGCTCCAGGATGAGATGTGGTAGTGATGACTTTAACTCCGGCTCGTATCCATTTAAGTAACGCCTTCAAAACGATTGGGTTGAACAGACTTCCCTTCCCGGTACAAAAGTGGCACCTTCAAAACGATGGATTGGAAAAACTTCCCTCCCCGGTACAAAAGTGACACCTTCAATACGATGGATTGAACAGACTTCCCCCCGGTACAAAAGCAGCACGCCAGAAGAAGGGAAATATAAATTTTGTTTTACTACGGGAGAATGATATTTGTTTATAAAAATAACATAGTTAGTTACGCTGCGTAGCATTAAGAGTTATTCGAATAACTAACTATGTGAGAGGGTATCACATAGTTAGTTATTTTAGAGGGTGCTATTGCGCTTTACTTGGAAGCTGTTTTCACCGGTAAGCATCGCCATAGCCAACGTGGAATCAATCTCCAGAAGAAGACCAAAACACCATATTTCCAATCAATCACCGCCACCCTTTTCTTCCGGTTTAGCGCTTTCACTGCCAACCGGGCCACCTTGTCGGGCTTCATCAGCATGGGATAGTTCTTCCCGTCGTTCAATAAATCGGTCGCCACAAATCCCGGACGTATATCCGTAAAGTTCACCTTTAGCTTTTCCAAACAAGCCAACTGTTCGAGTGCATCGATATAAGTATTCTGAAAACGTTTGGTAGCGGAGTAAGCCGGAGCCACGCCCAGCCCCTTCGTTCCGGCAATGGAACTAATAACCGCCAGATGACCACTCCCCTGCTTCCGGAAATAGCGGTACGCCGCATCCACCATCCGTGTAAATCCCTCAACATTGGTACGTGCCGTACGGAGTTCAATGTCCGGATTCAACTCCATATTCTGATGGCCGATGCCCGAACTGAGCAGAAACAAATCCATGCCACCCAGCTGTTCTATAAGCAGATGCAGCTTTTCCGGAGCATCCTCCCGAGTCACGTCCAACGCCTGTATGGCAATATGTGGCGGAGCCAGTTTACGAAACTCCTCCAAAGCTCCCTGCCTTCTCCCGGCCACTCCCACCTGCCATCCCTGCGACAGCAACACTTTGGCAATCTCTTGTCCTATACCCGAAGTAGCCCCTATAATAACCGCTCTTTTCATGTCAATTCTTCCTTTTATCATCTGACAGGCAAAGGTAAGAAAGTTCTTCAAGAACGGAAGCAAAGAGCGCAAGAAGGTAGTAACCGCGCATCTAAAAAGAGGACGTAATGAGATAAAGATACCTCTGATAGATTGTTCGTTTGCGATATTTGTGTTATCTTTGTAGATACGATAGTGCAAAATAAGGACTGAATAGAGGAGATAATATGTTTTTTGATGACTATAAACAACATAGCGATTCACAGATTCGCCCTTCCCTGTTTTGGGAGTACGACCTGACACGGTTCGACTGGAACCAGATGCGCACATTAGTGGTGCAGCGTGTAGTGGAGCGCGGACGTATGGACGATTTCTATGCGATGCTCAATATGTATGGCATCGACGGTGTGCGTGAAGCTATAAAAGACATCCCTACGTTGTGTCCAAAGGACCTTTCGTTTGTATGCAATGTGTTTAATCTAAAAAAGGAAGAATTAAAATGTTACACATTGAAACAGTTGCGCCCGCAACACTGGAACTCCTGAAAAAACTGATGGAAGACAAGCGCCTAAAGGATTTTGTCCTGGTAGACGGAACATCCCTTTCTTTGCAGTTGGGACACCGCATCAGCGTTGACTTGGATTTATTCACGTCGGAAGCCTTCGATGAGATGGACTTGTCAGCATATCTCACCTCGGAATACGGGCTGATGCTTGACTTTATTTCAGGCCGTACCGTAAAGGGAGAAATTCAAGGAGTACAGATAGACTGCATAGCTCACACTTATCCATGGATTGCCCCCAGTTTACAGATAGATGGCATCCGTCTTGCAAGCATACCGGACATCTGTGCTATGAAATTAAATGCAATCGCTGGTTCAGGTACACGAATAAAGGATTTCATAGACATCGCTTATCTTTCATCCTACCTATCATTGACGGAAATGCTCAAGGCTTATGAGCAAAAATATCATGCCAATGCCCTTATACCCTTAAAAGCATTGGCATACTGGGAGGACATCAATTTCTCCGAACCGATAAAGATGTTCGACTCTGTACCTTTTCAATGGGAAAGGATAGCAAAGCGATTATTAGCCATGCAGAATAGCCCACAGAAAATATTTAAACCAATATAAGGTTTTCTCTGTTATATTAAAAATATATTCATTATGCCAACCTTCTTCATTATCCTCATTACCGTATATCTTGCAGGAAACTCTTACATTTTTTACAGAGGGGCACAAGCGCTGTCCGGCCTCCCCCTCGGAATAAGAGTGGTATTCACTGTTTTGTTCTGGTTCTGCGCGCTCTCCTTTTTCGGAAGCATGCTGAGCCGCAATGTAAAGATGCCGGTGGGTATTTCCCATACCCTGTACGAAGTGGGAACCGGCTGGTTGATAGTCACTTTATATATGGTGCTGTTTTTGCTACTGTTCGATATACTGAAACTGTTCCACCTCTCCTGCAACTATAGTTTCCTCCTCTCCGCAGGCTTCACAGTCCTCTTATTAGGATACGGGTACTACAAATACCGCCACCCTAAAACAAACGTTATCAACATAGCCCTGAATAAGCCGTATACAGGCAACCGGCAGCCGGTTAAAATCGTAGCCGTAAGTGATATTCATTTGGGAAACGGAACCGGAAAGGCGGCTCTAAAACAGTATGTAAAGATGATAAACGAGCAAAATCCGGACATGATACTCATTGGGGGCGATTTGATTGATAACAGCGTGGTTCCCCTTTATGCTGAGAATATGGCGGAAGAATTATCTAAACTGAGGGCGCCGCTAGGTATCTATATGGTGCCGGGCAATCACGAATATATTAGCGGCATCAAAGAAAGTATCCGGTTTATAGAGAATACGCCCATAACACTTCTGCGTGATTCGGTGCTTACATTGCCCAACGGAATGCAAGTGATTGGACGTGACGACCGCAGTAATAAGTCCCGCCGTTCTTTGCAGGATTTAATGAAGGAGGTGGAAAAGGACAAACCAATACTCTTATTAGACCATCAACCATACGGATTGACAGAGAGCGAAGCCGCCGGCATCGACTTGCAATTTAGCGGACATACACACCGTGGACAGGTGTGGCCCATGAGTTTGGTAACGGATTATCTTTACGAACAGAGCCATGGTTACCGTCAATGGGGAAACAGCCATATCTATGTTTCCAGCGGATTATCGCTCTGGGGACCTCCGTTCAGAATCGGCACAGAGAGTGAAATGGTTGTATTTCAACTCTCTGCCAAACCTTAGTATTTCATTCAGTTATTCTTGAAAACCATAAAAGTCAGTATTCTTTCACCAATCCCAACAATTGTGAAACATGAAAGATACAATAAAGCACCATTGCATATACAGAGCAAGTGGACTGCCGGATAGCCTTCAATAAAACGGCCATCTTCTCCATCTTATCGAGATAAAGCCGTTTTAGCTTCCAACACTGGAGTTAAAACGGCTTTATTATCAGTCTGTAGAATCCATGGATTCTTTTATATCGAAGGTACAAATAACTCTGTAGCAACAGTAATGGCTATGACATTCAGCCTCCTACTCTACCATCTTATCTATAAAAAGGATTCCATCCAGGTGGTCTATTTCGTGCTGGAAAATAATAGCGGTATAACCTTTTACGGTTTCGGTTCTCCGCTTTACTTTTTCGTCTGTGATACGAATGTCTCCATCGGTCGAGGTGTAACTATCCAAATCATCATAGCTGAGTTCTATCTGCTTGGAACGCCTGACAGTACCAACGACATCCGGAACAGAAAGACATCCTTCTTTGCCCAGAACCGTAGATTCCGAGAAAGACACAATCACCGGATTCACATAAAACTCGAAAGGTTCTCCTTCCTTATCGAACCGCTGTACGGCTACCACTCTCCGGCTTATGCCTACCTGAGGAGCAGCAATGCCTACCCCTTCGTCGAGCGTATCTTTCACGGTGGCCAGCATCCGTTCTTTCAACACTTTAAAAGTTTGAGATTCCAATTCCGCCTTCCCTAAAAGAGAGGCTTCCTTACGGAGAAACAGAGAATCGGACTTATCTGTAATCTTTCTCAATGGCATAATGCCTTGTCCGGTTTCTCCGATAACGCCCTCTTCATCACTGGTAAACCCTTGGCTCACCCGACAGGAAGTAGCACAGATACATAGGATAAACATCATCGACAATCCTAACGAAACCATCTTCTTTCTTTTTTCCATCACTTTATTCTATACTAATATTTATACGAATCAGGAATTAAAGGAGAATCATCCCGTAAACAAGCTCAAGAGTGAATATTCGATAGTTTCCGGAATTACACATAGCGCGCATAAAGAAGGAGTGTGGAACTTTATCTCCTTTTACTCCGGAACGAAGCGATAACTCCTTTCATTCTTAAACTCGTTCATCCACTGATAGTTCTTCTCCTCAATTCCTTCCACTTTCAATTTTCAACTTTCAATTAAAGAAGCTTTCCATTTTCAATTAAAGAACTCTCAACTCAATAAGCTCTCCAATTAATAAACTCCCAACTTCTTCTCACTTTCAACTTTCAATTTTCAACTTTCAATTAAAAGAACTCTCAACTCTCCACTCTCAACTCAATAAGGCTCTCCTAATTCCTTTCACTTTCAATTTTCAACTTTCAATTTTCAATTAAAGAACTACTTAATAAGCTCTAAAAATTGCGTCCCGTATCCCACCACAAACGTGTACCTCCATTATCGGCACCTCCCAGAGCTTCGACCAAAGCATCATATTGCGCTTTGTTCTCCGTTACCAACGACCCCGGGAAGTTCAACCTGCGAACCATTACCTCCGTATCAATGCTACTATTTCTACTATTATTGAATCTTACCGGAAACAGGCGAGGATACCCCGTCCGCCGTTGTTCTGCCCAAGCTTCACATCCTTCGGGAAACATCGCCAACCACTTCTGGGTAATAATCTTTTCCAGCTTCTGCTCCATGCTAACGGCTTCCGTCCACTTAGGAGAAACCTGACAACGCGCGGCGATGTTGTTTTCCGAATCATACGTGTCTTCAAAATCCACAGGCACGTTGTCACTGTTCAAATAGTCGTCCACATTGAAAATGCCATGCTGATAGAAAGACGTAGTAATGCCTTTCTTATAACAAGTGCCCGCATCCTCCGAAGTCCATCCCCGCAAGGCAGCCTCCGCCCGAAGAAACCAGACCTCGGCCGCAGTCATCAATACAGCAGGAGTGGATTGGTTCACTGTCAGCTTCGACAACTCTTTATAGTAATTATGCGCAAAGCACGTGCCTTGCCGGATTCCTCTAAACTGCCCTTTAAATTGAGGGTCTGTACAAGGCTCAAAATAGACTTCCCTCCGAGGGTCATGATATCCGTTCAGTATCGATTCCATCGGGGCACTCATATACGACTCATTCCATACCCTGTTAATCTCTCCCAGCGGATTGGAATATCCCTTGCCTGTAGAAACCTCCGCCCGTTCCGATTCATTCTCGAAAACGCCCCATTCATTCTCCAACGCTTTACTAAACTCCAAACGGGCTCTTTCCGACTCTACCATCGCTATCCGCATGGCAAGGCGCATACGCAAGGAGTTGGCGAACTTAATCCAGGAGGAGTATCTACCGTCGAGCAAAATATCGAACCTGGCAAATTCGGCTGCCTGAGGATTCTTTTCGATATAGTCCGAGAGTACGGTTACGGCTGTATCCAACTCGTGAAAAAAGGTATCATAAACCACTTCTTGCTTATCGGGCAGATATCCTTTCTCTGCGTTTCCAAAGTGGGTGTACACAATGGGACCATAATAATCGGTTACCCGATGCATAGCCTCTACCTTCAATATTTTGGTTATGCCGAAGAAGGCGGGGAATTGGGTACGGGTAGAATCTTCCGAAGTATGAATCTGAGGAAAGATATAGGCATACATGTGCGACCACATGGCACTATTCCAGCCATCCTGCATGTTATAATCCGAGTTATGGCTTCCTCCGTTCAGAGGCTTTGCATCGTGCATGTATCCGCTAAACATATCGGCATTCAAGTTCTGCGTTAATTGGAAAGGCCAGTTTTTACCTTTCCCATAATCATAATTGAAATAGATTCCTTGCTGAATAACGCCTAAACGAATACCCAAGTCATTGTTGTCCGCTTTTAAATCCTCATCCGTAATGCCGGATTGGTCCGTATTGATATCTTTAAAACGAGAGGTACAAGAGACCAACAAGGACAACACTCCTATAATGATTACTAGTTGCTTTCTCATGTTCATCTTTCCTTTAAAATTCACATTGAATACTAAAGCCTAAAGAACGGGTGGTAGGCATTCCAAACACTTCGATTCCCTGATTATCATTTCCCGTAGAAAGAACCAAGTCGGGGTCGAAAGGAGCTTTCTTATAGAAGAAGAACAGGTTGCGCCCTATAAAAGAGAGTTGCGCCTTCTTCAGTATTTTCGTTTTCTCCATCCATTTCGAAGGTAACTGATAGCTTAACGAGAGTTCGCGTAAACGGACATTGGTTGCATTGTACATATAGTATTCCGTTACTCCGGCACGTCCGCCAACCGTACTTTTATAAAACCCTTTTACATCATCAATCCGGTGTCCTTCCAACATCACATATCCTTTATCTCTGGCATCGGCTGTCTTTTTCGACACGCCATACATGTCCATTTCGGCTTGTGTCTGCGAAAGGATATCGCCTCCATACCGACTATCAATCAAGAAGTAAAGACTGAAGCCTTTATAGGAGAACGAATGATTCCAGCCCAATAAAAAGATAGGATTGGCATTGCCTACCCTTACTGTATTGCCGTCTCCCTCAATCAACGGCTGTCCGGCTTTTTCCCCTTCGGCTTCGTATATAATCTTTCCGTTGGCATCCCGGGCAAAAGCTTTCCCATAAATATCTCCGATAGACCCTCCTTTTACCAATATCATTGCATAGCTGGACGAGAAGCTGGTAGGGCCATATACGAACACTTTCAACTGCTCATGCAATTCCTTTATTTTATTCTTATTAGAAGAAAAGTTCAACGCTGTTTTCCACATAAATGATTTGTTCATCACAGGTACGGCATCCAACGCTATTTCCCAACCTTCATTCTGTATATCTCCGGCATTTGCATATCGATACGCATATTTATCTCCCGCCAAAGCTGGTAGCTTAAAGAACTGATTGCGGGTGTTTGTTTTGTAATACGTGATGTCGAGCCCTAAACGACTATTTAGAAAGCGCCATTCCGTTCCCAGTTCCAACGAATAAGTCATTTCCGGTTCCATATCTTTGAAAGGAGCGGCATCATTGG
>ERZ791796.1820-NODE-1820-length-11296-cov-2.838182_pt1 | contig 11296 bp, 6 predicted proteins | sample MGYA00510311_ERZ791796 | MGnify/ENA primary metagenome ERZ791796 (study PRJEB30046, sample SAMN00792042) | human gut metagenome | study: EMG produced TPA metagenomics assembly of the A metagenome-wide association study of gut microbiota in type 2...
TAAGGGGATTTTTATGTATCAACTTATAGAGAAGATTTGCGGTCAGTTTCCAAAATGCATTTTTGTCCATTTTAGTACAATTAAATACTTGTTTTACAGTTTTTTCAATTTTATTCTACTTTTATTTGGCGGTTCTATTTAAAAGGTCTTTATTTGTTCTTCTTTTTTATTAAGTATATAATGATTACAATAACATATTGTAGGTGGAAAGCAATTTTAGTTCTTTTCTTTTGCTTTCTATTCTTTCCCTTTTCATCTTACGGAAATGGAAAAAGTGATAATATATTAGTGATAAATTCCTATACGGAGGAATATGTCTGGTCGGAATATGTGTTTGATGCTATCCGCACCAGCCTGGTGGATAAAGCGTCGGATGTAGGTGTTCAGATGGAATCTTTGAACATGTTGCTGATGACAGACAAAGAAGTATTGATAAAACGTAAGCAGGAAATTCTCAACAAAGTACAATTCAATACTCCTGAAGTGATTGTGCTGCAAGGAAACTTTGCGTTATTGACTTTTTTAGACGAATTACACACTATATGGAAGGGAATTCCTGTGATACTTTGTGCGGATAATGATTCGGTCGTTTCATTAGAATCTTGTTTGAGCAAGGCTTATAGTCCTACTGAAAAGGAGTATTTGCTTGAGGATTTGGTAAAGGGGCTGAATATTACCATTGTAAATTGTCCTGTATATATGGAAGAAACGGTAAAGATGATGACTCATTTATTACCGGAAATGAAAAAACTGGTGTTTATATCCGACAGACGATATATCAGCGCCCGGATGCGATGCCAGATGGAGAAGGTGATGAAAGAGAAATTCCCTCATCTTGAGTTCTCGCAACTTGTGGAGGGACAGGTTTCCACGGAAATGATGCTCGACTCTATCCGTTCTTATGATATCAAAAAGGTGGGTATATTGTATTATTCATGGATTCTGGGAAAAGGAGAAGGTGGTTCCAGTTATCTCTCTACCAGTAATCACAGGGTCGTTGCGAACATTACCTCTCATCCGGTCTTTACGTTATTGGATGTAGGGATACATACCGATGAAATGGCGGGAGGATACCTCTATTGTGGTCATGAAATGGGGAAAATCGTTGCAGAGATATTGGATACAATGCTATACCGGCCGCAACCTCCGGCAGTGAGATGGTGTGAGGCCGGAAAGCCACGTTATGCTTTTTGCTATAATGTATTACAGGCCGGAGGTATCTCTTCCAAGCTTTATCCGAGTGATGCTGTTTATTATTTTGCTCCGGTGAGCTATTGGATGCGCTATCGTTACACTTTTATCGGCTTTGGTGTCCTGCTTATCTTGTTAGGTATCCTGTGGATGCGCATTCGTTTGTTGAATAAGGTGGAAGCATACCGTAAAAAGGAATTCAGCCTTCTGGCACAATATAAAGTATTGTTTAATAATATGCCTATTGTGGTGTGTAAATACCGTCTCTTGTATGATAACGACGGAAATGCCGTAGACTATGTATTGGAAGAGGCGAATGATTTGTATCTTTCTTCGAAGGTGGGGCCGAAGTTCCCTATCGGCTCAAAGGGTAGCGATATAGAGGGAGATAAGGATTATTGGGGAGACACGACATCGTATCTGGACATATTTAAAGAGGTGCTTCAATGTAAGCAACCTTACTCGTTTGAATACAGGCATGAAATATCCGATTCTTTTTATGAGCTGAAAGTAGTGCCCGGAGCCGATGAAAATGATGTATGCTTGTATGTGATTGATGTAACCAGGGTTCATCGGGCACAGAACATGCTCGAATCGGTTAACCATAAGTTGGCAATGACACTCGATGTGGCTAATTTGATTCCGTGGAAATGGGACTTGAAAAAGAAAACGATTCTTTGCGATGTAAAACGTCCGATTGAATTGCAAGACTTTAGAGGGGATGAAGATGCACTGTCTGTTCCCGAAGCAGAATACTTCTCTAAAATTCATAAAGAGGACCGTGAGAGAGTGGAAAATACGTTTATGGCATTGCTTGAAGGACGTATAGAAACGATAAAAGAAGAATATCGTGTGTTGGTATCTGCTAACGGACATACCAATTTTGAATGGGTCGAAGCGCAGGCTGCCGTGGATATGCGCGATGAGGATGGTACACCGCTCACCTTAATAGGTTCGTCGGTGGCGATAACTCAGCGTAAGAAGATGGAGCTGGAATTGCTTGAAGCCAAGGAACGGGCGGAAGAGAGCAATCGTTTGAAATCTGCTTTCCTGGCTAATATGAGCCATGAAATCCGCACGCCTCTGAATGCCATTGTAGGTTTCTCCAACATCCTGCTGAATGCGGAAGAGCCCGAAGAGAAGGAGGAATATGCGCATATCATCGAAAATAACAATACCTTGCTTCTGCAACTGATTAATGATATTCTCGACCTCTCGAAAATAGAGGCCGGAACGTTGGAATTTGTTTATACGGATTTTAATCTGAATGGAGTGATGCGCGAATTGGAACAAATGTTTGTGTTCCGCTTAAACGACCGTCCGATAGAGATTCTATGTACTACTCCCATACCGTTCTGTTATATCCACTCTGAAAAGAACCGTTTGACACAGGTGCTGATAAATATGATGACGAATGCCATGAAATTTACCGAGAGGGGAAGCATTAGTCTGGGATATCGTTTGCAGGAAGACGGTATGCTTTATTTTTACGTGGTGGATACAGGGTGTGGCATACCTCATGATAAGAAGGAGACGGTGTTTGGCCGTTTTGTCAAGTTGGATAGTTTCCAGCAGGGTACAGGGCTTGGGCTGTCAATTTGTGAAATGATTGTGCACAAACTGGGTGGACGTATTGGAGTAGACTCAGTGCTTGGCGAAGGCTCTAAGTTCTGGTTTACTGTTCCTTATAATCCGGTGAAAATATCTTCGGGAGAAGCGGGTGGAGCCTCGTCCGATGAGGAGGATATGGATGCCGAAACGAAAGAGGTGGTAAGTAAGAATAAGCTCAAGATTCTGATAGCCGAAGATACGGATAGTAACTATAAGTTATTTGCATCGATATTGAAGAATGAATATCAGTTGATACATGCTTCTAACGGACGGGAAGCGGTGGAACTTTTTTGTAAAGAGCATCCGCATTTAATCATTATGGATATCAATATGCCGGTACTTAACGGCTATGAGGCTGTAGAAGAAATCCGGAAAATATCTTCTACCGTTCCTATCATTGCCGTTACGGCCTATGCTTTCGATTCGGACGAGCAACGGATTTTGCATAGTGGCTTCAATGCTTATGCTTCCAAGCCGATTAATGCCAATGCGCTGAAAAGTAAGATTCTGTCGTTGCTGGAAAAGCGCATGATTTTGTTATAGTAAAGGGTCGGAATTACGTTTAGGCATGACTTCCCTTAGAGCGTGGGTTTGCTTGAAATGACCGATGTTCCCGAAGCTAAAAAGAGACGACTTTTTGAGTGAAAAATAAGAAGTAATGTTAGCGCTTCCCACATTATTAGTTATTCGAATAACTAATAATGTGGGAGGCGCTAACTAATAATGTGGTTTTTCTTTGGATACCCAGATTGTTATAGTAGCTGTACATGAGCTACAGAACCGGATGTCAAACCGTTGTTCTCTCCTTGTAAATAGGATTCTACGCCTTCTCTGCAATCAATACGCCTTCTCGTGAACTCCTTTTACGGCACGTCCGCTGGGGTCGTTCTGGTTCCTGAAAATAGCATCCCAAGCCAGTGCTTCGGCAGAGGAACAAGCTACGCTCGGCACGCTCGGCACGCTTTTAGCTGCGGAGGCGCTGGGGAAGTGTTCCTCGAAAATGGAGCGATAATAATATTCTTCTTTGTTCATGGGCGGATTGATAGGGAACCGTTCGGAAGCGTGAGCCATTTCTTCGTCGCTTACTGCCGCAGCTGTAATGGCTTTTAACGTATCAATCCAGTTGTAACCCACTCCATCGCTGAACTGCTCTTTCTGGCGCCATGCCACACTCTCAGGCAACATGTCGGCAAAGGCTTCCCGTACAATTTTCTTCTCGATTTCTTTACCCGGACACATTTTGGCTTTCGGATTCAACCGCATAGCCACATCCAGGAATTCTTTGTCCAGGAATGGAACGCGTCCTTCTACGCCCCATGCCGAAAGAGATTTGTTGGCACGCAGGCAGTCGTACATATAGAGCTTGCTTAGCTTGCGTACGGTTTCTCCGTGAAAAGCCTCGGCATCAGGCGCTTTATGAAAATAGAGGTATCCGCCGAATACTTCATCGGCTCCTTCGCCGCTGAGCACCATCTTGATACCCATGCTCTTGATAACGCGTCCCAACAAGTACATCGGAGTGGAAGCGCGAACGGTGGTCACATCGTAAGTTTCGATGAAATAGATGACATCCCGTACGGCATCCAGGCCTTCCTGAATGGTATAGTTAATTTCGTGGTGAACGGAGTCGATGTACTGAGCCACCTCTCTGGCTTTCGCCAAGTCGGGAGCGCCCTTTAAACCGATAGCGAAGGAGTGGAGCTGAGGCCACCAGGCATCTGTCTTTTGGTCTGTTTCTACTCGCTTGGCGGCGTATTTCTTTGCAATGGCCGAAATAACCGAGCTGTCCAGTCCGCCCGAAAGCAGCACTCCGTAAGGAACGTCGCTCATCAGTTGGCGCTTCACGGCGTTTTCCAACGCATCGTGCACGTCCTGTACCGAAGCCGGGTTATCCTTTACCGCATCATACTGAAACCAGTCGCGTGTATACCAACGTGTCATCTTCCCTTCTTTGCCCCAATAGTAGTGTCCCGGTAAAAAAGGCTCGTATTCATCGCAAAAACCCTCTAACGCTTTCAGCTCGCTGGCTACGTATACTTTTCCGTCGGTATCTTTTCCGATGTATAAAGGAATCACTCCTATCGGGTCTCTGGCAATCAAGAAATCATCTTTTTCTTCATCGTAAAGAGCAAAGGCGAAGATACCGTTAAGGTCTTCCAGAAAATGAATTCCCTTGTCCTGATAGAGGGCCAGGATGACTTCGCAGTCGGAACCCGTTTGGAACTCATACCGTCCGGCATATTGCGCACGAATTTCGCGGTGGTTGTATATTTCACCGTTAGCCGCGAGAATACATTTGCGGTTGGGGCTATATAAAGGTTGCCCGCCGGATTGCGGGTCGACGATTGAGAGACGTTCGTGGGCAAGAATCGCATTTCCTCCGCAGTAGATGCCACTCCAATCGGGACCGCGGTGACGTATTTTCTGAGCCATTTTTAATGCTTTGGCACGCAGGGCGTCCGATTGTTCCTTCGTATTGAATATTCCAACAATTCCGCACATAATATTTCTTTATTTAAAGGTGTTGTTAAAAGTTTGTTTATCTCGTTCTCCAGTTCTGTTCCTTATATCGGCTGTTAATGGATGCAAACAGGGGGAATCCTCCCTGTTAACATCCTATTCCATTGAGTATTACGAATCATCTTCTAAATAAAGCAGGAATCGTAACGGCGGGGCTTAAAGCCGATATCCCCTTGGCGCCGTTAACAGAATCCTCTTCTTTCTCTCTCTATCAAAATTACACTTTTTCTAATGCGGTTATCGGCTACCGCTTCATCCTTCTCTCTCTTCTCTTGTCTCTTTGTAACTAATACCTAACAATTTTCTGCATTTGTATCTTGTATCTGCTGCAAAGATAGACAAAAAGAAGTGTATATTGCAATATCTAACTCTTTTTGTTTTGTAAATAAGTGATTGTACTTTCATTTTAAAGCTAATTGAGCTTGTTTTAGCTTCTAAATGAAACTAAAGAAGCCTTATAGGGAGGTTCTTGTTAGGAAGTTAGGGATAAATCGGTTCCGAAATGTTAGTCTTTTATCTCTTTTTCGAGCTATTTATAATATGAAACAGGCGTAATTGAAGTAAAATGCAACCTTAGTCCGCTTTATACGGAGTTGTTGGTTGACTGTTAATAGCTCATTAGAAACGGACAGTTCTCCCTTTCATTTCGTTTTGATATGTTGGGTAGTTGGTTCGTTTTCTACGAATTCTATTGGGAAATTTAGAGTGAGTGTTTTAGTTCTGACACCTCATGCTCTGTTGGCTATCCTCTTTTAAAAAGCTTCTTCAGCAGAGGCTAAATCTCTTCTTTTGCAGAGGAATTCAGAAAACTTTGGAAGTCGTTTCCACTTGGGCTTTGGAATATCCGGAGTCCGAATTGGGGGAGAACGGCCAGTACATAATCGAAGATATCAGCCTGTAACTGTTCGTATGGAACCCAATTCTTGTTTGCCGAAAAGAAATAGAGCTCAATAGGCAACCCTTGCGGGGTAGGTTGCAACTGGCGAACCATTAAGGTCATGTTGGTATTGACCAGAGGATGCTGGCGGAGATAGTTTTCCAGGTATTTGCGGAATACGCCCAGGTTTATGGTTTCAGGGGTTGCTTCTTCGGGTGTTATCCAACCGTTTGCTACGTAGTTCTTCAATTCTTCGGGAGTGCAAAACCGTACGCTGCGCATATCGATGTTGATAGAACGTTTTATACGGCGACCGTCGCTTTCCTGCATCCCACGCCAGTTCTGGAACGAGTCGCTTACCAATGTATAAGGGGGTATGGTGGTGATGGTGTTGTCCCAGTTGCGTACTTTGATGGTGGTAAGGGTTACCTCGGTAACAACGCCGTTGGCACCCGATTTCTCCATTACAATCCAGTCGCCCGGGCGCAACATATCGTTGGCAGAGAGTTGTACTCCGGCTACCAATCCCACAATGGTATCTTTAAACACCAACATCAGTACCGTAGCTGCGGCACCCAGTCCGGCGAAAAGGGCAATGGGCGATTTGTCGATAAGCACGCTGATGATACCGATTGTTCCAACAAATATAGCGATGATTTTCAGCATCTGATAGACTCCTTTCAGCGGGCGGTCTTTCAGCTGCTCATGTTGATTCGATAGCTCGTAAAGGGCGGAAAGGAATACACATATCAGTTTCAGAGTGGTAGCGATAATGTATACCTGACTGATTTTCATCAGGAAAGAAAGCCATGAGGGGACATCGTAGAAAGCAAAAGGTAATAGAATGTAGATAACAATGGAAGGGATGATGTGGCAAACACTGTCTAAAACCTTGTTTGAAAACAGATAATCGTCCCAGGTTGCTTTCGTTGTGGCCACTATCTTTTTGATGGTCGGAACAATGACTTTACGGCAAATAAGGTCGGTTAAGTAAGCAATAAGCAGAATGACAGCAATCCATATAATGCGTTGGGTGATGCTGATAGACTCTTGTCCTAAACCATATTGTGTAAGAAGTTCCTCTAAACTATCTGTAAGTACGTTATCCATAATCCGTTTGCTTTTGAGTTTGAGTAGCAAAAATAGAATTATCTCCGCTTACCTCCTCCATAGCTTAACTCACATTAACTTATTGGATAAGCAGAATGCTCCGGTTCGGATTCTTTCGGCATGGGGATTGGCCAAGAATCCCTCTTTAAAGAGATAGTAATGGATTTGTCATATAAATGTAACAGGTATCTCTTTCTTTTGCATAGTACAAGACGAACAGCACCTTCTTTGGCAGTGGAAGTTATCGGTGCTTGTTTTTCTTTTGTACATTACAGAATGACATTTCCTTTTCACTGTGGAAGTTATCGGTATATGTTTTCTTTGGCACATTATAAGGAGAATAACATCCCCTTTAGGCAGTGGACGTTATTTGGTATATGTTTTTCTTTAGTACATTAATAAAATGAACAACTCTGCTTTTACAGGTCTTTTTTTGGTATGAAAGAGTGTGGAAGTGGATTAAAAAAGAATGGAAAGAATATGAGGAAGAGATTGTTTTTGGCCCTTTGTTTGGGAGTGATGACCCTATCGTCAATCCGCGCAGAAGAGAGAGGAAGTGTTCCCCGTCCGAAATTGGTAGTAGGGGTAGTGGTAGACCAAATGCGTTGGGATTATCTGTACCGGTACTACGACATGTATGGTGACGGAGGTTTTAAACGCTTGCTCCATGGCGGGTTTAGTTGCGAGAATACCATGTTAGATTATATCCCTACTGTAACAGCCATCGGGCATACCTGTATTTATACCGGTTCTGTGCCGTCGATACATGGCATTGCCGGCAATAATTTCCGGGTGGAACGCCTTGGAAAGGAGATGTATTGCACGGACGACTCGCTGGTGGCAGGGGTAGGAAGCCAGACTGCTGCAGGCAAGATGTCGCCTCGTAACTTGTGGGTCACCACCGTGACGGACGAATTGCGCCTGGCTACTAACTTCCGTTCTAAAACCATAGGCATAGCGCTGAAAGACCGTGCTTCCATTTTGCCGGCCGGACATACGGCCAATGCGGCTTACTGGTTTGACGATAAGGTGGGGAAATGGATTAGCAGTACCTATTATATGCAGCAGTTGCCTGCGTGGGTAGACGATTTCAATAAAAAAGATTTGGCCGCGCAATATCTGAAGCAGGACTGGAACACTCTTTATCCGATAGAGGCTTACGTACAGAGTACGGCCGACGACACACGTTACGAGAAACCGTTTGAAAAAGGAGGCAAGCCCACTTTCCCCATCCGCACTTCCGAACTGTTTAAGAAGAAGGGGTACGGGGTGATTCGTACAACGCCTTATGGCAATTCGTTTACGTTGGATATGGCTAAGGCGGCAGTGGAAAATGAACAGTTGGGACAGGGAGAACAGACCGATTTTCTGGCTGTGAGCCTTTCGTCAACCGATTACATAGGACATCAATTTGGCGTGAATGCCGTAGAGACGGAAGATACTTATCTGCGGTTGGATAAGGATGTGGAGGCCTTCCTTACTTATCTGGATGAGAAGGTGGGCAAGGGTAATTATATGCTTTTCCTTACTGCCGACCATGCCGCGGCGCATAACGTCCGTTTCTTGCAAGACCATGAAATTCCGGCCGGCGCTTGGGCTTTCGATAAGACGAAGGCTGCGCTTAATGCACTCATCAAGGCACAGTTTGGGGTAGAGGAGGCTGTCCCCAGTCTGGAAAATTATCAGGTTTATCTTAACCGGACTCGCTTGGAGGCAGCCGGAGCGGATTATGAGAAAGTAAAAGCGTGTGCAATTCGTTTTCTGGAGACACAGGAGGAGATTGCCTATGCAGTAGATATGGAGAAAGCGATTACGGCGCCTATCCCGCAGCCGCTTCGCGAACGGATTGTGAATGGTTATAATCGCGAACGTAGCGGTGCCATACAGATTATCGTTAAGCCGGGATGGTACGATGTTTCTTCGAAAGAAGAGCCGCTTGGCACCACGCATGGCGTGTGGGTGCCGTATGATGCGCATATCCCGTTGCTGTTCTATGGTTGGGGTGTGTCTGCCGGCCACACAAACCGGGAGGTGGACATGACGGATATTGCCGCTACGGTTGCCGCTCTTTTAAAAATACAGATGCCGAACGGTTGCATCGGGAAACCGATTCCGGAAGTAGTGAAATAGAAAAGCCTTTCTGCGGATAACAGATTCGGTATGGAAAGTCTGTAGCAGGGCATTCGTTTTTTCCGCAGTTGCGAAAATAAGTTTCCGCAACTGCGGAATTTTTATTCTGCAACTGCGGAAAAAATGGTATCCTCGATATTACAAATGATTGTTGTCCGGTAAAACCTCTATAAGGTCTTTGCTTTAATAGCATACACCTTAAAAGTGATATATTTAAATACTTTTCTTTATGATGATTATCGAAATTATAGCCCAATGCCTTGGGATTACAGTTATGTGTAAAAAGAAAGCTCCTTTTAAGGAAATACTCAAAAAGCCTATAGACAGGGAAGTTAAAAGCTTCCAATCAGTCTTAGTGTACTTTATTTATAGGAGTCACTCCGACAGCTCCTTTAATTCTGATAGCTTACGATGGCTTCGACAACTCCCATAACTCTAGATGGCTCTTTATAATAAAGTCTTATAGCGGTTTCCCGGAAGAGCCTGAATCACCCCTTTTATTTCCATTTCGAAAAGCAGGGCGCTCAGTTTGTTCACAGGTAGTGTGGAGGCCATAGCCAGTTCGTTAATCGGCAATCCGTCCGGAGAAGCTTGCAGCGTGCGGGCTATTTGTTCTTCTTCCTCTGTCAGGTCGGGGAAGAGTTGCCGTTGGATAGGCTGTGGGGCGGCGTTCCCTGTATCCCAGCACATCGCTTTTACAAACTCTTCGGCCGATTGAATCAGCGCCGCGCGGTTGTCGCGTATCAAAGCGTTGCACCCTTGCGAGTAAGGGTCGTAAAGGCGTCCGGGGAAGGCGAAACAGTCGCGGTGATACCCTTCGGCTAAATCGGCGGTAATGAGTGCCCCGCCTTTAGCGGCGGACTCTACTACGATGGTGGCATCGCACATGCCGGCTACAATGCGATTACGCATCACAAAGTTCTGACGGTCGGGGTTGGTTTCGCTCATGAATTCGGTCAGCAGTCCGCCCTGTTGCACCATCTGCACGGCCGTCTGGCGGTGTGAGGGAGGGTAGATGCGATCCAGTCCGTGCGCCAATACGCCGATAGTAGGAAATCCGTATTCCAGTGCCGCCCGATGTGCGTGGATATCGATGCCGTATGCCAGTCCGCTTACGATGAGTACCTCCGGACAAAGTTGCCGCAAGTCGCGCAGAAAGTTGCGGCAAATCTCTTTTCCATACTCCGTTGCGTGACGTGTGCCCACCAAATTGATTACTTTCAGTTGGTTGAGCGGGGTATTTCCTTTGTAAAACAGCAGGGTAGGTGCATCGCCGCACTCCCGGAGACGCGAAGGATATTCAGCATCGTTGTATCCTAGACACGCTATTTTGTTTTTCCGGATAAATTCCAGTTCGCGCCGAGCCCGTTCGAAAGCGGGCGGACAGTCCAGCGCTTCTACCAATTTGTCCGACCCCGTTACGAGCTCTGGCAATTCCGTCCGGCGGCGGAAAATGTCGGTCGCATTGCCGCAGGCGTGCCACAGTTTACGCATGCCGGCCAGTCCCAGACCCGGAATGCGGGTCAGCGCCAGACTGTATAGCAGTTCTTCATCATTCATGGAGGTAGGGAGCAAAGGTTTCGTTGAACAAGGCGCTTTCACTTAATCGGCCGTTGACAACGCAAACGCTCTCTACAGTAGATTTGATGACGACTTTCATATCGGGTAACCGGAAAATGTCTTGGTAGAACACGTATTTGATGCCCTCTTTCTTCATATAAAGTTTGGACACGAATTCATCGCCGCTTTTCAGTGGTGTCTTAAAAGCCATGTTGATGCGCGCCACCACCGGGTCTACTCCCTGCTCATGCAGTTTGGCAAAACTAATGCCCACGGAAGTGAGGAATTCGTGGCGGG
>ERZ791796.1821-NODE-1821-length-11283-cov-3.510777_pt1 | contig 11283 bp, 7 predicted proteins | sample MGYA00510311_ERZ791796 | MGnify/ENA primary metagenome ERZ791796 (study PRJEB30046, sample SAMN00792042) | human gut metagenome | study: EMG produced TPA metagenomics assembly of the A metagenome-wide association study of gut microbiota in type 2...
GCTGTGATCACATGGTTGTCGGAGAGGAGACAGTGAAATGAGTATTTTAACTATTATGATCATAGTAATAATTGTTAATTTTGTTCTTGGAAAATTCTCTGTTTTACAGAATATATTAGCATTTATGCCAGCATCAGAAGTATTTGAGGTACTTATTCCAGTAGCTGTTATTCTTGGAATTGGTATTGGTCTTATAGGAAGTTTCTTCGCTGTAAGAAAGCATGCCGATGTATAGTTTCGGATAGTTTTTGGGGGCTTTTGCAAACGGATGCAGAAGTCCCTGTTTGTTTTTAGAAAACATTTTAATTATGGTAAAGGAGTGGCTGTATGGAGAAAGCACTGTTTCGGAACAATTTAATAAAGAAAATAACAGCGGCACTCATGATTGTAATGCTGCTTATACCGTATTGTTTTGCACAGGTTACATTTGGAGATAATAAATCGGATCTGAAGAATGCCCAGAACCAGCAGAATGATATACAGAATAAAAAGAAAGAAACAGAAGACAAGATTGCTCAGCTTAAGGCACAGAGTTCAGATCTTACATCTCTTATTCAGGGTCTTGATGCACAGATGGGAGAATTGTCAGCGTCATTAGATGACATTAATACCCAGATTGCAGAGCTTGAAGCTGAGATTGAGGAGACACAGGCAAAGCTTGAGCAGGCTGAGGCTGATAAGGAAAGCCAGTATGAGGCTATGAAGCTGCGAATCCAGTTTATGTATGAGCATAATGATTATACATATGTTGAAGTTCTTTTATCATCACAGAGTATGGCGGATATGCTTAATAAATTTGAGTATATTAATAAGATATCAGAGTATGACAGACAGATGCTTGAGGAATATCAGTCAACGATTAATCTGATATCATCTTCTAAAGTAAAGCTTGAAGAAGATAAAGAGACTCTGACTGCCAGTCAGGAGGCACTTCAGGCACAGGTTGATGCACTGGAGGTTGTTCAGAATGAGAAGACTGCCCAGCTGAATGCTTTGAGTAAGAATACAGCTGATCAGGTAGCTTATAAGAAACAGCTCGAAGCTGATGAGAAGAAGCTGGATGCAGAGATTGCTTCTATAACAGCCAAGATTAAGGCTGAGGAGGCAAGCGGAGTTACTCCGTCTAACAGATATGATGGCGGAACTTTCAAATGGCCAACAACAAGTACAAGAATAACTTCTCCATATGGAGATACATCTGACAGAACTTCACCACATAAAGGTGTGGATATTGGAGCAGTCAGAGCAGGCGTTTCAGGTGATCCTGTATATGCGGCTTATGACGGTAAAGTTGTTATTGCACACAGACAGAGCGAGAAATACTCAACAGCGGGTAATTATGTGATGATTTATCATGGTAATGGACTGTATACGAGATACCTGCATCTTGATAGTTTAAATGTATCATTAGGAGCCCAGGTTACTAAGGGACAGAAGATTGGTGTTATGGGTAATACGGGTAATTCATTTGGCGCACATCTGCATTTTGATGTAAGGCTAAATGATTCATATGTTAATCCTATGCCATATTTTAAATAAATAATTCAACTTAACAGGAGGACTCAATGGAATATGATAATAACAGACCTTTTTCTTCGGAAGGGGCCGCACAGGAACGAAAGAGAAAACATGCTTTAGGCAAAGGCGTTATTATTGGTGTTGTGGCAACACTACTGGTTGTGATACTGGCGTTGTCATGCGTATTCATGGGACTTATAAGAAGTGGTAATATCCATATTGGAATTGATGGACGCATATATGTCCAGGATGTTGGAACAAGTGATAATGAAGGAATCGGAACTAAGGTTGAAGGTAAGTTGAATGCTCTGGATTCACTGCTTGGAGATGGATTCTATTTTGACAATGTAGATGATGAAAAGGCTGCAGATAACATTTTTAAGGCATATCTGGCTGCATATGGTGATAAATATACTGTTTATTATACGCCTGAAGAATATAAGTCAATGATGGAGTCAACATCAGGTTCTTTCTATGGAATTGGTGCTGTATGCCAGAAGACTGACGACGGTTCAATACTTATATCAGAGGCATATGAGGATGCACCGGCATATAAGGCTGGTATCAGAAATGGAGATAAGGTAACAGAGGTTAATGGTGAGGATATTACAGGAATGGACCTTTCTGTAGCAGTTGCCCTTATTAAGGGCGAGAAGGGTACAGATGTTAACCTTACTGTTATGAGAAATGGCGAGAAGCTGAGTTTCACAGTTACAAGAGACAAGATTGATATTAAGACTGTTTCATCAGAGGTGCTTGAGAATAATATAGGTTATATTTATATTTCACAGTTTGATGATGTTACAACAGAGCAGTTTAAATCGGCTGTTGATGACCTTCAGAAGCAGGGAATTACAGGACTTGTAATTGATATAAGAAATAATCCTGGCGGAGTTCTTAAGACTGTGGCTGATATGCTAGATTATATTCTTCCGAACGGACTTATCGTGTATACAGAGACTAAGTCTGGTAAGAGACAGGAATATTCAGGTTCTGATAATCATGAGCTTAATATTCCGATGGCAGTTTTGGTAAATGGCAATAGTGCAAGTGCATCTGAGATATTTGCCGGTGCAATGCAGGATTATGATAAGGCACAGATAATAGGAACACAGACGTTTGGTAAGGGTATTGTACAGACAATCCGTCCGCTTACTGATGGAAGTGCAGTTAAGTATACAATTGCCAAATATTTTACTCCTAAGGGACAGGATATTCACGGCAAGGGAGTGACACCAGACAGTATTGTGGAGCTTCCGGATGATGCGACTGAAGATGTGCAGTTGAAGGCAGCCGTAGAGTATCTCAATGGCAAAATGAGTGTCAGAGCGGCAGAATAAAGATTATAGAAGTATGGAATAAAGTACAGGACAAATCGAATGTTTGTTCTGTACTTTTTGGCTGTTATATTGTATAATGAGGGAAATGCATTTTCTTTCAGAAAACAAGGAGGGCAAAATCCCTCTCCTCACCAAGGGGTTCGGATTTTGCTTCGCAAAATAGGGAGGGCTTTATGGACAGATTTGTATTACATTCGGATTTTAAGCCGATGGGCGACCAGCCGCAGGCTATTGAAGCACTTACAAAGGGCTTTGAGGAAGGCAATCAGTTTGAGACTCTAGTTGGTGTAACTGGTTCTGGTAAAACATTTACAATGGCGAACATTATACAGAATGTTCAGAAACCTACACTTATTATAAGCCATAATAAGACACTGGCAGCGCAGTTGTATGGGGAGATGAAGGAGTTCTTTCCAGAGAATGCGGTTGAGTACTTTGTCTCCTATTATGATTATTACCAGCCAGAGGCCTATGTACCTCAGAGTGACACTTATATTGCGAAGGATTCATCTATTAATGATGAAATTGATAAATTAAGACATTCGGCAACAGCGGCACTTTCTGAAAGAAATGATGTTATTATCGTTGCTTCGGTTTCATGTATATATGGATTAGGTGCGCCGGTTGATTATAAGAACATGGTTATTTCGCTTCGTCCGGGAATGGAGAAGGACAGGGATGATTGCATAAGAAAGCTTATTGATATCCAGTATGTAAGGAACGACCAGGATTTTAAGCGAGGAACCTTCAGGGTAAGAGGCGATGTTGTTGAAGTGTATCCTTCATCATCATCAGGTGATGCCATAAGAGTTGAATTCTTTGGTGATGAAGTGGACAGAATAAGTGAGATAGATTCCCTAACAGGCGAAGTTAAAGGCGTTCTTGAACATATTGCGATATTCCCTAACTCACATTATGTTGTTGAGAAGGAGAAGATGGACGCTGCGATTGAGAATATCAGGGCAGAGCTTGCCGAGAGAGTGAAGTATTTCAAGAGTGAGGATAAGCTTTTAGAGGCACAGAGAATTGAAGAGAGAACGAATTTTGATATAGAGATGATGCAGGAGACAGGCTTTTGTTCAGGAATAGAGAATTATTCAAGACATCTGGCAGGACTTCCGGCAGGGTGTCCTCCGTATACTCTGATGGATTATTTCCCAGATGATTTTCTTATTATTGTGGATGAGTCGCATATTACTATTCCGCAGATTCGCGGCATGTATGCCGGCGACCAGTCAAGAAAGACTACGCTTGTGGATTATGGCTTCAGACTGCCATCTGCGAAGGACAACAGACCGCTTAATTTCAGTGAGTTTGAAAGCAAGATTTCACAGATGCTTTTCGTATCAGCAACACCAAGCACATACGAAGCAGAGCATGAGCTTATGAGAACTGAGCAGGTTATCAGACCTACCGGACTTCTCGACCCGGAGATAACTGTTAAGCCGATTGAAGGACAGATTGATGACCTTATATCTGAGATTAACAAGGAAACTGCCAAGAAGAACAAGGTGCTTGTTACTACACTTACCAAGAGAATGGCGGAGGACCTTACTGATTATCTTAAAGAGGCAGGAATCCGGGTTAAATATCTTCATGCAGATATTGATACGCTTGAGCGTCAGAAGATTATAAGAGATATGCGTCTTGATGGTTTTGATGTTCTTGTTGGAATCAACCTGCTGCGAGAAGGTCTTGATATTCCTGAAATCAGCCTTGTTGCAATACTTGATGCTGATAAGGAAGGCTTCTTAAGAACAGAGACATCGCTTATACAGACGATTGGCCGGGCTGCGAGAAATGCAGAGGGACATGTTATCATGTATGCAGACAAGATTACTGAATCTATGGAAAAGGCTATTTCAGAGACTGAACGAAGAAGAAAGATTCAGCAGGATTATAATGATGAGCATGGAATTACTCCACAGACAATTAAGAAGGCAGTAAGAGATCTTATAAGCATAAGCAAGGCAGCGGAGCCGGGTGACGCTTCAGGAAAGCTTAAGGTTGATTATGAATCTATGAGCATCAAAGAGCTTGAGAAGGTTAAGACGCAGGTTGAGAAGAACATGCGTAAGGCAGCAGCAGAGCTTAACTTTGAGGAGGCTGCACAGCTTCGTGACAAGATGATTGAGATTAATAAATATATTTATGAAGGAAAGAAACATGGCTGATAGTAAGTTAAAGAAAGAGATTGAAAGAGGCAGTTATAAGAACTGTATAAGGATAAAGGGTGCCAGAGAGCATAATCTTAAGGGAATAGACGTTGATATTCCAAGAGACAAGCTTGTTGTGCTTACCGGACTTTCAGGTTCGGGAAAGTCGAGTCTGGCATTTGATACAATATATGCAGAAGGTCAAAGAAGGTATATGGAATCACTGTCTTCATATGCAAGACAGTTCCTGGGACAGATGGAAAAGCCTGATGTTGACAGTATTGAAGGACTTTCACCGGCTATTTCTATAGACCAGAAGTCAACTAACAGGAATCCACGTTCTACAGTAGGAACTGTTACAGAGATATATGATTATTTCCGACTTCTCTATGCAAGAATTGGTATTCCTCACTGCCCAAAATGCGGACGGGAAATCAACAAACAGACAGTTGACCAGATGGTTGATGTTATTATGGCGCTTCCTGAGAGAACTAAGATTCAGATTCTTGCACCTGTTGTCCGTGGACGAAAGGGTGAGCATGTAAAGCTGTTTGAGCAGGCAAAGAAGAGCGGATTTGTGCGTGTTATTGCTGATGGAAGCATGTATGAGCTGACAGATGAGATTAAGCTTGATAAGAATAAGAAGCATAATATTGAGATTGTTGTAGACAGGCTTTCTGTAAGAGACGGAATCCAGAAACGACTTACAGATTCTATTGAGACAGCTCTTAAGCTTGCCGAAGGTCTTATGACAGTAGATGTTATTGATGGCGAGACGCTTAATTTCAGCCAGAGCTTTTCATGTCCAGACTGCGGCATAAGTATTGATGAGGTTGAGCCAAGAAGCTTTTCGTTCAACAATCCATTTGGCGCATGCCCGGACTGTTTCGGACTTGGTTATACAATGAAGTTTGATGCAGAGCTGCTTATACCGGATGAGAGTCTCAGCATTGATGAAGGTGCTATTGTCGGAATGGGCTGGCAGTCATCTAAGGATGAGGGCAGCTTTAGCAGGGCGGTTCTTGATGCACTTGCAGAGGAATATGGATTTTCATTAAAGACACCATTCAAGGATTATCCTGATGATATTAAGGATATTATTATCAATGGTACTAAGGGACATTCTGTAAAGGTTAAATATAAAGGCCAGCGCGGAGAGGGTGTATATGATGTCGCATTTGAAGGTCTTATTAAGAATATGGAGAGAAGATACAGAGAGACATATTCTGATAATACCAAGCAGCAGTATGAGGAATTTATGAGAATAAGACCTTGTTCTGCCTGTCACGGACAAAGACTTAAGCCGTCTTCACTTGCTGTTACTATTGCAGATAAGAACATATATGAGATTACTAACATGTCTATTATAAAGCTTCAGGAATTCCTTGAGAATATGAAGCTTTCAGAGAGACAGCTGTTTATTGGTGCAGAGATTCTTAAGGAAATCAAGGCGAGAATTAAGTTCCTTGTAGATGTAGGGCTTGATTATCTGGCACTTTCGCGTGCCACAGGAACTCTGTCAGGCGGTGAAGCGCAGAGAATCAGGCTTGCTACACAGATTGGTTCAGGTCTTGTAGGAGTTGCTTATATTCTTGATGAGCCAAGTATCGGACTTCACCAGAGGGATAATGACAAGCTGCTTGGAACTCTGACACATTTGCGAGATCTTGGTAACTCAGTTATTGTCGTTGAACATGATGAGGATACTATGTTTGCAGCCGATTATATTGTGGATATCGGACCAGGCGCAGGAAGAAATGGTGGAGAAGTTGTCGCAACAGGAACTGCTGCGGATATTATGGCGTGCAAGGACTCACTTACAGGTGCATATCTGTCAGGAAGAATCAAGATACCTGTACCGGCAGAGCGTAGAAAGCCTGCTGGCTGGATTAAGGTAAGAGGCGCAAGGGAGAATAATCTTAAGAATATTGATGTAGATATTCCGCTTGGAGTTGTCACATGCGTAACAGGTGTGTCAGGCTCAGGCAAGAGTTCACTTGTTAATGAGATTCTTTACAAGCACCTTGCAAAGTCGCTTAACAGGGCGAGATGTATTGCGGGCGACCATGATGGAATTGACGGAATAGAGCAGCTTGATAAGGTCATTAATATTGATCAGTCACCAATTGGACGAACACCAAGGTCTAATCCGGCAACCTATACAGGTGTATTTGACATGATAAGAGACCTGTTTGCAACGACTAAGGACGCGAAGGAACGAGGATATACGAAGGGCAGATTCAGCTTTAATGTTAAAGGTGGAAGATGTGAGGCATGTTCAGGCGACGGTATTATCAAGATAGAGATGCATTTCCTGCCGGATGTGTATGTTCCTTGTGAAGTCTGCGAGGGTAAGCGTTACAACAGAGAAACTCTTGAAGTAAAATACAAGGATAAGAGCATATATGATGTTCTTGACATGACTATTGAGGATGCAGTTGATTTCTTTGAAAATGTGCCAAGTATAAGAAGAAAGATTGAGACTCTCAACGAGGTTGGCTTGTCTTACGTCAAGCTTGGACAGCCATCAACTGAGCTTTCAGGTGGTGAGGCACAGAGAATCAAGCTTGCAACAGAGCTTTCAAGAAGAAGCACAGGAAAGACTATATATATTCTTGATGAGCCTACAACCGGACTGCATTTTGCTGATGTCCACAAGCTTGTCAATATTCTTCACAGGCTTGCAGAGGGCGGCAACACTGTAGTTGTTATTGAACACAATCTTGATGTTATTAAGACAGCAGATTATATTATAGATATGGGACCGGAAGGCGGCGACCGCGGAGGAACTGTTATTGCCAAGGGAACACCAGAGGAGATTGTTAAGGTTAAGAAGTCTTATACCGGACAGTATGTTAAGAAGTATCTGGAAGAGAAGTAAGAACAGGAAATGAAGGAACTGATATCAGGGAAGTGTATGCAAGGTATGTCGGTTTAATATTTTGGGGAGTTGAATGGAGGCAGTTATGATAAAAGGGATTATCTTTGATATGGACGGAGTTATGATTGATACGGAAAATCAGTCTAATCTTGGCTGGCTGTGGGCAGCTTCCCAGAAAAATGTAGAGATGCCATTATGGCTTATCGACAGTTTTAAAGGTGCACCGGCAAAGCTTAGTCAGAGCTTTTTTGATGATTATTATCATGGAGAGCAGGATTACTGGGAAATGCGGACAATGCGCACAGACCATGTTTACAAAATCAGGGAGACAGAGGAAGTTCCGGTTAAGCCGGGGCTTCATATGCTGCTTGATTATATTAAGGATAATGGTCTCAAATGTGCTGTTGCAACTTCAACACAGAAATCAAGTGCTGAAAAGAGCCTTCACAGAATAGGAGCATGGGATTATCTTTCTGGTGTTGTATATGGAGATGAGGTTGAGCATGGAAAGCCTGAGCCGGACATATTCTTAAGGGCAGCAGGCTTTATTGGCTGTGAACCGTCAGAATGTGTAGTAATTGAGGACAGTATTAATGGCATTAAAGCAGGATATGCAGCAGGCATGAAGGTGATTCATATACCTGATACTATTGAGATTAACGATGACATCCGAAGACTGACTTCAGTTGTGTGCCATTCTTTATCTGATGTGCCTGATATTATAGACACATGGAATGAGGGAAAGATTGCTGATGTTGAAGGTTATTATGAAAATGCCAAGATAAACCGTGTGTATGTTGACAGAGTGCATGTTAAGAAAGCATTTGCGGAATACACAGCAGCTTATAATGCAGATGACCCTAAGATTAAATTAAAAATTGACCACACTTACAGAGTTGCAGCTTTGTGTGAAAGAATTGCAAAGGCAGCAGGAATGTGTGCATATGATGTTGAGCTGGCATGGTTATCAGGAATGCTTCATGATGTTGGAAGATTTGAACAGATAAAGCGTTATAACACATTTTCAGATGCGGACTCTGTTGACCATGCAAAATTTGGTGCAGACCTGTTGTTTAAAGACGGTCTTATCAGTACTTTTCTTAATGGAATGGTCAAATGTACAGGCTACAAGCCAGGAGCATTAGAGGACCGATATAGTTCTGATGGAGTATTTCTGTATGACAGATTGAATAAATCGGACATGGAAATGCTTGAACTTGCAATAAGGTGTCACAATATGTATAGAATTCCGCAAGGACTTAATCGCCGCGAGCAGGCATTCTGCAATGTGCTTCGTGACGCTGATAAGGTTGATATATTTAAGGTTAATATTGATACTCCGCTTGAAGAAATATATAACACTACGACTGAAGAACTGATGAAGAGTGATATTACAGATGAAGTGTTAGAAGCGTTTGATGAGGAACACTGTATACTCAAAGCAATAAGACGCACACCGGCTGATACTGTTATTGGTCATGTATCACTTGCTTATGAGCTTGTGTATGATGAGAGCGTGCGGATTACTGTGGAACAGGGCTATCTTGCAAAGCTTATGCATTTTCATTCTGATAATGAGGAGACCAACAGAAAGATGGCGATGGTTAGAGAGAAGATGGATTCTTATGTGAAGAAGAGAATTGGGGAGAAAGATGCATAGATAAGGATTGTCTGGAGGAGAATTAGCAAGATAAGAATTGGGGAGAATTAAGGCTTGTCATAAGTGGCAAGTTTAACTATAATGTATATATAAATACACAAGATTGGAGATTGATCATGGATCAGGAGAAAGTTATTGTCATTGACTTCGGTGGTCAGTACAACCAGCTGGTTGCGCGCCGTGTCCGTGAATGTAATGTATATTGTGAGATCTATTCTTACAAGACAGACCTGGCGCAGATTAAGGCCATGAACCCTAAAGGAATTATCCTTACGGGTGGTCCTAACAGCTGTTATGAAGATGGCGCGCCAACATGTACTAAAGAACTTTTTGAACTTGGTGTACCTGTACTTGGTCTTTGCTATGGCGCACAGCTTATGCAGCATGTGCTTGGTGGCAAGGTTGAGAAGGCACCAGTAAGAGAGTATGGAAAGACAGAAACATTTGTAGATAAGAGTAGTGCTTTATTCTCAGATGTTTCAGAGAAAACTATTGTGTGGATGAGCCATTTTGACTACATCTCACAGGTTGCACCAGGATTTAAGATTGTTGCCCACACAGCAGACTGCCCGGTTGCAGCAGCAGAGTGTACAGAGAAGAATCTTTATGCAATTCAGTTCCACCCAGAGGTTCTTCATACTCAGGAAGGAACCAAGATGCTTCACAACTTTGTTCGTGGAGTATGCGGATGTGCCGGAACATGGAAGATGGATGCATTTGTTGAGAATACAATTAAAGAAATCCGCGAGAAGGTTGGCAGTGGCAAGGTTTTACTTGCTCTTTCAGGTGGTGTTGATTCATCTGTTGCAGCCGGACTTCTTTCAAGAGCTATTGGAAAGCAGCTTACATGTGTATTCGTAGACCACGGTCTTCTTCGTAAAGATGAAGGCGATGAAGTTGAGAGCGTATTTGGACCAGAAGGACAGTTCGACCTTAACTTTATAAGAGTTAATGCACAGGAAAGATATTACTCTAAGCTTGCAGGCGTTATTGAGCCAGAAGCTAAGAGAAAGATTATCGGTGAAGAGTTTATCCGTGTATTTGAGGAAGAAGCCAAGAAGATTGGTGCAGTTGACTTCCTTGCACAGGGAACTATATATCCAGACGTTGTAGAGAGCGGACTTGGCGGTGAATCAGCCGTAATCAAGTCTCACCACAATGTAGGAGGACTTCCTGATTTCGTTGACTTCAAGGAAATCATTGAGCCACTACGCAACCTTTTCAAAGATGAGGTTCGTAAGGCTGGTCTTGAGCTTGGAATACCAGAACATCTTGTATTCCGTCAGCCATTCCCAGGTCCGGGACTTGGAATCAGAATTATCGGCGAGGTAACAGCTGATAAGGTTCGTATCGTTCAGGATGCTGACTTTATCTACCGTTCAGAGGTTGACAAGGCCGTAGCTGAGTACAAGAAAGCTAACGGCAAGGCTCCAGCATGGATGCCAAACCAGTATTTCGCAGCCCTCACTAACATGCGTTCCGTTGGTGTTATGGGTGACGAAAGAACTTACGATTATGCTGTTGCACTTCGTGCAGTCAACACAATTGATTTCATGACAGCAGAGAGTGCAGAGATTCCATTCGAGGTTCTCCAGACAGTCATGAGCAGAATTATTAATGAGGTAAGGGGAGTTAACAGAGTATTCTATGATCTGACTAGCAAACCACCTGGAACGATTGAGTTTGAATAGTAAACAGAGCTTCATAAATGGCGTAAACAAGCCATTT
>ERZ791796.1830-NODE-1830-length-11229-cov-3.835601_pt1 | contig 11229 bp, 6 predicted proteins | sample MGYA00510311_ERZ791796 | MGnify/ENA primary metagenome ERZ791796 (study PRJEB30046, sample SAMN00792042) | human gut metagenome | study: EMG produced TPA metagenomics assembly of the A metagenome-wide association study of gut microbiota in type 2...
CGAAGTGGCGCTGGCGGCGGGTGTCGTCGACTGCTTCAGGGCCGCGGGGCTGCGCATCTTCGGTCCGACGAAGGGTGCGGCGCGCATCGAGTCGTCGAAGGAGTTCGCCAAACGGCTGATGGCTAAATATGCCATCCCGACAGCCGGATTCCGCGCATTCACCGACTATGCCGGGGCGCTGGCCTATGTGCAGGGGCGTCCTCTGCCCGCAGTGCTGAAATACGACGGACTGGCCGCCGGAAAAGGTGTGGTGATCGCCCGGACGATGGCCGAGGCCGAAGCGGCGTTGCGGGATATGTTGCTCGACGACAAGTTCGGCGAGGGCAAGGTGGTCGTCGAGGATTACCTCGAAGGTCCCGAGTTTTCGTTCATGTGCTTCGTTTCGGGACACAAGGTGTGGCCGATGGCGCTGGCGCAGGACCACAAACGGGCCTACGACGGTGACGAGGGTCCCAATACGGGCGGTATGGGCGCCTATTCGCCCCTGCCGTTCGTGATGGCGGAGGACGAACGCTATGCACTGGAGAAGATCATGCAGCCCGTGGCCGACGCGATGATCGCCGAGGGGTGTCCCTTCGAGGGCGTGCTCTACGGCGGACTGATGAAGACTGCGCGGGGTGTCGAGGTCATCGAGTTCAACGCCCGTTTCGGCGATCCCGAGACCGAGGTGGTGCTGCCGCGCCTGAAGAGCGACATCGTCGACATCTTCTGTGCCGTGGCCGAGGGACGCGATACGCAGTTGGAGTGGCACGATTTCGCCGCGCTGGGCATCGTGCTGGCCTCGAAGGGCTATCCGGGCGACTACGAAAAAGGACACGAGATCAAGGGCCTGGACCGCGTCGAAGGGGCTGTTTATCACATGGGAACCCGGGCCGACGGCGGGCGGATTCTCACCAACGGAGGCCGCGTGCTGTTCGTGGTGGGCAAGGGCAGGGACCTGGCCGAAGCGCGGAGGAATGCGCTGGCCGACGTGGCCCGCATCGACTGCGACAATCTGTTCCACCGCACCGACATCGGCCACCGGGCTTTCGACGATTTGGAAAGATAATACGAGCGATATATGGCAAAAATAATCAGCGGAAAAGAACTTTCAGCGAAACTGAAACTTGAAATGGCGGACGAGGTGAAGACCTTCCCCGCGAAATACGGCCGTGTGCCCCATCTGGTTGTCATCCTCGTGGGCGAGGACCCCGGCAGCGTGAGCTATGTGACGGGCAAGGCCAAGGCTTCGGCCGAGGTGGGCATCCGCAATACCACGATCCGAAAGCCCGAGTCCGTTTCCGAGGCCGAACTGCTGGACATCATCACGGCCCTGAACCTCGATGACGAGGTGGACGGCATTCTGGTCCAGCTGCCCCTTCCGAAACATATCGACGAGGACAAGGTGATCGCCGCCATCGACAAACAGAAGGATGTCGACGGCTTCCATCCCCTGAACGTTGCGGCGCTGTGGCAGAAACAGCCCTGCACGCTCCCCTGCACTCCGAAAGGCATTCTCAAGATGCTGCGGGCCGCAGGCGTGGAGATCGCCGGCAAGCGCGCCGTGGTGATCGGCCGCAGCAATATCGTGGGACTTCCCGTGTCGAAACTGCTCTTGGACGCGAACGCTACGGTGACGATGGCCCACAGTCGTACGCGCAACCTCGCCGAAGTGACGCGCGGGGCGGAGATTCTGGTGGTGGCCATCGGTCGGCCGAAGTTCGTCACGGCGGAGATGGTGTCGCCGGGCGCCGTGGTGATCGACGTGGGGGTGAACCGCGACCCGGAGACGGGTAAACTGTGCGGTGACGTCGATTTCGCGGCCATCGAACCCAAGGCCTCGGTGATCACGCCCGTGCCGGGCGGCGTCGGGCCTATGACGATCTGCTGCCTGATGGAGAACACGATCGAGTGTTTCCTCCGGCGAGCGGGCCGGTAGCCGGCGGAACGGAGCGAAAACTTCGGTTTTTTTTGCGCCTCCGCTGAAAAAAATCAGCCGTTGACTCACGGGTCAACGGCTGATTTCGTTTTACAAGGTTCCTGTTATCAGAGTTTGATCGGTTCGGATATTTTGATATTGTCGAGGAACCAGCGGTTGGCTGTTCCGACTTCCCACTGCGTCTGCGTAATGGTGATCTTCGTATCCTTGTTGACCGTAATGCCCTTCAGGCTGACTTCGGCGCGAACCCATTCGAGCTTGTGACCATCCTCCCATCCCAGTTCGGGTATGTCGATCTGCACTTTGTCGCTGCCGTTCTCGAAGATGACGATCAGATTGACGGGGTCGATCTTGCCGGACCCCTGGCGCATTCCGCACCAGTCGAACGAGAGTGTCACATTGTCCTTTGCTTCGGGAACCCCGTCTATCGGAGGAAGAATGATACCTGCGTGATTGCCGGTCTTGCCGAATTTGAGGTAGTTCTGCTGGAGGTAGATGCGTTTGTTGTCGTTCTTGTCGTAGATAAACTTGTAACCGAGTTTTTCGACAGCGTCGAATGCAGTCACTCCATCGACAGTTATGGAGGTAAGCGCTGTCGCTTTTGCATCGAGGTTATCCGTCTCGACCGTTTGGCCGACACCGCTTGCTACGGACCACGGTTCGAGCCATTCGAAGTTCTCCAGGAAATAGACGATCTCGTTCAGGCCGTTGTCCTCGACATCGGTGGCCATGATGCGCTGTACAGGCTCGGCCAAACCGGCGTAGTAGCCGGTGACGGTTACGATATGGCCGGTCAGGGCGGAAAGGCCCAGACTCGACGGGGCGTCCACGACGCTGACCGAGTACTTGGCGTCCTCCGAAACGGTGAGGGTGCTGCCGTTGAAAACGCCCTTGACGGTGACGTAGCCCCGTTTGGAGGAGGTGTAGTCGTCGATCTTTGCGCTGATGTCCTCCGGTTCGGGGTAGTTCACCGCTCCGCCGGACAGAACCGTCACCTCGTCGCAGTCGATTACCGTAGCGAGTTTCTGCGAGTCGGATGACTTGGTGCCCAAGAGCGAAATCTTGTCGCCGACGGCAACCGTCGTGGCGTCCGAGACGAAGATATTGTCCGTGTTTTTGTCGTCGCTGATGACGAAGCCTTTGGTCGTCACGGCCACGACGATCGCCGACGGTACGGAAATGACCGTTTCGTCCGCCAGGGCGGCGAGTTCACCTGCCGTGTACTCCTTCACATCGCGGTATTTGTCTCCGTTCTGCGTGATGAGCACCTGTGCGCGGCTTGCAAGAGTCCGTCCCTTGAAGACGAGGGTGGCCTTGCGGGGATTGTCCTCCGCGCCGTCGCGCATGTTGTCGGTCACCGAAACCGTCACGTCCATGACGCCGGTTCCCGAGTTGGGCGTGACCGTCACCCAGTCGGGGACTTCCGTCACCCAGTCGGCGTCGGCATAGATGGTGATGATCTTTTCCGCCGCTCTTTCCGCTTCGAAATTCAAGGTGTTGGCGCTCGCCAGAACAGCTTCGGAAAGGTGGTCCTCATCCTTGTCGCAGCCCCAGAAGGAACATAGGGCCGCCATGAGGATCGGGGCTGTCATATATTTTACAAATCTCATAATCTTGTTTTTTAGGTTATTTCCGACTTAAAAATCGAGTCCGTCGCTCCATCCCGGATTCTGCGTGAGGTTCGGGTTGAGCGAACGCTCGCCGCTGGGAATCGGGTAGAGGTAATCGCGTTCCTCGTTGAACGGAGTGCGCAGATTCTCTACGGTTTTGTGATAGTAGACATAGCCTTTGTTCCCCTCGGAGAGGATGATGTCCGAACCGAGTTCGTATACCGAAACTCCTTCGCCGCCCTGGGGTTTGGTGCTTCCTGCCGCATAGAGAATCAGATCGGCCGTTTCTTTGCCCGCAAGCTTGTATTCGCCGGGGCCCGGGAAATACATGCCGGAAATGGCCTGGTCGATGCAATAGCCGGCTTTCCAGCGATACAGATCCTGAAGACGGAAACCCTCCTGGATCAGCTCGACGGCCCGTTCGCGGCGGATTTCCAGAATGACGCCCTTGTTGGCGCCGGTCACGTTGGGATAGCCGTACTCTTTGGACTCAAGATACCAGTCGATATTTTTGTTGGCTTCGTTCATGTCGAGGCCCCGCATTCCCACCCGGCTTCGGATTTCGTTGACGGTGATATTCAGATCATCAGGCGAGAGCGATCCCAGTTCGGCCTTGGCTTCGGCATAGTTGAGCAGCACTTCGGCATAGCGGAAAACCGGCATGTCGCAGGTCGAACGGTCGTTGCGGTCGATCTGTCCTCCCGAGGCCGTCGTGTCCTGAACGAATTTGATGGGTTGGTAGCCGGTGATCGTGACGCCGAGATCGGGTCCCTGTACCCGCTTGGCGCCGATGCGCTTGTAACCCGGGGTGCGGATCGACTGCGCCAGGCGCGGGTCGCGGTCCTTCACCTCCTCGGTGAAAGGCATTGTTTGCCACTCTGTCTTAAATTTGTCGGTGAATGCCTTGCCGTCCTTCATCAGGTACATGTTGATGAATTTGCGGGTGTAGCCCGGGCGGCCCTGTGTCGGCAGCAGCGTGTAGGCCGTCGCATTGTGGTAGACTTGGGCCTCGTAGCTGTTCCGGATGGCGAGGATATACTCTTCGGTGCTGGCATTCTCCTGTGCGAAGAGCATCATGTAGTCCTTGTCCGGAGTTTTGGTGGAGTAGAGCTTGTAGGGACCTTCGTCGATGATCGTTTTGGCGGCCTTGGCGGCTTCCTCCAGATAATAGGTGTAGTCATGTCCTTCGAGGTTGATGCCGTGGTATTTGCGGTAGGTTCCCTCGAAGAGGCAGAACCGCGCTTTCAGCGCCAGCGCCGCCCATTTGTTGACGCGGTAGGTCGATATATCCTCCGTAAGACCGCCGCTGTTGATGGCTTCGTCGATATCCTTGATCATATTGGTCATGATCAGTTCGCGTGAATCGCGCGGTTTGTAGAGCGCTTCGTCGGCCGAGCCGAGCTGCACCTCGTACCAGGGCACGTCGCCGAAGCGTTTCACCTTGTCGAAATAGAAGGCGGCGCGGAAGAATTTGGCCAGGGCCGTATACTCGGTCACAGCCTTCTTGTCCTCGCATTGATCGACATATTCCAGCAGGGTGTTTATGCGGCGCAGGTTGCCCCACGACCAGCCGCCGCCGGTGTTCGGAACGGTGCGCTTGTCGCCTCCGTAGAGAACATCGGAGAGGGTCATCTGAACGAGCAGGTCGTTCTGCTCATCGTAGGGCGTCTTGTCCAGCAGGTTGTCGTAAAAGGGATTGGAGAAGAGTTCCAGGTCGCTTCTTGTCTTGAAGTAGTCGAACTGCGTCACCCGATCCAACGGTTCTTTGTCCAGCAGGGAGTCGCAGGCCGATAATCCTGCAATCAGCGTTGCTGCCAGTATGATTAATCGCTTCATGGTATTCGGATTTTGAAATTATTAGAAGGTGATGTCGATGCCGAACATGAACGTCTTGGCCCACGGATAGTAGGCGTTGTTGTTCACGCCGGAACGGTTGATAGCCGCTTCGGGATCGACGTACTTGGAGTTCTTTTTGAGCGGCGACCAGTAGCAGAGGTTCTCGCCCGAGAAATAGATGCGGATCTGGTCGATGCCGGCCTTCTTGGTGAGGGTCGCGGGGATCGTGTAGCCGACGGTCAGGTTTTTCAGGCGCAGGTAGCGGATATTTTGCAGGTAACGGTCGTTGACCTTGCTCAGATAACCTCCCGATGAAGAATAGGCTCTTGCGCGCGGGAAATAGGAGTTGGGATTGTCCTCCGCCCATACCTTGCCGAGGAAATCCGTCGGGAGGTAGGAGAGGTAGGGATAGGAATAGCAGCCCCAGAAAGGCATCATTTCTCCGTGGGGATACCAGTAGTGGTTGCCGGTTCCCTGGAAGAAGACCGAAGCGTCGAAGCCCATCCAGCGGATCGAGGCGTTGATGCCGTAGGAGAGCGTCGGGAGCGAGTTGCCCAGGATCGTCCGGTCGCCCGGCTTGTCGACGGTGTCGTTGCCGACTCCCCAGACGCCGTTGCCGTCGAGGTCGACGAACTTCAGGTCGCCGGCCTGCCAGCCGCCGGTCAGACGGCCCGTGCTGTAACTCAGGTCGACCTCTTTGGCATAGGCCTGCGCCTCTTCGGTGGTCTTGAAGAACCCGTCGGTCTTGAAGCCCCAGATTTCGCCGATCTCCATGCCGACGTAATAATCTCCCTTTGTCAGGTTGGTCAATGACTTGTTCGGGTTGTTGTCGTATTTGGTGATGACGCTCTTGTAGTCGCTGATGTTGAAACCGACGCTGTATTCGAACGGTTTGCCGGCGAGTTTGAACTGGTCGCGCCAGCTGACGGAGAGTTCATAACCCTTCGTGCGCAGTTCGGCGGAGTTCATGCTGGGCGAATCGGCCCCGTATACGCCGGGCAGCGCCATTCCGTCGGTCAGCATGTCCTTCGTGTCGCGGATGTAGACGTCGCCGGTGAAGTTGAGCCGGTTGTTCAGCATGGTGAGATCCAGACCCAGGTCCCACTGCTGGGCGGTTTCCCAGGTCAGGTCGGAGGCTACGGGGGCGCCCAGCGAGGAGTATTTGCCCTTTATGCTGCCGTCGAAGGTGTAGTTGCTGAAATCCTTGTTCGTGATCAGGCGCATGTAGGTGTAGTAGGACGACACGTTCTGGTTGCCCAGGCTGCCGAACGAAGCGCGCAGCTTGAGGTTGTCCACCAGGTCTTTGGCGTTGCCGAAGAACGGCTCCTCGGAGATGCGCCATCCGGCCGATGCCGAGGGGAACAGGCCCCAGCGGTTGCCCGGTGCGAAACGCGACGATCCGTCATAGCGTCCGCTCACCTCGAAGAGGTAGCGCCCTTTGTAGTCGTAGTTGATACGGGCGAAGAAGCCTGCCAGGGCGTATTCGTTCTGGCCGCCGCCGTAAGCGCCCTCCGTGGGAGAGCCCGTTGCCAGATTCAGGTCGTCGAGGTTTATGGAGGAGAGGTTGATGCCTGCCACCGAGACGTTCTTGCTGGACCACGTTTCGTAGTTGAATCCGGCGGTTGCCGACACGTGGTGCGCCTCGCCGAACGTTTCGTCGTAGTTGGCGTAGACGTTGGCCGAATAGTAGTTGCGCGTCTGAACCACTTCGTCGAGCTGGTTCATGCCGGCGCCCGTGTCGTAGGCGAGCAGCGGCCCGTCGGGGTATTCGCGGTAGTTCATTGCGGAACTGCGGCTCGTATTGCGGTTCTGGTAGAGGCGGTAGGTGAAGTCACCCGTGATGCTCAACGTCTTGAACGGCGTGATGACCAGGCGTGTCGTGTTCGAGAAGTCGTTCGAGCGGTCGACGTTGCGGTGCGTGCCCTCGTTGAGCAGGATGTGGCGTCCGTTGGCGATCTTGTAATCGAGATACGGCGTGCTGTAAAGCCACGATCCGTCGGGGTTCTTCATGGGGAAGTTGGCCAGTGCGTGGCGGGCGCTGTAAGCGATGGTGTTGTCTACGCTGCCGTCTCCCAGAGACTTGTAATTCGACGAGAAGAACGACGTGTTGTTCGAGAGCGTTGCCCACCGGTTGATCCGAAAATCGAGTTTCGCACGCAGGTTGTACTTGTTATACACGTCGGGATGTGCGCGCTGAATACCTTCCTGGCGGTCATAGGCGCCCGAGACGAGGTATTTGATGTCCTTCGTGCCGCCGCTGAGCGAGATGTTGTGCTGCTGCACGGGCCGACGCTGCTGGAAGAGCATGTCCCACCAGTCGTAGTTGCCGTAGTAGACCCACTGTTTGCGGCCGTTGCGGATCTCTTCGACGACCCACGGACGGTCGGGATGCTCGGTCCTGTCGTTCACGCGCGCCAGCAGCTGCTGCATGTCGTGATCGTTGTATTTGACATAGTTCGTTCCGGAGTCGGCCTGCCAGAACTTGTTGACCGTATAGACCGACCAGTAACCGCGGTTCTCGTAGTCGGTCGAGGTCGTGGCCTCCTCCCAGCCGAAACGGCCGCTGTAACGCACCGTCGCCTTGCCGTCCTGGGCCGAGCCGTTCTTGGTGGTGACCAGGATGACGCCGAAGGCTGCGCGGGCGCCGTAGACGGCTGCCGCCGAAGCGTCCTTGATGACCGAGATCGACTCCACGTCGTTGGGGTTGACGCGGTTCAGGTCGCCCACCACGCCGTCGATCAGCACGAGCGGGTCGGCCGAGTTGATCGAGTTGACGCCGCGGATGTTGATCGCCGGCGTGCTGCCGGGTTTACCCGAGGAGGTGGTGATGTTGAGACCCGCTACGGAACCCTGCAACATGCTGCCCAGCGAATGGGTGACGCGGTTTTCGAGCTCCTTGCTCCCTACGGTCGCAACGGCGCCGGTCAGGTTGACTTTTTTCTGCGTACCGTAGCCGATTACGACGGTTGCATCGAGCATGATGGCGTCCTCTTGCAGGTAGATCGTGATGCTGTTCCGGCTTGAGGGAACCGTCACTTTCTGGGGCAGGTAACCCAGGCAGGTGACCTGGAGAACGGCTTCTCCCGACGGAACCTGGATTTTGAAGGTGCCGTTTTCAGAGGTTGTGACGCCTTTGGTCGTACCATCGACCAGAACGGCTACACCCACGAGCGGCTGTTGATTGGCGTCGAGGACTTTTCCCGACACCTCCCTGTTCTGGGCCGAAAGGGCTGTTATTCCCCCTCCCAATACCAGAAGAAGAGATAGAACCAGTGGTCTTAATACTCTCATAAGATCTGTGTTTGTTGGTTAGTAAATGATGATTGTGGTTGGGTATGTAGCGAAAATCACTTGCGGCGGTAGGCATCCGTGGAGAATGCTTTCGGCCGCTGCATGTTTTCGGTCCACTCGTTTCCGAATTCGTCCTTGACGGTGATCACAAGGTCGGTGTCCGCATCGTCCGCCTTCACCTTGAAGAAGTGCGTGAACTTGTCGGTGATGAACGACGGGGTCGACTTGAGTCCCGCGTTGTTGAACCGCTTGACCGAGAGCGCTGCGATATGGAGCGGGTCGTAGGCCCAGACTTCGGTGTAGGGCAGCGTCTTGCGGTTTTCGTCGACGACGCTCAGCGTCCAGTCCGAATTCCAGTTCCAGATGTTGATCAGCACCTCGTTGTCGTTGTTCTGCGGATAGGCGTTGACATATTGCATATAGGCGTTCTTGACCGAAGCGGAGATGTCGGAAGGCATCAGCGGAACGTCGGCCATCGAAAAATGCACGTTGTTCAGGTCGTAGCTGCGGAACTGGTACTCTTCGGGCCATCCGGTCGATTTGTAGAGACATTGGAAATCGGTTCCCGTGACATCCCAGATGCCGTAGCCGCCCGGAGTTCCGTCGGTTCCGATGTGGATTCCGGGCGTGAGGTTGCCGGACCACCACCACGAAGCGCATACCGAGCCGGAGTTATACTCCCGGAAGTTATGCCCGTCCACGATCGGAGCGTCGGGCGTCACGTTGAAAAGTTTGTGGGTATGCCCCGTCACGAAGCGGACGGTATATCCGTCGAGGATGTCGAAAAGCCGCAGGGTGTTGACCTGATCGTGGTCGATCTTGAATCCCGATGTGGTCGGATAGAACACCTGCGCATGCATGGCAACGACGACGGGGGTCGTCTTGGCCACGTGCGACAGGTCTTTCGCCAGCCAGTCCAGCTGCTCGGCGGAGAGGCTCTTGACATAGTTGCGGGAAGTGCTCCCGTCGTAGCTGCTGCAATCAATGTCGTCCATGACGACGTAATGGACCTTGCCGATGTTGAACGAATAGTAGGTCGGGCAGATCTGATCCACATATTTGACCGCCGCATCGTAGTCCGACCTGGTCTGGAAGTCGTTGTCATGGTTGCCCATGGTGTGGAAGATCTGCAGATTCTTGATCTGGCTGTTGATGGTGTTCAGGTACTGGGGGAAATAGTAGCTGTTCGAATACCAGTAGAGGTCCCAGGTCATGTCCCCGAGGGTGAGCGCATACATCTTCTCGCCCTTGTGGCGGGTCATGTAGTCCGTAAGGTCGGAGGTGAACTGGGCGAACTGTCCCAGGTCGCCCGTTCGGTTGGCGAGGTGCATGTCGCCCAGCATGAAGATCTTGTAGGAGTCCTGTCCGTCGACCTTTTCGAGCTTGAAGTCGGCCCGTTCGACGACGTCGGCGCTGTTTTTGAGCGCGCGGTGGAACTGCGGGAGCACCCCGACGGACGGAACTTCGTAGCCGCTCGGGACGGAGATGAAGACATATCCCCACTTTTTGGCCGATTTGAGCTGGTAGATGCCCTTCTCGTTCGTGACGGTCACCTCCGCGCCGTCGGAGACCACGACGTTCTCCACGCCGACGCCGGCCGACGACACGATCCCGTAGACCGTGGTGCCTGCATCCGGTTTGAAATCTATGTCTTCGACGATGTTGATGTAGATTCTTCCGAACGATTTTTTGCGCGCGTCTCTTTTGACGAAGACTTTGTAGTAACCCGTTTCACACCCGTCGGCCAGGCGTACGGTGAAACTGTCGGAAGAGGTGTTGACGATGGGGCAGACGTAGGAGATGCCTGCGTCCGACTCAAGAATGAATGTGTCTGTGGTCAGGGGCGATTTCCCCCCCCCACTTACGGCGAAAGTGCACTCGCCGCCTTCGGTGACGTCTACCGACCCCGGAACCGTGAATTGCACGTCGAAATTATCCGCGGGGGTCTTTTCGTCATCGCTGCCGCCGCAGGCGAAGAGTTGCGAGACGGCGATGAGTGCCAGTAACAGATACTTTAATACGTTTTTCATTTTAAGTTCTTCGATTATAATTTTTTTATTTGTCCGCGTTTTGTAAATCCGGTTGTTTGGACACCTCGAAGGCCCGGAAAGACCCGGTCGGGGACTCCGTCCCGAAGTCTCCGTTTGCGGCCCTGCCGGCCTTCGCATCTTCCATTATATATATGGTAACCATCTGTTTACCGTGTCGCTTCTGTCTGAAAAACTTTTCAAATATAACTTGTTTGTGTTTCGATTGTGTTTCGAATACATTTCAAAATTAAACTTATTTTATTAAAAAACAAAATCGGATGATTTTTTTTGCAAATAAAAAATTTTAATTTTTAGTCGTGTTTCGTTTGGTAGATTTGCCATTTCCCTTTCATCTCTTTTTCGTTGCCATTGATTCGTGGAATGGTTGTGAAGCGAAACTGTCGGGCGTCTGTTTTTCGGCGACGGCAGTTCGGAAAACGGCGTGGCGGAGAAGAGTGGCGGGCGGAACCGGAGGTGTTGTCGGAACCGGTCCCGGCCGCTTGGGGCGGGCTGTCGCCTGCGCCGGGAGCGGCAGTGTGGCGGG
>ERZ791796.1859-NODE-1859-length-11077-cov-2.265741_pt1 | contig 11077 bp, 15 predicted proteins | sample MGYA00510311_ERZ791796 | MGnify/ENA primary metagenome ERZ791796 (study PRJEB30046, sample SAMN00792042) | human gut metagenome | study: EMG produced TPA metagenomics assembly of the A metagenome-wide association study of gut microbiota in type 2...
ACCTAATCAACCAAAAGGCACAGCTATATTTTGTTGCCCAGACGTAGATACCATAAACGTCTTTAGAATAGAGAAGGAAGATATTTAATTTATATATTTTATTTTCATTAAATAAAAATGCTTAATATTACACACATTATATAAATTGATTATTTTTTTATTAATGTATTAATATATTTTTTATGGCACTTATATGACACTTAAATGGCACCGCATAACTTATTACTTTGTAGTAATAAGTTATTTTTTTATAGATTTTTCAATTTCATCAAGAATTTTATTATTAGCACTATCTATAAGAGCTAGAAATCCTGTATTTCTAGCTTTTACCCATTCACTAGTAGTTGTAGAGATTTCTTTTTCTAACTTAGCTTTTATTTCTTGTTTACGTTGTTCAATCTTTGATTTTATAAAAATACCTAATACTGTTTTTATTAAATTTTTCATTTTGTGCAAATTCCTTCCTATTATATATATTATTGCTGTTGATAAAATACTGCTTTCCCTCTAATTGTTTGTAAAATTTTATAAAGATTATATCCAGGACAAGCAGTTGCCATTAAATCTCTATGTCCTACTACATGTGTAGTATCAATTGGTAATCCATAATCTGTACAAATATTAGCAAGAAGCATTGCTAAACTTTCAATTTGTTTTGATGTTGGCTCTCCAATTTCAAAATTTCCACATACATGAATACCAATTGTATGAGAATTTTCACCATAGGCATGTGCTCCTATTGTCCAATGTGGTCGACCGATTTCTATTGTTCCATCTTTACGAATTACATAATGATAACCTATACAGGTCCAACCTTGAGCTTGATGGCTAGCATTAATTTCTTTAGCAGATAAATCATCATCTGTTGGATTTCCTGTATGATGAATAACAATCATATCCGTTTTATTTCTATTTTCTAATTCTGAATAATTATATTGAAGACCTAAATCTTTTAAGTAAACTCTTTCCATTAAAATACACTCCTCTTAATTTGAATAAGTTATTTTTTTGCCTTTATTTCTGTAAATTGAGCCAAAGTATCTTTTAATTTTTTAGGAACTGGCAAACCACAATTACTAGCATTTTCTAAAATACTTAAGCCTTCATTTCCAATAAAAAAGAGCAAGACAACATTTTTTATCAATGTGTCCTGCCCAATTAACACATCCATCTGATGTGCTAATATTACTAAGCAAAGAATGACTATTTTCTTGATAATACCTTTGAAACCTTTCCTACTATCTAAGTAAACATTAGACATTATATATGCAGCACTTAGACCAGTAATATAATCAATAATCATAAAAATTAACAATATTTCTATCTGATTGTTCCATTGCCCTATAAAGTGTTGCAACAAAACTCCCACAAAGGCAACACCTCCTCCAACATACGTTTCTAATTTAGTAGGAATTAACGAACTAACAAAATTTATAATTTGCTCATACATATCACCACCTACTTACTACTTACTAGATTCTAATTCTGATATTAACTTTTCTTTTAAACAGTTGGGGCATTTTTCATTTGTACATTTGCCTTGTTCATCAAGCTTTTTAGCACAAATATTACATCTTTTAGTCATTTGCTTTTACCTCCTGAAGCTTATTATTTGTATCTTCAATAACAGCTGCATACTCTTGTTTTAGTTCCTCTTGTAATTCGGTATTATTGGTCAATACTGCTACCAACATAGCGTCTTTGATATCAGCAATTTGTTCATCATTAGCTGCCATAATTTCATTAATTTTCGCTAAAGCTTTTTCTTCTTCTGTTGGTTCTTTTGGTGGCACGTATTCACGTGAAGCTTTTGCCTTAACATAGATATCAACATTATCAATATAACCTTCAAAATCAACATTAGGATATTCTTTAAATTTTTTGTTGACCACACAACATTCTTGGTAATTATCGTAGATAACCTCGTTTATATTATCTAAACTAAGTCCACTATCTAATTTGAAATTTTCTATAGTATCAGTATACTGTTTGTCATCATTAATAATTAGAACTTCATCTTTTTGGATTTGAAAAACTCTCATATTTGTCATTTATATCACGCTCCTAAATTATATTGCTATTTATAATATCTGTTTCTATTTCTATAGCAATACGCCAATTAATTTGTTTTGGTGGACTAAATATACTTTGATAGGCTAAATACATTTGTTTAGCTGCTACATGTACAGGAACTTTTCCTGTTGCTGTTCCTAATCCAGTGCAAAGAATAGTTTTAATATTACCTTGTTTTTGTACCGCTAAAAGCATTGCTCTCATAGCATTATAAATTGTGTCATATTCTTTAATTATACGAGGTATACGCATGGTGGGTGTATGTGCAAGATATGGATGTTGTTTATTACCAGTTTCTACAATTAAGCAAGTTCCTACTGGCTGTTCACCTGCATATTCTGCCTTAATTTTATTCTGTACACGTTTCATCAGCTCATGTCCAAAATAATCAAGCAGGATACCATCAAACCCACCGTCCATAAATCCAAAACTGTTTGCAGGACTTACTACACAATCATATTCAGATATATTTCTAAAATCATCACAAATAACTTTTACATTTGTTTCATTTTTAAAATATCGCTGCCATTCTTTATATAATTTTGCATTACAATCACATACAATTAAATTCATATTATCACCTTTTCTTGTTACTAATAATATTTAATATATCTTTAAAATATTTTATCTGTGTTACTTTATTTGTGTTACTAATTGCTACTTACAAAAACACTAAAAACAGCATATTTCTAAAACTTAAAAATCCTATAGCTACAATAATATGTACAGTTATAGGATTTTTATATAAAATAAAGAAGGAGATTAATTATATTTTGTAGAACATTACTTAAGGAAAAGGAGATGTTTTACATGAAGCAATTCAAAAATCTATTAGGTATTATATTTTTATCATTCACTTTATTAATTACTTATTCAACACTTAGTACCAATCAAACTGCTGAAGCTAGTGCTTATTGGAATGGAGATTATAATTTCCAAAATGTTCAAGAAGGAAATCCTAATGTATATATAGATAAATCTTCTTGTTGTATAGTAGAAAAAGATTCCCACTCTATAACAATAGCTTTTAATTTAGTAAATGTATATGCTTCTGGACAAACTGAAGTTTATACATGCTATATTAGAGGTTACGATGGTATGAAACAATATAAAATAAATAAAGATGGTTCATGGATGAGTATGTTTAAAAATCCAACCATTCAAAAAGCTAATACTATAGCAAGAAATGTTCTAGGTATTGTATCATAAATAATTAAGTATCTTTATAAAAAATTTTATAATAATACCAATTAAAAGAGAGTACACTTTATTTAAAGTATACTCTTTTCTTTTTTTACTGTAGGAGAATTGCCTACTCATAGTCATACAATATCTATTAATAATATTGGTGGTAATAATTCGCATAATAATATGCCACCATATATTGCATATTATATATGGAAAAGAATAAGTTAATTTGTGCGTTTCCATATATAGACTGTTAGATATGGCATCATATTATTATGCGATTGATTAGAGCCTGTGTTATTAATAGTTATAGTATGATTGTGTTCACCAGAACTTTGTGTTTGTACAACGCGAGAGGTACCTGCCGCAGAATAAGCAGAACTAAAATTAGTAGAACTTCCTCCTCCATCTCTTGTTGTTGCAGAATGGTTATGACTTCCTGTTATACTAGTTGAAGCTATATGATTGTGAGCAGGTAATTCTCCTACAGTTAGTTGATGAGTTGCCTCCCCACCAGTACTTCCTGCATTATAGGTTGTTCCCCAAGAAGATTTACCTTGTGCTAATAATACACGACCTGCTGGCATTGCTTCCCATGTACCAAAGCCAAATAACGTAGCTGGATTAGTAGATACAGTAGACATGTAAATACTTCCAACTGGATATATTTTTTTCATTGTATCTAACATAGGTGCGTACTTTGCTATAGCATTTCTAACAAATCCACAAGTAGCAATTTGTGTATTATTCGTATCCACAGCAGCAGTTGGAGCTGTTGGTGTTCCTGTTAATCCAGGGCTTGCTTTTGGTGCTAAAGTAGATAAATCTGTATTACAAGCTGTTGCGGTTCCAGCATTTAAATAAATAGGTTTATTAGCACTACCTACATTTGCAGTTCCTAATTTACTTGCGTTAGCTACATTATTGATAGTAACAGTAGATGTTGTTCCATTTCCTTTTGTTACAGTTAATGTAGCATTAGAAGCCGTAATACCTTTTACATATGTTGTATTTATTGTCTGTCCTTGACTATCTTGGTTTGCTTTTGTTGCTAAATCAGCATTAGCTGCACTATCAGCCTTACCCTGAAGATTGCCTATAAATTTAGTAGCGGTAATATTATACCCATTGGCATTTATATTACCTTTCATAGTTCCGCCAGATAACGGTAAACAAACTTCTTTAGCCCACTCTTTTATTTTTAATTTTATGCTATCTAATGTTGCTTCAGCTGAACCAAATAATCTTTTTATTAGATTATCATGTGCATTTTCATCAGCATTATGTTCATCTATTGCATTTTCTAAATCTTCAATAGTAGCATAAATTATACTACCATTTACTATTACCTGAACATTTTCTGCATTACCAATTACAAAATCTATATTAACTATACGCTCATCAATAGGCGTTGTTTTATCATACAAAAAATCTGCACCATTACCTGAAGTTGCATATGCATATAATTGTTCTTCACCACCATCAATTTTAGCCATTATACCTATTTCACGTTGCCAAAAGCCGATTTCTACTTCTTGATTAGAAACTCTAAATTGTATTTGGAATTGTCCATTTTGTTTATCTACCCATTTAGCTATATTAACACTTAATCTTTCATTTTTAACTTTTGTAAAACTTAATATATCGTCATCATCATCAATTAAACCATCACCTAAAGCTACACGTGTAAATGTCAATGTTTGTCCATTTTGACTTTTAGCAATCATTTCTTTACCAATATTTGTAACAATACAAGCTGAAAATTGCCCTGTATCATATTGTTTATCTAGTAATGTACTTCTATTTTGTAAGCTATTCATAATCTATTACTCCTATTCATAATAATTTGCAGGAATATTTATAATCTTAGCCATATGCACTATGCCAATTGTATTATTCTTAGTTATTCCATTTACATTTATGTTAAATTCACTATTAGCTCTAATATTTATAGTTTTACATTTAGATACTATTCCGCCTAAGTAAAAGTAGTTTTTACTTTCTGTAAAAGCTATATATTTCCAACCTATATGAGCTGGAATATATATATTTAAGATTTCTTCTAATGCTTTAAAATCTGTTATTTTATTATCCGGCAACATGATTTCTAATAAGTATTTCTCTGGATAATCTACCGCATAACCTGTTTTATCGGCAACAAATAGATTTATAAGATAATTTACAAACTCTAATGTTACGGTTTGCCGATTATTCATACGACTTAATATTTTTGCTCGTCGTGTTTTATAATCATTATTTTTATCTATGGGAAGTCCCAAAAACTGTTCCCATAAATCTAAGCCCCATGTTGCACTTTCGACAAAAAGCTGATTAAAACAATCTTTAATATATTGTTTTATATTCTCATGCTCTACATCACAAGCATTATTTGTAGTTTTAAATCTATAATCTTTAGATAAAAAATAAGGTAAATATTTCAAAATACTTACCTTATTTTGTCTAAGCCATATATCATTCAATTATCTTCACCTCATTTACCGTCGGCATCTGCTCATCAGTTAGAGGAATGTTTTCTGTATTACTATTTATTTTTAAATCCGTATAATCTAAAACACCTGTAGTTGCAGAATTGTTAAGGATAATACCACCAATCACTGCATAAGATACATATGTGGCATTAAAAATATTTTTCTTAAAATAATCATTAACAGCATTTTTTATGCCCTCTATACTTGCTGTACCACTTGTAACCTTTAATTCTATATTTATTTTAACTGGCTCTAAACTTACAACTGTAACAGTTGCACCAATTGGTCTTTGCTCTTCAATATGATTTTTAACTTTTTCTATTAAATCTTCACTTGCAATACCATTATTAGCATCTGTTATTATAACTTTAACCGTTCCAGGACCATTCCAAAGCCTTATTACCTTTACTCCACCAACTCCTGTTACTTCAGTTGCCCATTGCACATAATGATATGGATTACCGCTTGTTGCTGGTTTTTGTACTTTAAAAAGCAATCTTTCTAAAAGCTCTTCATCTGTTTCTTCATCAAAGCCATCATAAGCAGAATTTTTATTTGTAACAGCAGATACACCATAAATACTCATAGGAATTTTTATTATCGTCTCGGCATCTACATTACAAGAAGTACCTACATCTTGAGATTGTGCTTTTATATCTACTGTTCCTGTAAATTCTATTTTTTTAGTTTCTACTGTAATAAAATTTTTTCCATCATTAGTGCTAAATAATGAGCCTTCCTGTACGGTAGTTCCTGCTTGCCCTGTTACAGTCAAAATAACACTAGAACTCGTGGCTTCTTGTCGTATAATACCATGTTCTTCAGCTTTCTTTGTGAGCCAATCGCCCCAGCTTGTTTGTGGAAAAGAGGCTTCAATAATTAATGCCATTTCAGCATATGCTTTTTCAAACTCTTTAGAATTAGCAGATAGCGTATCCCACACAAAACCTCCTTCAATAATATTTACTTTATCGCCTGCTATTTCGGTATAATATTGCTTTAATCTATCCAAGATATTTTTTCTTGTTTCCATTTCAAACATATATATATTACACCTCGATTTTCTGCGTAGATTTACCATATACAGTGGTAAGCTCTAGATTTAAAATTATCTTTTTATTTACTTGTTCGACAGATATATTATTAACCGCTAAAATATACGGATTTACAAGCAATGTTTCTTTAACAGCATTATATAATTCATTAGCATTTATCTCATCATTAGCTACCTTCCCTACAAATCTTTCTAAATCTAAACCATAATCATCATAATATGCACTATATCGAAATCGTTCCGTCTGCAATACTTTATATACCCATACTTTTATTGCTTCATTTCGTGTAACTATTTTCATAGAACCATCATCATTATAAATAAAAGAATTTCTATTAAAATCCCATGCATATTCTTTAAATTCTTTTTGCGTATTGTACTGTTCAGTATTTACGGTATTTCCTATCATAAAAGGATTAGCCATATCAATTACCGTCCAATCTCTTACCTTTACTTAATATCCAAAACTGTTTCACTGTTTTATTATCATCTCCCATAATCGGTATCATTAAAACTTTATCGCCGATTTTCCATGTATCAGTATAAATAATAGAAGCTGTATAATCGTTGTCGATATCGTGGTTATGACTTTCATAAGCAGCATCACCGCCACCACCACCACGATTTTGAGTAGCAGATATTATATGTCCTCGTATCTGCCTTGTATGCCCCTGCAACCAGTAATCATCTATATAAAACCACTTTTTATCAAGTAGCATACCATTCCATTGCACTTTTATTTCTGGTGGTGGACTTACAATAGTGCCAATTTGTACAGTGGATTGTAGTCCCGCCTTACCACCAACATTACGAAAAAGCATTAACATTGCTTTATACGGATCTTCCGTTTTTTTCATTTAATCATCCTTTGCTTGCTTTTATAATTTTTGTTGGTGTCATGTTTAGGCTATTGTAATCTCTACCATGTACCACAATATTTTTACTGCTACTATTGCCATAATATCCACCATTACCATCAAAAATTACCACATGGTCATTATTGCCATAAACAATAACATCGCCTTTTTCAAGATTTTCTGTTGAAAAATCTTCTAAAATCCCCGCACTATCTGCATTTGCCACCATAGAAGGTACACCAACAACACCGTTATTACACTGCTCTGCTAAAAACGGGCTATAATAACTACCCATTTTTCCAACAGCTTCAGCACAACCATTTTTACCGTTATTCATGGTAGTCCCTCCCCAAGCATCAAAACCTGTACTAAGTCCTCTATCTACTTTTAAACTTCCATTACCGCCACCAGTAGTTTTTTTACGTTTACTACTCTTAAATACTGGTACAGCGATATCTTGCTGTTCAATTTCTGGTATTTGGGGATTATCTGGTATATACTCCAAAGTTAAATCCATTGTATGCACATTACCACTAAAATTATGCGTATCACTTTTTATAAAAAATTTGCCTTTGAGTTGCTCTTCCTGCACTTCAATCATGTATCCCGTAATACACTGTATATTGCCAATCACTTTAATAGAACTCTCGTCCTGCAACCGTTTAAGTCGTGATTTTGCCATTTTTATATTATCAACTGTTTCGTTTTCTTTTGATGGTTGCATTTTATAGATATCTTGTATCATTCCAAAATGTGTAACATCATCTTCATTTGTAAAGACCTGGCATATATTACCATTATCATCTACAGATTTTATACGATTTACCATACGTTCTATGCTTTCAGAGTGTTCCGAGTTATCAATATCAGTTAAATCAGTGGCAATGTAATTTTCAATTAGCTCACCTTTTTTAATGACCGTTACATCGCCGTTTAAGCAAATTACCGTATAATCTTCACCGTTCGGATTATTTGTTGTGTCGGCTTTGGTATACTCAAATAACATTTTAAAAACTTCAGTGCAAGATTTACCATCAACGATAAAACTTACTACTGTATTAATCTGTGGAATATTTGTAGATACATTTATACCTATTTCTGTACATACTTGCTTTATAGCGTCTGTTACTGTAATTCCATCAAATAGCATTTGTACCTTCGACTTTGCTAAATAGACCATATCATCATAACAGGTAAAAGAAAAAGTAAATGTATTAGAATTTCTTTTTCTGTAAAAAATCCTACCCTCAAAGATTTCAACAGGTTCTGATTCTTCCGTTTCAGCGTAAGATAAATAAATAAAACCGCCTACTTTTAAATTTAAGGCGGTAAAGGCACTGTCTTTATCTACAGTATTATAAACAATCTCAAATTCAAGCTTTCTTGCTGCTTGTTCACTATCACCGCTCCATGTCCATTTCGTTACAAAATTTGTAATATCAAAATCAGATAGTGGTTCAGTGTATGGTTCATTGCTATTTTTCTTTTGCTGTAATTCTTCTTGTTCTTTTTGTGTAAGCGGTGGGTCTGTATATTTACATATAAGCATACTATCACCCTAAAAATTTATAATCGTATCATCAGAAACTTTTATAGACTGTTTTGTTGCATGAAGTATAGTGCCGACATTCAAATTCTTCGTTTTTGCCAACGTCCTAAATACAGATAACTGCTTTGCGTCTTGTTCCTCAATCGGGAAAAACTGCCCTACACTCTGTGCTGCTACGTCTATTAAATCCATACCAGGATACCAGTTAATTACTTTTTCTTTTCGTTCCTCTGCTACTCTACTTGCAAGCCCTGTTGTATTATTTAATTTATTAGAATTTGGTAATACATATCGATATTCTCTTAAAGAAATGGAAAAATAAACATCACTAGTACCATCTTTTTCATTATAGTCAAAGGTATCGATACTCACATTAAGATTTATATTTGTATTAGATATAGCTAATTTACAAGGCTGTCCTTTTTGTGCAAAAGAGTTTATTTTTTCAACATAACTATATGGACTATCAGGTGTAGTATTTACAATATCATCATAAGCCTGTGCTGGAAAAAAACTAGAAAATTTAATTGTAGTTAATCCACGTTTTCCTAGCATATTTATATCACCTAAAGAATTTACATTTACAGTGCTATTATTATAAGCATTGCTTATTTCAAAAGAAGGTGGCGATACGGGAAAAGTTACACTTTCACCAGCACAGCTTAAAACCAACTTACAACCTGTATTTAAGCCAGAGCCTGAACTTATAAGGCTATCTACCGCCTGATTTAAAAACGACAAAATTGAAGCCATTACACCGCCCCCTCATTCATGTTTATACTTCTCTTTTGCATTTGATAATAAATTCTCTGCATTAATTTATCCGCTAGCTCGTCCATGTCGGCATCTGATTTCATATTTGCACCATAAATATTAATACTGAAATTAAAATTATTACTGTTACTTTGATTGTCTTGTCGTCCCTGTGCATACGCTGTCTGAATAGATTTATCATGCGGAATGACACGTGTTCCACTTGGTAAATCCACGATTTCCGCACCTTTATCATGAATAATTGCAGGACCACCAGCAAAATTTTCAACGCCATTTGCGAATAGTGGAATATTTAATCCTTCAAAAGTTTTGCCACCTATACCTGGTACAATATCTGGCACAGTAAACTGAATAGAATTTATGCTTTTAATAATACCATTTATAGTTTCCTTTACACCGCCTAATATTCCATCTGCAATACCTTTAATAGCAGAAAATACACTATCAAAAATTTTAACAATTCCTTGCCATGCCATTTCCCAATTTCCCGTAAAAACACCAGTAAGAAATGTAATAATGCCTTCCAACACTCCGAGAAAACCTGTTATAATTGCTGCTGTTACATTAATAGTTGCTACTACTGTACCGACTAATACATTAGCCGCAATAATAAAAGCTCCCACCAATACTCCACCAAAAATACTTGCTACAATCTGCAATACAGCAATTAATGATTCAAATGCACCCTGCCCATTTATTGCCATAGTAAAAATATTATCCAAAGCTACAAGTGCTGGAGAAATAGCAATTTTTAATTTTGGTATAACATTCATTAAACCGTCCCATGCAGGTTTTATTTTATTCCATGCACCAATTAAAGCTGTTTCAATACGTTTCCATAAGCTTATAAAATATGGACCAACCATATTCCAATTTTTATAAATAAGGTATGCTGCTCCTGCTATAGCAATTAAAGCAATTCCTAAAGGAGTTAATGCAAAAGCAAAGCTTGCCTTAATTAAGCCAAAAATACTTTTTGTTGCCTTTCCTATACTATTTGCAAAACTTTCCATTGCCTTACTCATATAAAAAGTTCTATACATTCTTAATAAAGATTCTGTTGCCAAAATTGCTGATGTTCTAATTTTCTTTA
>ERZ791796.1878-NODE-1878-length-10929-cov-5.996597_pt1 | contig 10929 bp, 7 predicted proteins | sample MGYA00510311_ERZ791796 | MGnify/ENA primary metagenome ERZ791796 (study PRJEB30046, sample SAMN00792042) | human gut metagenome | study: EMG produced TPA metagenomics assembly of the A metagenome-wide association study of gut microbiota in type 2...
ACCGCCTGCTGTTCCAGGGCGTCCAGCGCCTCTACAGCGCCGACTGGGACAGGCCGTGGGGCGATGAAAAACCGCATAGCACAATGGTGTTTATCGGGATTCAGCTGCCGGAGGATGAGATTCGGGCGGCGTTTGCGGGGTTGAGGAAGTAAGTTCGGGAAAGATCAACTTTTTGAGAGTTCCACCGCAACATTATTACGAGTGGAACTCTTTAGATATGTCAGACCAACCAAAGCTTCTTCAATTGCGTTTTCATTTTTTCATGTCTCATTTTCAGTTCAGCCAATCCCCATTCTGAAGAATTACAAACATCTTTTGTTAAATCAAAAGAGCTTTTACTATTAAGTTTCTCATAAATAGATTTCTTTTTGATAAAATCATAGTGTTGTGCTTCAGAATTTTTGGAACCACTTATGAGTGTTAAATTACCTATTTTATGCAGCCAGTAGACATGCTCTTGAGGTTGGAATCTATTAATCCAGTATTCATTAACTAATGCTTGAGGAAGAATATGCTCAATTGTGATTCTCCCCGTATAGGTTTTAATCACGCTCTCATCTTGTTGTTCCATGTCTAAGCGAAGCAAAATTGCTTTTATTAAGTTCACTTGATTCGGACGAGGCTCATATAAATCTTCATCCAGAGCAGCTATAAAACCTGAATTATCTGCATGTTGGTTTATCTGATTTATCACAGAATCAAAAGGCATATCATTATTTATTGCTACCAGAGCTGAATAACAAACCATTTCTCTTTGGCTTTTAATTTGTTTTTTTAACCACCCATGCATATATACCTTCTCAAAGGCGGTAATAAATTGAGAAAAATCATCTAAATTAAAATCTTCTGTACGAGCCATTCGATTCATGAATGCCATAACCGGAGGAATCCACTCATCTACCCCTAAATTACTCAGCGATGCTATTTTTCGTCGTATTGAAGGGTGTTCAAAATCATTCTCTAAAATCTTAGTATAATTTTTTGCAGAATTAACCAACATCAGTGACATAGCAATAGCATCTCCATCAAATTGCTGCTGGAGATTTTCAATAAAAGCTTCAAAACCTTTTTGTAACACCCTGTCACGATCTTTTTTCTCGGAAAGCTTATGAAGAGTAAGAAATTTATCAAGCCGTCTCACTCCAACCATATCTTCAATTTGCGACCATGCTGATTCTATTTGCTCTGATTTTTTATTATGCGTAGAAGCTGATTCAAACAGTGCATTTTTTAAAAGATCTGCATTACTTAAAGGTAAACCTCGACTATTTAATACATTAAAGAGTCTAAATGATGATGCGAAATCATCAGTTTGCACAAATACGATATATACATTTTGCAAAATATATTTAGCAAGCAACTTCAACTCATCAACAGATAACCGCAACAAATAATCTCTAATTGTTTCAGCGTTGCTAATGAATACTAACTCAGTATCCGATGGCTTTTCAGGTTTATAATCTTTAGAATCCTGCAGTATATAATATTTATAAAGATCATACTCTTTTTTTCTAACAATTAGTCTTGGTTCATCAGTTTCATCAGAATAAACATCAATAGGCAGAACTCTTTTTTGCAAATCATCTTTTATCCCCTGAATCGGGATGATTTTTTTTAGCTCGGAGACAATAATGCTTAACGTTGTAAGACGTTGTTGTCCATCTACAACTTCATACTGATTTTGCCCTTTATTGATACAAATCATACTCCCAATAAAATATTCATTCTCTTCTGATTGAGAGCTTTTATAAATGTCATCAATGAGTTGCTCTGCATTATCTACCGTCCAACTGTAAGGACGCTGATAAGAAGGAATAATAAACTTTTTGTTTTCAGTAAGGATATCCTGCACCTTACATTCTTTAGCTTCCATTTCATATACCCAATCAAACAATCAACAATAACATTATCTTTCTTGCTCGAAAGAAACGCAACTATAAGATTTTTATATATTTTGTTAGAGTTGATACGGTTCCTGTAACTTCTGTTTATCTGTCTCTGATATGTCCAGATTAATTCAAGCAAGATATAACAGAGATATCAATGTGATCTCTGCTACGTACTTCACGTTGAAACACCGCCCTAAGTCATAGCCAGGCTATTGATTTTATGTACAATCAGAATCGTCCTGATAAAAGCGAGAACACCCCATGGCGGAACTGAACCTAAGTAACCTGACGGAAGCAGACATCATTACCAAATGCGTTATGCCAGCCATTCTCAATGCAGGCTGGGACAACACAACGCAAATCAGACAGGAGGTCAAACTCCGGGACGGTAAAGTCATCGTACGTGGTAAAGTTGCGGCACGCAGAACGGTAAAATCTGCTGACATCGTGCTGTATCACAAACCAGGCATTCCCTTAGCCGTGATTGAAGCAAAAGCCAACAAACATGAAATTGGCAAAGGGATGCAACAGGGCATTGAATATGCGCGCCTGCTGGACGTTCCTTTTGTTTTTGCCACCAACGGTGATGGCTTTATCTTCCGCGATGCCACCGCAGCCGAAGGTGAATGCCTTGAAAAGCAAATAACGCTGGATGACTTCCCCTCCCCCGCTGAACTCTGGCAAAAATTCTGCCTCTGGAAAGGATACACACAAGCTCAGCTTCCGGTGATTACTCAGGACTATTACGACGATGGCAGCGGTAAATCACCACGTTATTACCAGCTTCAGGCAATCAACAAAACCATTGAAGCCGTCTCCAACGGGCAAAACCGCGTTCTGCTGGTCATGGCGACCGGAACAGGGAAAACCTATACCGCATTCCAGATCATCTGGCGCCTGTGGAAATCAAAAAATAAAAAACGCATTTTGTTCCTTGCCGATCGCAACATTCTGGTCGACCAAACCAAACATAATGATTTCCAGCCATTTGGTACGGCAATGACCAAAGTCAGCGGACGCACCATTGATCCCGCTTATGAAATTCACCTCGCGCTCTATCAGGCTATAACTGGCCCGGAGGAAGACCAAAAAGCGTTTAAACAAGTCGCACCAGATTTCTTCGATCTGATAGTTATCGACGAATGCCACCGCGGCAGCGCATCCGAAGACAGCGCCTGGCGAGAGATCTTGGATTATTTCAGTTCCGCCACCCAAATTGGCTTAACCGCCACGCCAAAAGAGACGCATGAAGTCTCCAGCACGGATTACTTCGGCGATCCGGTTTACGTCTACTCGCTAAAAGAAGGGATCGAAGACGGCTTCCTCGCCCCTTATAAAGTTGTCCGTGTTGATATTGATGTTGATCTGCAAGGCTGGCGCCCAACCAAAGGGCAAACTGACTTAAACGGCGAAGTGATCGACGATCGTATCTATAACCAGAAAGATTTCGATCGCACGATGGTAATCGACGAACGGACAGAACTGGTTGCCAGAACCATTACCGACTACCTCAAGCGCACCAACCCGATGGATAAAACCATCGTCTTCTGTAACGACATCGATCATGCAGAACGTATGCGCCGCGCCCTGGTGAATCTCAACCCGGAGCAGGTGAAAAAGAACGACAAATACGTCATGAAAATCACCGGCGATGATGAAATTGGCAAAGCTCAGTTGGATAACTTCATCAACCCGAAAAAAGCGTACCCGGTTATCGCGACCACTTCAGAGCTGATGACCACTGGTGTGGATGCTAAAACCTGCAAACTGGTAGTACTGGACCAGAACATCCAGTCGATGACCAAATTCAAGCAAATTATCGGTCGTGGTACACGCATCGACGAACGTTACGGCAAACTCTGGTTTACCATCCTCGACTTTAAAAAAGCCACCGAACTGTTTGCCGATGAGCGTTTCGATGGCATTCCCGAAAAAGTCATGGATACCACACCAGAGGATATCGCCGATCCAGAATCTGATTTTGAAGAGAAACTCGAAGAAATCAGCGAACATGACGACGAACAGGTAACAGGCGTTGATGAACCGCCTGCGCCACCATACCAGGTTACCGATACCGATGATGTCGGCCCACTTCCGGAAGAAGACGAGAAGAAAATCCGCAAGTTTCACGTCAACGGTGTAGCGGTGGGCGTTATTGCGCAGCGTGTTCAGTATTACGATGCCGACGGTAAACTGGTTACCGAATCTTTTAAAGATTACACCCGCAAAACACTGCTCAAAGAATATGCCTCGCTGGATGACTTTACCCGCAAGTGGCAGGACGCCGATCGCAAAGAAGCGATCATTCACGAGCTGGAACAACAGGGGATCATCTGGGAAGTACTGGCAGAAGAAGTCGGTAAAGATCTCGACCCGTTCGACATGCTTTGCCACGTAGTGTATGGTCAGCCGCCGTTAACCCGCAAAGAGCGCGCCGAGAACGTGCGCAAGCGGAACTACTTCACAAAATACTCTGAAGCAGCGCAAGCCGTGCTCGATAATCTGCTGGATAAATACGCCGATGCGGGCGTACAGGAGATCGAAAGTATTCAGGTGCTGAAACTTAAGCCATTCGACAGCATGGGCACCTTACCGGAGATTATTAAAACCGGATTTGGCGACCGTAACGGGTATAATCAGGCGCTCAGCGAGCTGGAAAACGAAATCTACCAATTACCGCCCCGCTCTGCTTAACAACTCTCTTTTGCGCCTTCTGCAACCATCATGTTGCAGAAGGCCTTGTTTTTCATGGAATACAACATGTCTATCAGCTCAGTAATCAAATCATTACAAGATATTATGCGCAAAGATGCCGGCGTGGACGGCGATGCGCAGCGTCTCGGTCAGCTCTCCTGGCTGCTGTTTTTGAAAATCTTCGATGCCCAGGAAGAGGCGCTGGAACTGGAGCAGGATAACTATCAATATCCGATCCCACAGCGTTATTTATGGCGCAGTTGGGCCGCAAACGCTCAGGGCATTACCGGTGATTCCCTGCTGGAATTCGTTAATGATGATCTGTTCCCGGCGTTGAAAAACCTCACTGCGCCTATCGATAAAAACCCACGCGGCTACGTGGTAAAGCAGGCGTTCAGCGATGCCTATAACTACATGAAAAACGGTACGCTACTGCGTCAGGTGATCAACAAGCTGAACGAAATTGACTTTACCAGCGCCAGCGAACGGCATCTGTTTGGTGATATTTACGAGCAGATCCTTAAAGATCTGCAATCTGCGGGCAATGCGGGCGAATTCTATACTCCACGCGCCGTCACTCGCTTTATGGTGGATCGCGTTGATCCGAAACTCGGCGAATCCATTATGGACCCGGCCTGCGGTACGGGCGGTTTTCTTGCCTGCGCATTTGATCATGTAAAGAACAAATACGTGAAGAGCGTCGCCGATCATCAGACGCTGCAACAACAGATCCACGGTGTTGAGAAAAAACAGCTTCCGCACCTGCTGGCGACCACCAATATGCTGCTACACGGCATTGAAGTGCCAGTGCAAATTCGTCACGACAACACTCTGAACAAACCGCTTTCCTCCTGGGATGAGCAACTGGATGTCATTGTTACCAACCCGCCGTTTGGTGGCACGGAAGAAGACGGTATTGAGAAGAACTTTCCAGCAGAGATGCAAACCCGCGAAACGGCGGATTTGTTCCTGCAACTGATTGTGGAAGTACTGGCGAAAAATGGTCGCGCGGCGGTGGTATTGCCGGATGGCACACTATTTGGCGAAGGCGTTAAAACCAAAATCAAAAAGCTACTTACCGAAGAGTGCAACCTGCATACCATCGTGCGCTTACCGAATGGTGTGTTTAACCCCTATACCGGCATTAAAACCAACCTGTTGTTCTTTACCAAAGGTCAGCCAACCAAAGAGATTTGGTTCTATGAGCATCCGTATCCGGCGGGCGTAAAAAACTACAGCAAAACTAAGCCGATGAAGTTTGAAGAGTTTCAGGCGGAGATTGACTGGTGGGGTAACGAGGCCGATGGTTTTGCCAGCCGCGTCGAGAATGAGCAGGCGTGGAAAGTCAGCATTGATGACGTGATTGCGCGCAACTTCAATCTGGATATTAAAAACCCACATCAGGCGGAAACCGTTAGCCATGATCCGGACGAACTGTTAGCGCAGTATGCAAAACAGCAGGCGGAGATCCAGACGCTGCGTAATCAACTGCGCGATATTCTTGGCGCTGCGCTGTCTGGCAAGGAGGTTAACTAATGAGTGTGGAAAAGCTGATCGTTGATCATATGGAAACCTGGACCTCGGCGTTGCAAACCCGTTCCACCGCCGGGCGCGGCAGTTCCGGAAAAATTGATTTATATGGCATTAAGAAATTACGTGAGCTGATTCTGGAACTGGCTGTGCGCGGTAAACTGGTGCCGCAGGACCCGAACGATGAACCGGCGTCGGAGCTGCTGATGCGTATTGCGGCAGAAAAAGCAGAGCTGGTGAAGCAAGGTAAAATTAAAAAGCAAAAACCACTGCCGGAAATTAGTGAGGAAGAGAAGCCGTTTGAATTGCCGGAGGGATGGGAGTGGGTGCGTATTAGTGAAATTGGACATGACTGGGGACAAAAAACTCCAGATAAAGATTTTACTTACATTGATGTTGGTTCAATAAATAAAGAATATGGAATTATTGAAGAGCCATCTATTCTTTCAGCGAAAGATGCCCCATCGCGAGCGAGAAAAATTGTTCAGCAAGGGACTATCATATACTCTACTGTTCGCCCGTATTTGTTAAATATAGCTATTATTGAAAACGAAATACTACCTGAACCGATCGCTAGTACTGCCTTCGCTATTATTCATCCATATACGGCGATGGATGCTAATTTCATTTATTATTATCTACGTTCTCCGGTATTTGTTTGTTATGTTGAAAATTGTCAGACAGGGGTTGCCTATCCAGCAATCAATGACAAACAATTTTTTTCTGGAATAACTCCAGTTCCTCCATCCTTGGAACAAGTTCGCATCGCAAACAAAATCAAAGAATTAATGTCCCTCTGCGACCAACTGGAACAGCAATCCCTGACCAGTCTGGACGCACATCAACAACTGGTTGAAACCCTGTTGGGAACGCTTACAGACAGCCAAACCGCCGAGGAACTGGCTGAAAACTGGGCGCGTATTAGCGAGTATTTCGACACTCTATTTACCACCGAAGCCAGCGTGGATGCGTTAAAACAGACCATTCTGCAACTGGCCGTAATGGGCAAACTTGTGCCGCAGGATCCGAATGATGAACCAGCCTCTGAACTGCTCAAACGAATTGCGCAGGAAAAAGCTCAACTGGTGAAAGAAGGAAAAATAAAAAAACAAAAACCGTTGCCGCCAATTAGCGATGAGGAAAAACCGTTTGAACTTCCGGAAGGGTGGGAGTGGTGTTTATTTGAAGATATTATTGATATTCAAAGTGGTATCACTAAAGGAAGAAATTTATCAAATAGAACTTTGGTAAAAGTTCCTTATTTACGTGTTGCAAACGTCCAACGCGGATATCTTGATCTTACGGAAATTAAACAGATTGAAATCCCTATTGAGGAAAAAGAAAAATATCAAGTAGTCAAGGGAGATTTATTGATCACAGAAGGCGGCGACTGGGATACAGTCGGGAGAACTACAGTATGGTGTCATGACTGGTATATAGCAAATCAAAACCATGTATTCAAAGGACGAAATATAGGGCAAGATGTTGATCCATATTGGTTAGAAACATATATGAATAGCTCATTCTCAAGACAATATTTTGCTAACGCAAGTAAGCAAACCACTAATTTAGCTTCTATTAATAAAACCCAGCTCAGAGGTTGTCCTGTTGCTATTCCTCCTAGCTCAGAAGCAAAAAAAATAATGAGTAAACTACATATTTTTTATAAACTATGTGAAGAATTAAAGAATCATATCCAATCCGCCCAGCAAACCCAACTACACCTTGCAGATGCACTCACTGACGCGGCGGTAAACTAATTTACCTGCCCTCGCAAAACCAATAAAGCGGCTCAATAGCCGCTTTATTCACATCACCAAAAATTATATTTCACGCTAATTTTCATCTTATTTTCATTAATTTTTAGCTGGACTTTCCCTGTATTTACTGATGATATATCCAGGTATTTAGCGCGGTGGGGATGTGCGCCAACACACCCGCACCGCTCATCACAATCACTATTTTCAAGGAATAGCAGTTATGACTGACACGCATTCTATTGCACAACCGTTCGAAGCAGAAGTCTCCCCGGCAAATAACCGTCAATTAACCGTGAGTTATGCGAGCCGCTACCCGGATTGCAGCCGTATTCCCGCCATCACCCTGAAAGGTCAGTGGCTGGATGCCGCCGGTTTTGCCACCGGCACGGCGATAGATGTCAAAGTGATGGAAGGCTGTATTGTCCTCACAGCCCAACCACCCGCCGCCGAAGAGAGCGAGCTAATGCAGTCGCTGCGCCAGGTGTGCAAGCTGTCGGCGCGTAAACAAAAGCAGGTGCGGGAATTTATTGGGGTGATTGCGGGTAAACAGAAAGTCGCCTGATACATTGACCCGGTAGCGCCAGTGCTACCGGGTATTATTCGCCACGTTATACCAACGCGTTCTCCATCTGTTTTTCAAATGCCTGACGAATTAATCCCATAATGTAAGGAAGTTGTGCGAGGTCGCTGAAACCAATTTCTACATCACCATTACCCCAGCGCCCAACATTTGTCACATCTTTGGCAATACCTTTCGGATCGACCAGTTCATGAAACTGCATATTAAGCGACAATCGCAGTCGGCTTTTTTGCGGCACAACATCAACAAAATTCGTTTCAGCTTTAAACGCAATATAGAGCTTCAATACTTCCTGCGTGATCCCTGCGTCCAGGCGCATAACTTCATCGCGAAGATGATCGAATAACACTCGGCTATGCGAACCATCAGCAAGAAAAGGAAAATCATTCAGGCTGTAACTGGTTTTGTTTTCAGGCTGCCCCCGATAAACAGCTAAAACCTCTTCAGGAAGAGCAGGCGCTTGCCAAACCTGAACCGCAAGCTCCGCCAGACGATCGGCTCGGGCGTGAATGGCGGCTTCATCCCATTTTTCGCACTGTCCAAGACCGATATTCAAATAGAGCGGGCTATGTTTAAAGCCGTCTTCAATATCGCGTTTTTCCGCGAAAGGTCTGTCACTGTAGCGGGAGTTATAGCGCGTTAAAGTGAGATTCCCCAACGTATGTAACAATTCTTTATGCACACGCAGCCAGTCGCTTCCCAACTCTTCGCGCCATTTAGCCGACAGATTTTCGTTCTGCGGCATAATATGCTCAATCGTAAACTCTTCCACGCGCTCTCTGCGTTTATCGTTTTCCAGTCGTCGTAACCAGTAGCTGCGACTACGGAAGTTATAGAGATCGCGAACTTTTAATTCCCGTTTAAATTCATCATCGTTGGGGAAACGACGATATGAAGGCAGATTCAGAAAATGTACCTGAATACTTTCCAGATATTTTTCTTTAATAATGACCTTATAAAAGGTAGCAAACGTCTTGTTAAGAGAATTTGTCGGAATCGCACATACTGCACGGCGGAAAACATAAGATTCAATTAAACGAATTATGCTCAGGAAATCTTCGTGAGGCAAATCGCCATTTTTATAGTCATGATAAAGCGCCAGTAAGAAAGGATACGCCACATCGACCTTTAACTCGCGCAAATCCTGAAAAGCCGTAGCAAGCGATTTGTCACTTTCTTTACCCAATGCCATTGCACAGTAATACTCCGCGTAGATGTGAATATCTTCAACCAGGCGATCTACGCCTTTTTCAGCAACACTCTGGCTGCGGGCATGGAGTTTAAATGCCTCATAGACTTCATCTGTCCGAGGGATCTCCCCCGTTTTTACCGTCAGATAATGACGCATAAAACTGTCAAAATATTCGCTGTAACCTTGCTGACCAAAAGCGACTTCCATGGGTCGCCAGTGATCTTCATACAACCGGGTTTGATGCTCTGGTTCGAGGCCCATCAGAATAAAATTGCGCACCAGATCGGCCTGACTTAACGCCTTACCGGTAGAGTTCATACTTTCAAAAATCAGTTGCGGATTATCCTGACCACGATTAAGCGCCACATCGACAATTAATAACTTTGCTAACCCACGACATAAGGGGATCAAGTCATCACCGAGTTTGGCAATTTGTTCATCAAAGAAAGTAAAGTTTTCCATTATTCGATGGGAATAGTTTTCTGGCATTGGTCTTTGTTTTATTAACGCCAGCAAACTGTCTTTATCAGTCTCGGTCAGCAGTAATTTAAATCCTTTCTCGCCGGACTCATAAGGATTGAGCAAATAATAATTACGCAATTTCATTGCCGAAAAGCCATCAAAAACTTCGTCTTCGCCAAGATGGCGCGATAAAGCCTCAATCAGCAACATTGCGGTCGTCAGCCGCTGCTGACCATCAATGACCAGCAACGGAGAAATACCAGAAACCTGATACAATCCCTGCTCTATATAAACAACCGAACCGATAAAATGCGCTGATATATCGTCACGCTTTCCGGCACGAATGATGTCGTCCCAAAGTTGCCGACATTGTTGTTCTGTCCATGAATAAGTCCGTTGATAAATGGGAATAACAAACTGCTGCGAACGTTTTAAAAAATCGAGTAGGCGGGCTTCTGTAGCTTTCATTCTGACGTCTTTCCGTGAAGCGATGATTTCGCAATAATAACCACTTCCTTGTGGAGGTTATAGAGAAATCCTGTTTATCCGCGACGAACTGCCCCATCACTCCACATCCTCCCTGCGTAACCCAATATCCCTCAACCGCTCATCACTCATCTGCTGTAACACCCGCCTGGCCTGCATTTGCCGCCGCCAACGCCTCACTGCCTGCCAGAGTTGCACAAGTCCAATAAACGGTGCTTTAGCTTTGTTTTCATGAAATTCCATCTGCTGCCTCCTCATCTTTCAGAGGCTTCATCATCCGTCTTCTGGCAGTTCACAATACAGATGCAAATATTAGTTTTATTTAACATACAGACA
>ERZ791796.1879-NODE-1879-length-10924-cov-2.659582_pt1 | contig 10924 bp, 7 predicted proteins | sample MGYA00510311_ERZ791796 | MGnify/ENA primary metagenome ERZ791796 (study PRJEB30046, sample SAMN00792042) | human gut metagenome | study: EMG produced TPA metagenomics assembly of the A metagenome-wide association study of gut microbiota in type 2...
TCCTTTATACTCGCTATACGTTGGATATAAATGACGAGAAAGGTAAATTTATGGTAGCTCATCGTAATGAGTTTGACTCTTCCGTACAGGAGACAATCATGGAGCGAATCAGCCGTTTGTGTCATTCCTCGTTAATCAACTATTTCTCGGGCTACATGTATCGTGAACATAAATACAAGGCGGATGAGTATGAGGCATTGAAGAGAAGCATCATCGAATTAGGTTTGGATAAGACTTATGCGTATGCGCCGATGTTCCGTTTGATAGAGAGCCGTGTGAAAGATGATGATGCAACGTTTTGGGCAAACTGTAAAAACGAGTATGGTAATTTGAATCAGAGCGATAGCAATCTACTCATCGTGAATCTGAATCGTCTAATTAGTACGGAGGATGTGGCATTATTGAAAGATATGTCAGGTTTTGTACGTTCTCTCCTGAGTACGATGAGTCCGAATGCGATAATGATGGCAGGTCGTTTATTGGATGGTCTTGAATCGAAATTGAACGTAAAATAATTCTCTCTCTTTAATAAGTTGTATGCAGGAGTCGTGGAGAAGTGATTTTTCTGCGGCTCCGTTTTTAAGAAATGGAAATAGACCTAAATAGAACAATTATGAGGAATCTAAAACAGGTAAGATATTTTCTTTTGATAGGCTTTATGCTGCAAAGTGTGTGTCGTTTGTCGGCACAAGAAGTGCTTTATCCGGATTATGAAGTTTTGAAAGATTCGGCAACCAATTGGATGATGGATTTTTATAGCAAAAACAACTGTATAAACATTAATACTGTCCGTAAGAATCTGTTGGGAAATATGAATCTTGAAAATAAAGTGTATGGGGTGAAGTCTTTGCCTTCGAAGCGAAAAAAAGTATTGGATGGGAAACAACTTTATTCACTTTGTCGTAACAGTTCGCTCTCTTTTTTTACAATGGAATTCCGTCCACAGACGAATGATTATCTGGCATATCCGATTGCATCGGCAGTGGCTTTGTCCGAAGAGGGGATTTGCGTAACGAATTTCCATGTTTTGTCCAATGTTATTCTTTCCGGAGCGTTGAATTATAGTTGGACGAATGACTTTATGCGCTTTGTGATGGATTCGGATGGAAAAGTCTATCCGGTCAAAGAGATACTTACGGCCGATCCGATAAATGACTTTGTTATTTTCAGAGTGGATGTAGCCTCTGATAAATTGACTCCCATGCCGTTGGGAGAACCTTTGGAAGTGGGAGAAGAGGTGTACTGTTTGTCTCATCCGCAAGGTAATCTGTTTTATCTGACAAAAGGAATCGTGTCGCGAAACGTATCGATGGTAAATAAAGAAAATGGGCAGGTAAAGTTAGAAATGCAGATTTCGGCAGATTATGGAGTGGGGTCGAGCGGAGGTCCTATTATTGACAGTCGTGGTAATTTGGTAGGGATTGTAAGTTCTACTTATTCGTTATACGCCAATCTGCAAACGTACCAGAATTTTCAGATGGCTATAAAAAAGACTGTCCCTGTGAAACTGATAAAGGAGTGCTTTCCCGAATTAAAAAAGTAAAGATATGAAGACAAGAATCATCTTATTTTTAATAGGGATAATAACAATAGTCCCTTGTGTCGCTCAGCATGGAAATCAGCAGGAGGCGATGAAAAAGAGATATGCTCAAATGTTGGAACAAGAAAAGGAAGAGGCCAAAACTTATTATGCGGGAGCTGACACAGCCCAATACGGTATTCGATATTTATGGACTTATCTGTATGATAAAGAACAAAAGAGGAGTTATAAAGAAAATCGGATTGTATTAGTTGCTCCATCGCTTACTTTAGATATGAGTTACCAGTCTATCGGAGAGAAAAAGTCGATGGAAAATAATCTGAAGACAGGTACCAATACAAGAGATTCTTCTTTGGTTTATCGTTTAACACCTTCTTTCTATTTTTATTATCCGGCGGAGAAACGTTTAAAACGTACTTATCGGATTATATCGGATGAGTTTTTATTGAAAGATACGGTGGTAAATAATACTTGGACTTTTACGGATGAAAAAAAGACGATAGGTGGATATCATTGTAAAAAGGCTTATTGTGTGAGCGGAGGTCGTAAATGGCAAGCCTGGTATACATCGGATTTGCCATATGTGGCAGCTCCTCGTCAGTTGGTAGGGCTTCCGGGAGTTGTGTTGGAAGCATCGGATGAAAATGAAGAGATAAAATGGCAATTTGAAGGTTATGTGTCCTGCGATGCGGAAAATAGATTCTATTTAAAATTCCCCGATAAGTTTTCAGATATTCCGGTAGAGAAATTCCCTTTGATATTGAACTTGTTTGCTTTATCCGGTTCTAACTATATAGAAGGGGCGAAGGTATTGGATAAAAGTACGAAGGCTTTGCCAGAGAAGTTAAAACCTTCAACCGGAATTGATGCTTGCCGGATTACTAACTTTATAGAATTAGAGTAGTAGAAAATAAGTTAAGGATACTCTATATAAAATGTTTATACAAATAAAATAGGACGATGAATGTAATTTTATTTGTGTAAACATTTTATTTTATTGATTCCTGTTTTCCTGTAAAGTGCTTTTCTCGGTGTTTTTGTTGGGGGATGTTTAGACTTGTATATAAATGTAAGATATACATATGTATATCGGTTCTGGATATTCTTGTATAGATGAAATGTAAATTTGTATACAATGCAGCAATCTTTTTCTATATAATGGTTTATTTGTAAATATTTATAGAATGAATTTATGTAAGTCTTCAAAAAAACTTAGATGAAAAGGTAACTGATGCTGTAAGCGAATCGTTTTTAAGTATAAAGAGTTATTATTTATCATTAAAAACGATTGCTTATGTATGGTAATTTAAAATTAAGAGAGAAAAAGGTAAGAACTTTTTTGTTATTGCTCTCTTTTTGCTGTCTATCTATACCTCTGACAGCACAAACAGCAGACAAAAAGATATCTTATCAATGCAAAAACGAGAAACTTTCTGTCGTTTTTGAGCAATTGGAGCGTTTGTCTGGGTATTACAGACTACAATTTGCTTATTCGGATATCGAAGGATATACGGTAACTGTTGATTTGAAAGAAGTAACTGTTCCCCAGGCAGTAGGGGAATTGATTGCTGGGAAACCTTTAACTTATGCTGTTGAAAATCAGTATATTTATGTAAAAACCCAACGGGGGGGGGTAAAATCGTCTTCTAATAAAGTAACGTTCTGGGGTACGGTTGTAGATGACTTGGATATGCCGCTTCCGGGTGTGAATGTAGCAGTAAAAGGACAACAAGGTATAGGTACTACAACCAATGTTAATGGTGATTTTTCCATTAGCCTTCCTGAAGGTAAACAGATTTTAGTATTTTCTTATATTGGAATGAAGACCCAGGAAGTGCGTGCTTCCGAAGGTAAAAAGCTGACAGTTCGTTTAGAACCGGATGCAATTGCCATGAAAGAAACGGTGGTGACCGGTATTTATACACGTAAAGCTGAGAGCTTTACAGGTTCGGCTGCTACTTATAAAGCAGAGGAATTAAAGGCCATAGGTAATCAGAACATTCTTCAAAGTTTAAGTGCTTTAGATCCTTCCTTCGTGATTGCTGACAATAATTTGATGGGGTCCGACCCAAATACCATGATGAATGTTACCATTAACGGTACTACTAGTATTACGGGACTTTCGGATACGTATTCGGCAACATCCAATCAGCCTTTGTTCGTTTTGGATGGCTTTGAAACCACCTTGCAAACCATATCCGATTTGAGTATGGACCGTGTGGAGAGCATTACTATTTTAAAAGATGCTGCTTCTACAGCTATTTATGGTTCGAAGGCTGCAAACGGAGTGATTGTGGTAGAAACCAAAAAACCCGAAGCTGGAAAACTCCGTTTCAGTTATAGTGGAAACTATCAGGTTGCTTGGGCTGATTTGAGTGACTATAATTTAATGAACTCTAGGGAAAAACTGGAGTTTGAACGTTTATCAGGACATTATGGAGCCTTGGATGAGGAAGGTGAAATCTTGAATGATGTTCAACGTGAACAGTATTATTCTCGCTATCAAAGAGCATTGGCTGGACTTGATTCTTATTGGATGAATGAACCTTTGCGTACGGCACTTATTCATGAACATAGTATTAATGCAGAAGGTGGTGATTCTGCATTTCGTTATGGATTGACTTTCAGGTATAAAGATACAGAAGGTGTAATGAAGGGTTCTGACCGTGAGAATATTGATGGTACGGTTAATCTTTCTTATCGTATAGATAAGTTTAATTTTTCTAATCAGACGAATGTTTCTTTTACGGATATTTCTAATAATGTAGTGGAATTTAAAGAATTCTCAAGATCCAATCCTTATCAGTCGAAATATAATGAACTCGGAGAAGTAGATAAGGTAATAGACACTTATGTCGGAGATGATTTTCAGAAATATAATGTATATAATCCATTATGGGATTTTCGTCAGAAGAGTTCTAATACGGGTGATATTATGTCCATTCGTAATAATTTCTTGGTGGAGTATCGGCCAATTAGTCAGTTACGTATTCAGGGAAAAATAGGTTTTAATACTTCACGTGAAGGTACAGAGGTATTTAAATCTCCTTTTGCTTCAGAGTTTACTGGAACAGAAACTTTGAAGAGAGGGACTTATGATAAAACAAATCGCAGAGTAACGTCGTATGATGGTAGCTTTATAGTAAGTTATGGAGATGTTATAGGTAAGCATACTTATAATTTATTAGGTGGAACTCAATTAGTAGAAAACAGTACAAAAGTTGAAGGATATGCAGCACGTGGATATATTACGGATCAATTTTCTAATCCTAATTTTTCTACGGGATATCCGGATGGAGGAAAACCTAGTTCCTCTATTGCAAAGACACGTTCGGCCAGTTTCTATGTAAATGGTAATTACGCCTATGATATGCGTTATTTGTTAGATTTTAATGTTCGTTCAGATGGTGCTTCTGTGTTTGGACTGGATAATCCATTTTCGACTACTTGGTCTTTTGGTGTAGGATGGAATGTTCATAATGAGACCTTCTTAAAAGAGTGGGGAGGCATTGATTATTTAAAAATAAGGTATTCGTTGGGAAATCCGGGTAATCAGGATTTTGATGCAAAAATAGCGAATAGCACATATACCTATTATACTGATTATCAAAATATTTTTGGTTTAGCCGCCATTGTGAAAAAATGGGGAAATAAAAATTTGGAATGGCAACGTACACGTATTCACAATATCGGTATGGACTTGGAAATACTTGATTCGCGTTTGAGATTTACTATAGATTATACGCTGAAGAAAACCAATCCGATATTGTTATCTATTGAACAGCCTACATCGACTGGTGCATCTACTGTACCAATGAATATTGGTGCAACAAAAAATAACAGCTTCTCTTTTTCAATTAACTATTTTCTGTTTAAGCAGAGGGATTTTACATGGCAGATAAATGCCAATTTACTTCATACTAAAACTACTTATTATAATATTGGGGACATTTTGGAGAAATATAACGAAGAAGGTAGGGCGAGTCAAACCTTATTGCGTTATTATGATGGTTCAAGTTCTACGGCTATGTGGGCTGTTCGCTCTTTAGGTATTGACCCTATGAATGGTAATGAAATTTTTCTGAGAAAAGATAATTCTTATACTTATAAATGGAATTCGTCAGATGAGGTAATTTGTGGTGATACGACTCCTGATGCCGAAGGTTCTATTGGTTCTACTGCGCGTTATAAAGGATTTTCGTTAGGAGTGAATTTTAGATATAGATGGGGTGGACAAACAATGTTGTCGACTCTGTTTAATAAAGTAGAAAATATATCTAAAGAGTCAATTAAATATAATCAGGATAAGCGAGCATTGTACGACCGTTGGCAGAAGCCCGGAGATATAGCTAAATTTAAACGTATAGATGATACTTCTCAGACGAACATGTCATCTCGTTTTATTGCGGATGATAATACATTAGAATGCAAATCCATCTCTTTGGGATACGAAACAACTACGGCTGAGTGGCTTCAAACAGTAGGACTCTCATCTTTAATATTTCGAATCTATATGAATGATATTTTTCGTATTTCAACAGTAAAAGAAGAAAGAGGCTTGAGTTATCCATTCCAAAGAAGTGTATCAGCTTCTTTAAGTTTGCGTTTCTAAAAAATGAAAGGAATTTGATATGAGAATAAAGAATATTATTAAAACATTAACTGTAACTTGCTTTGTTGCAGTGTTTGCTTCTTCTTGTTCTGACTGGTTGGCGGTTGATATGGAAGATGAAATTATGGAAGATAAATTATATGAAACCAATGAAGGTTTTGTGGCGGCATTGAATGGAGTCTATGCTAAAATGAATGAGACGTATAGTTCCACTTTAAGTATGACGGTTCTGGATGTAATGGCCCAGTATTATAATGTAGCACAGAATAGTAGGCACAGTCTTTATGACTATGCAAACTATAGCTTTAATGAGAGTAATGTAGAAAAGACTTCTGGTGATATATGGACCGGGCTGTATGCATTAATAGCTAACTTGAATCTGTTGCTGGAACATTGTGATGAGCCAGGTGCAGCCTTGAAAGCCAATTACTATCCGTTAGTGAAAGGGGAAGCTTTAGCGCTCAGGGCAATGTTACATTTTGATTTACTCCGGATATATGGTCCGATATACAGTTCGGCAACAGAGAATAACCAAACAATTCCTTATGAAGAAACCACCTCGAAAGAGATACAGCCTCTTTTATCGTCTAAGGTTGTAATGGAAAAGGTGATAAGAGATTTGGAACAAGCTGAGGATTTGTTGAAAGATGATAAAATACGTACAGAAGGAGTAATGAATGCGGAATCAGAGAATCCTAATGAAAATGCGGATTTACGTTATCGGCAGTATCGTCTTAATTATTATGCGGTACAGGCTTTGTTAGCCCGTGCTTATTTATGGATTGGTAATAAAGGAAAAGCATATGAGATAGCCTTTAATCTAATTAAAGAAAACAAGGAAAAAGAGATTTTCCCTTGGACTCCAAAATCTGATGTCCAGTTGGCTGATAAGCCAGACCGTATTTTTTCTACCGAAGTAATGTTTTGTTTGTATAATTCATCTCGGGTTTGATACGTACTTTAAGAAAAGTGCGAGAATAAGTAGTTCATTAACTTTTGTAGGTGAAACATTGGGTGATGATTATGGAAAACTTATTTATTTCTACACGGATGAGTTGGATTTGCGTAGAGGAGACAACCTGTGGAGTGAAGAAACTTTAGAGGAGGCTGATAGCAATGGAACTACTTCTACCCAGAAAGCTTTATGTTTCAGTAAATATGCGGATGTGCCAAATAACTCTATTCGTTATATGGTTCCGCTGGTTCGCATGAGTGAGGTCTATTTAATTGCGGCTGAGTGCGCAACCGATTTGTCGGAATCTATAGGTTATATAAATGAAGTTCGTAAAAATCGGAATTGTGTAGATATCGAGCTAGAAGATTCTGATACGGAAGAGGATATGTTAGAATATATTACTGCTGAATTTGCCCGTGAAGTGATAGGGGAAGGACAACTTTATTTTTATTATAAACGCCATGCCATGACGGAATTTATATCCGGAACATCTTTCTCATATTGGGGAACGACTTATACAATGGATTTGCAGAATTATGTATGGCCTTTACCGAAGGTTGAAATTGATAAACGTGTAACAACTAACTAATTGGGATAAATATGAAAAAGTATATAAATAAGATAAGTGTGCTCTTTTTCGGATTAGCCTTGTTGTCCAGTTGCGAGAAGGAGCTGATGGATTATGAAGGAACAGATGGGTTATATTTTGATGTAAGAAGGTATCCGTCGCATATTGATACTAAATTATGGCCTCATCAATACTACTCAACAGTAGAATTTGGGAATTTGCTAGTTGACGATGTGGAAATGTCTCTCAAAATAATGGCTACAGGGAATGCAAAGGATTATGATCGAGCTTTTACAGTGATTGCTAATGCGGATAGCACAACGGCAGTGGCTGGACGTGACTATAAAGATTTGACGGAAAACTGTGTAATTAAAGCCGGAGAAAATAGTACAACAGTTTCGTTTTCGGTACATAGAACTCCTGAGATGGATGGTGATACGCTTTTGCTACAATTGAAAATAGTTGAAAATGAGATGTTTAATTTACCATATACGTCCTTTGAAGACGGACCGGCGATTCCATATACCCCTGATGCAAATATTATGTTTAGCTACAATAAGGATGCAGGAATACATAATATTTTTATGTACGACGTGTTGACTCGGCCTAACCGATGGATTGGAAATGATGAAAATGGACTAGGACTTTGGGGAAGGTTCTCAGCTAAAAAATATGAGTTGATAATGGAAGTGACCGGTACAACTATTGAGGACTTTCAAACGGAAGAGAAGATGCCTAACGCACGTCAGACGGCAATTGGAGAAACGATGGCAAGATACGTGTTGGAAAAGGCGGCCGCTCATGAGCCTGTGTTGGATGAGGACGGAACGATGATGTATTTTATGGCTGTTGGAACTTTAGGAGGTACTGCGGCTTGGTCTCCTTTTACTAAGCCAGAAGACTATTATAAATAAGTAAAACTATAGAAAATATGAAGAAGAAATATATAGCAAGTATCATAGTGTTGGCTGCTACAATGACTTTTGGGGTGGTTTCTTGCGTGGAGGATGAGGGAACTTATGAACTTTCTCCCATTAATGAAATCTCTATTTCCGGCATAGATGAGGAGTATACAAAGAAATCTTATGTGGAAACTCTTTCTATTGAGCCTGTATTGGAAGGTTCTTTAAGTGGTAAAGATGAAGACCAATTAGAGTATAAATGGTTTTTTAGCTCCAGTTATGGTTCATCAGTTACTCATACGTTAGTTAGTACAGACCGGAATTTGAACTTCCCTGTGGATGTCGCTCCCGGTACTTATACCCTCTATTTTCAGGTGGAAGACAAGTCGACTGGGCTGAAATGGGACACCTATACCTATTTGAAGGCACAGAGCCAGTTTGTACGGGGCTTTTATTTATTCGGAGATAAGGCGGACGGAACTTGCGGAATGGATTTTGTGAGTATGATGGATGGTCGGGATACCACTGTGGTGAAAGATATTTTTGTGAATTCGCAGAAGATTAAAAATGCGAAGAACCTGATTTTTACCGGAGGTTACGATGACAATACTACAGACCTTTGGGCTATTACAGAGGAAGAGTCGTATGGGATTGAACATTCCGCTGCTCTTAGCTCGTTTGATATTATAGACGGAGTTACGGCTGAAACAATGATTTATCCGACTATTCCGGTAACTCATCCTTTGAAAATGATGGAAATTCATCCACATGCATTGGGAGCATCCAATATGAATCTGTCAAAAAGTAGTCGAATCTTTATGACAGAAAATGAGTTTTTTGTATCTGCTTTAACTAACAGTTTGGAGGCATATGGTAACCCGTTGAATCGTTACTCTGCGTCAACTAATGAGTTGTTTAAACCCTCTGTATATTTATTCTATCCGGGAAATTCTTCTTATATATCACGTATCATGATTTTTGATGAAACAAACCATTGTTTTACCGGAATGAATAGCTCTTATTCATTTGCGGGATATTGTAAAAAATATGCAACAGATTCAGGAGAATTGTTCTATTTCGATCAAACAAAATATACACCGGTTCGTACATTGGTTTATGGTGAAAACGGATATGGCAATGCCGGACGTTCTTATGCTTTAATGACTGATGCAGATGGGAAATTCTATATTTATGGATTTTCTACATCTGCTGCTACTCCTTCGAAATATTATGGTGGTGAAGTTGATCAATCGATTGCTACGGATTTTGGTAAAGCAAGCCACTATGCTTTCTTTTCTGAGCAATCTATTATTCTATATTCGGTTGGTTCTCAATTGTGGGCGTATGATTATAATCGTAAGGATGGCAAAATGGTGAAGGACTTTGGAGCTGATATTACTTATTTGGCAATGGACTATCATTCGAATAATACATCGACGGACTTCATTGTAGCTACATATAGTACTTCGGAAAAGGGAATAGTTCGTAAATTTACAATAGCTGATGACCAAAATAAAATAGAAGTAACTCCTCATGAAAAAGAAGTATGGAAAACGGATTTAAAAGTGGTAAAGGTTGAGTATAGAAATTCTTCTATTTAAGAGATGTGTGTGGTTGATTTTATGGAGATAAAAAGGATTATTTTTAATACTAACATAAAAAAGAGAATATTATGAAACAAGTAAAATTTACTTTAATAACGATAGTATTATTTTGTACTTTGTTCTTAGTTTCTTCTTTTCAGAGCCGTGATAATTTCAATGCGGAAGAGATAAAATATAGTACTATACATTTTGGAAATATGACAAATTCAGTAGGAATGAGTTATGTATTTGAGTTGCTAAATTATAATTGTAATTATAATTTAGGAAAATATTATTCTTCAGGAAGTAAAGGTGGTTATATTATTTTGGCAAATCCAGACGATGATGCTTTTCAATTTATGTTGACGATGATTCAATTTGCGGCTCAATTAGGATGGGATGTGGGGGATTTTAACTTTGCTTGTACTTCATATTTTGGGTCTGATACGGTAGTGCATTATGTGCAAGGAACATATAGTCCTTTGAAAATAGAAAAATACTTTTAAATAATAACATTAACTAAATGAAAAAATCAATTTTATCAATCATGTTTTGTGCAATGGGCTTAACAGCCCTTGCACAGACAAATTTTCGGCATATCTCTTTTGACGAAGCGATAGCTGCGGCAAAACAGGAGAATAAACTAGTGTTCATCGATTTCTATACGGATTGGTGTGGCCCTTGTAAGATGATGTCGCGGGATGTGTTTCCACAGAAAAAAGTGGGCGACTTTTTCAATGACAAGTTTGTTTGTATAAAACTGA
>ERZ791796.1885-NODE-1885-length-10884-cov-2.419060_pt1 | contig 10884 bp, 6 predicted proteins | sample MGYA00510311_ERZ791796 | MGnify/ENA primary metagenome ERZ791796 (study PRJEB30046, sample SAMN00792042) | human gut metagenome | study: EMG produced TPA metagenomics assembly of the A metagenome-wide association study of gut microbiota in type 2...
TTTATGCCGAAGCACGAGAACGCTATACAGGACGCAGCACGGGTTACTATCAGATAGATGTAACCGATCAGGAAGGCAGGCTGATAGCCACCTTTGAGTCAAGCGTATTCCGAAAAAAAGACGAAGTTCCGTTTACTTTGTAATGATAGAGGTCTGGGGATGACGGTAACCGCTGACACTCCGCAGGAATGCTTTGGCCGAACCAAAGTTAAGGTGCATATCCAACCGTACCGGAAGATGATTCCGGTCGTCTGTTACATAAAACGTTATAACCTCTTTCTCCTTTCCCTTTTTATTGTACTCTACCAGTGAGAATATCAGACAGCGATAGGTCGTATCGTTTTCGGCAGTAATCTTCTTGATTCCCCTGTAAATGAGGGTCTGCTCCTCTACCTTACGCCCTGTCGCCATCGGAAACTGAATACGTTGGCCGACGGTGTAATCTTTCGGATCGAACGAACGGGCCTGCGCCAGAATACTCAACATATCATAAATACACCGGGTATCGCTTTGCTCTGTCTCTGTGACACTCCCATCTTTACGCACCCGTTTCTGGTTGACGTAGCACATCCCGTTACGGAAAGAAAAACGGGCCTCATCAACGGTATAACGTTTTCCTTCTTCGGCACCTTTCCTGAAATAACGTGGCTCGAGTTTCTCCGTCATGACACTCGTTAAGGTGTCCCGCATCTTAAAAAAGAAATCGGCTTCCTTACTGCTGATAGCCAGCAGATTGACCCGATAGGCAGGTTCGGAATGATACGTTGTGGAATTGGTAGTCAGACTGGCCAAGCCTACTTTCTTCCAGATGAATTTCCAGTTGAAATAGAGTTCATACATGACGTGCTCACCGGATTTAAAAGCATCGTTTTTCGCTTCACATTGCGCGTTACCCGACAATGGGAAAGCAAAAAGCAGAGCAATAATAAGACATACCAACTCTTTCCGCCTAATTGTTACGGCGGTTACGGTTAGCATTTTGACTATCTCGGGTCTTTTTCTTCTTGTCTTCATCTGGTTTTTGTTTTTTAAGTTCGTCCGGCTTTTGCTTATCCAGAGGCACAGCCGTCACATTCCAGTCCTGAGTGGCATCCCAGTTCGCTTTAAATTCAATGATATGCGGATAGTAGTATACCATCTCCGGCTGTATACCCTTTTCGTAGTCACCGGGATCCCATACTCCGTTACCGTTGGTGTCATTAATCAACCGGGCTCCATATTTGCCGGGATTCAGATAATAGAACTCCGCCCTCCCGTCAATCACCGGACGCCGTCGAAGCACTTTATCCTGATTATCCAACAGTTCGACAAAAGCAATAGAATCTGCTCCGGTTATATTGAGGAACACGTTACCATATTCTTCGATCTGGCGAACCTTGAAAGCTTGTTTTATTTTATTGGTAAACAAACCATAAATACCATGAAAAGCTGTAGAGTCAACGGCAAACTCATACTCTCCCCCGGGTTCCCAGTCATAATAGAGATTATAGCGGCGCACATCCAGTGAATCATGTTCGAACTCAAAAGAAACATCCGTCCATATCGTATCTACCTTCTGTCGAAGATGGATAGCGGCACTGTCAAAGCGCGCGACCGGTTCTTCGAAAGTCAGGGTAATATAATCGAATACGTCCATAGATGAAGGCGCGTGAGTATTTACCGACAAAAACTTGGTAGGCTCGGGCTCATCGTCTTTCTTCTTTTTCTTTTTAGGTTCTTCTTTCTTCACTTTCTTCGCAGCCAACCTCAGCGTATCTGTACGTGGGACCAACTGATTTAACGTATCTGTGTACAAATAGTTCAGACTCAACGTAAGTGTATCCTGCTTATAGAGCAACGAGTCGCGTATCCAATAATGGATAGTATCGTTACGGAATGTTTTTTCTATAATAAAAGCGTCCTTTTCATCGAAGTTCAGTCCTTTCAGTACAGGTAAAGAGTCCGCCGGAGCCGAAAAATACAAAGAGAACTTTTGGGGAGTAAGGCGTTCACTCTTAACCAGATATTGTGAAACAGAAGGTGTTTTGAACGAACGGAGCACAATATTATCGGGCAGGTAATAAGTATACTTCTGTTCAACAATAGTATCGATAGTCAGTGAGTCGACCCATGTGGTATCCTGACGTATCCTCTCTTCAAAGCGGGGAATAATCAATGAATCATTGAAAGCTACAGCTTCGGCTTTCTGATTATAGAAAAAGTTCTGATCGGCATCCATCAAACCGAAAATACGATATTTACCCGGTGCAACTCCACGAATCGTAAAATGCCCACGACTATCGGTGCGAGCCACACGATCAAAAGGTAATTTGGTAAAAGCCGAGTCATTCAGGTTGGAATGAAGCCCCACTAACATACCTTTTATAGGCTCCAGATCGGAAGCCTCAAGTAATGTGCCCGACACCTCCATCGTATCAATGGAAGCTCCCGTAGAGAACGTAAACGCAAAGTTACCAAGCGGGTTACCTTCATTGTTATCAACAATGGCATCGGAGAAATCGATAGTATAAGTTGTATTGGGTTTTAAAGAGTCGAGAAGATTTACGGTGATCCGCTTTCCTCCGGGTTTTATTTCGGGTTGTTGCAACTGGGGGGGCGAAACCACTACCTTTTCATTAGCCTTCTCGAGCTTAATGAACTCATCGAAATCAAGAACAATCTTTGACTTTTTATTATTTACAGCTCCTGCTGCCGGCGCACTGCCGATGAAGCGGGGTGGCGTTTCATCAAAAGGTCCTCCATCCGGACGCCCCATACTGGCACAAGAATAAAGAGTAGCCATCAAAATAGCGACGCCCAACAGACTACGGATGAATCGTTTTTTTCTATGTATACTGTCTTTTAACATGCTGCAAAAATAAACCTTATCCATTAATTAATGCTATACTTTACACTAATTTATTAAAAAAGAGTCTGCTTGACAAGACAAAAAACGTATCTTTGACCAACAATTTACAAACCTAATAAGATTAACCCCATGAAAAGACAACTGCTGACTTGCTGCCTGGCGATATGTAGCCTCGCAACTATGGCTCAACATGACGAATGGAAAAACCCCGAAATTAATGCGGTAAACCGTGCACCGATGCACACCAATTACTTTGCTTACTCTTCAAGTGAAGAAGCAGCGAAAGCTGACAAAGAAAACTCAAGTAACTTTTTAACCCTGAACGGAATCTGGAACTTCAACTGGGTGAAAGATGCCGATGCGCGTCCGACCGATTTCTACCGGACTGACTATAACGACAAAGGATGGGGACAAATGAAAGTTCCCGGTGTATGGGAAATGAACGGTTACGGTGATCCTATTTATGTGAATGTAGGTTATGCCTGGAGAAACCAATACAAAAACAATCCGCCTTTTGTACCCATAGAAAACAATCATGTAGGTTCATACCGGAAAGAGATCATCATCCCTGCCGAATGGTCAGGAAAAGAGATATTCGCTCACTTCGGCTCGGTAACCTCAAATATGTATTTATGGGTCAACGGTAAATATGTAGGCTATAGCGAGGACAGTAAGCTGGAAGCCGAATTTAACCTGACCAATTACCTGAAACCCGGTAAAAACCTGATTGCTTTCCAAGTATTCCGCTGGTGTGATGGAACATATCTGGAGGATCAGGACTTTTTCCGCTACTCCGGAGTAGGACGTGACTGCTACCTATACAGCCGCAATAAGAAATATATTCAGGACATTCGTGTAACGCCTGATTTGGACGCCAATTATACAAACGGTACACTGGATATAGCACTCAACCTAAACGGAAGCGGAACGGTAGAACTGAATCTGGCAGATCCGACAGGGAAAAACGTAGCCACAGCCCAAGTTAGCGGAAACGGTAAAAAGTCTGTTGGCATGAACGTAGACAATCCCGCAAAATGGACCGCAGAAACACCCAATTTATACACATTGACTGCAACATTGAAAAGTGGTAACAATACCACCTTGGAAGTGATCCCGGTCAAAATAGGTTTCCGCAAAATAGAACTGAAAGGCGGACAAATCCTGGTAAACGGTCAGCCCGTGCTTTTCAAAGGCGCCGACCGTCATGAAATAGATCCGGACGGCGGATATGTTGTTTCACGTGAGCGCATGCTGCAAGACATCTTACGAATGAAACAGCTGAACATCAATGCCGTGCGTACCTGTCACTATCCGGACGACAATCTGTGGTACGACCTTTGTGACCAATACGGCATTTACGTAGTGGCGGAAGCCAATGTAGAATCACACGGAATGGGATATGGCAAAGAGACACTTGCCAAAAATCCATCTTATAAAAAAGCACATCTGGAACGTAACCAACGCAACGTACAAAGAGGGTATAACCATCCTTCCATCATCTTCTGGTCTTTAGGGAACGAAGCCGGATACGGTCCGAACTTCGAACAATGCTACACATGGATCAAGAATGAAGACAAAACGCGTGCCGTACAATACGAACAGGCAGGCACCAATCAGTTCACAGACATTTTCTGCCCGATGTATTACGATTATGATGCCTGCAAGAAATATTGTGAAGGCAACATAGACAAGCCCCTGATTCAGTGCGAATATGCCCACGCCATGGGTAACTCACAGGGTGGTTTCAAAGAATATTGGGATCTGATACGTAAATATCCGAAATACCAGGGCGGATTCATCTGGGACTTTGTTGACCAAGCCAACCACTGGAAAAATAAAGACGGTGTAGATATTTACGGATACGGCGGCGATTTCAATAAATATGACGCTTCGGACAATAACTTTAATAATAACGGTTTGATCAGTCCCGACCGCCGTCCGAATCCGCATGCCCATGAAGTAGGATATTTCTATCAGTCCATCTGGACCACTCCCGCAGACCTTGCCAAAGGAGAAATAAAAGTATATAATGAAAACTTCTTCCGCGACTTGTCTGCATACTATATGGAGTGGCAATTACTGGCAGACGGCGAAGTAATGCAAGCCGGAGTGATTCAGGACCTGAACGTGGCTCCACAACAAACAGCTACCCTTAAACTGAATCTGAATACGGAAAATATCTGCCCATGCAAAGAACTGCTACTCAACGTAGCTTACAAACTGAAATCCGCCGAAACATTGATGCCGGCAGGAAGTACAGTGGCATATGACCAGTTGACCATCCGTCCGTACAAAGCCCAAACTCCGGAATTAAAGAACCGGAAGGCATCTAACATTGCCGTTCATGTACCGGTTATCAAAGATAACGATCATAACTACCTGATTGTAGAAGGTGAAAACTTCATTATTGAATTCAATAAACACAATGGCTATCTTTCTCGCTACGAAGCAGACGGCATACAGTTATTGAATCAGGGAGCCCAACTGACTCCCAACTTCTGGCGTGCTCCTACCGACAACGACTATGGAGCAGGATTGCAGCACCGGTATGCCGTATGGAAAAATCCGGGACTGAAGTTAACTTCTCTGAAACAGAATATTGAAAACGAGCAGGCGGTTATTCAGGCAGAATATGACATGAAAGCCGTAAAGGGTAAATTGTTCCTGACTTACGTCATCAACAATGAAGGCGCCATCAAAGTAACTCAAAAGATGGAAGCCGACAAAGAAGAGAAAGTTTCTGATATGTTCCGCTTTGGCATGCAAATGCAAATGCCCGAGAACTTTAATGAAGTAGAATATTATGGCCGCGGTCCGATAGAAAATTACGCCGACCGTAATCACTCTACCATGCTTGGCAAATATCGCCAGACAGTTGCCGAACAATTCTATCCATATATCCGACCGCAGGAAACCGGAACCAAGACCGATTTACGTTGGTGGAGAGTATTGAACGTCAGCGGAAACGGCTTGCAGTTCGTAGGCGATACTCCTTTCTCTGCTTCTGCCCTGAACTACAGCATCGAATCTTTGGATGACGGAGCACAGAAAGACCAACGTCACTCTCCTGAAGTGCCGAAAGCTCCTTTCACCAATCTGTGCATTGACAAGGTGCAGATGGGATTAGGATGTGTCAACAGTTGGGGAACACTTCCGCTTGAAAAGTACCGCGTACCTTATCAGGATTATGAATTCAGTTTCATCCTGACACCTGTACGTCACAAAGTGAATATGTAAAACGAGACTTGATCATAAAAGGAACAGTGGTCCGGAATTTTCCGGGTCACTGTTTTTTTATCATCTTTCTTCTTAACCTGCCCGCTTCGCACCCATCTGAAGCAAATCCGAGCTTTACACCTATATTAATTAGAGAAAAACATAGTTAAAAACAGATGATAAAAAACAACGATATAGAAAATAAAGAGTACTTTTGTCGCGGAAAACTAATTAAGGGTAATCAGTTTTCGCCTATACCTGAAAGGTTATCATGATAAACCACTTTTACCACAAAATGAACATCATTAAAAATTGAATATAAAGAAGGTATGAAAAGTAGAATTGTTTTATTTGCATTTTGTTTAGCCTTGTTGTCGGGTTGCGGCAAAAAGGGCTTCAACATGGGGGGGGGAACTCCGGAATGTGCAGTAGAGACATTGCAGCCCACCACTGTCAATCTGAAAAGTTCCTATCCGGCTACAATCAAGGGTAAACAGGATATCGAAATCCGCCCGCAGGTATCGGGATTCATCACAAAAGTTTGTGTAGACGAAGGTTCTATGGTACGCAAAGGACAGATATTGTTCATCATCGACCCGGTACAATATGAAGCCGCTGTCCGTTCGGCCAAAGCAGCCGTAGCTACTGCAAAAGCCGGAGTGAACACACAAGAAATCACAGTGAACAACAAACGTGAATTGAATAAAAAGAATATTATCAGTGATTACGACCTGGCGATGGCAGAAAACTCTCTGGCATCTGCCAAAGCACAACTGGCTTCCGCACAGGCACAACTGATAAGTGCAGAACAAAATTTAACCTTCACCAATGTAAAAAGTCCTTCAGATGGTATTGTCAACACAATTCCTTATCGTCTGGGAAGCCTTGTCAGCCCTTCTATCCAAACTCCGCTGACCATCGTTTCGGACATTAACGAAATGTATGTCTACTCTTCACTGACTGAAAAAGATCTATTGGCACTGGTACGTAAAGACGGTTCTCAGATTTCAGCTGTAGAGTCTTATCCGGAGGTAGGTCTTGAACTATCGGACGGAACCACCTACGCCGATAAAGGTAAAATGTCCACCATTAGTGGTGTCATCAACCAAAATACCGGAGCAGTAAGTATTCGGGCCACTTTCCCTAACAAAGAACATTTGCTGAGAAGCGGTGGTATGGCCAACCTGATCGTACCCTATCATCTGGAAAATGCAATTGTTATTCCGCAAAAAGCTACAACGGAAATACAAGACAAGAAATTTGCTTTCGTGTTGCAGCCGGACAATACTGTAAAGATGACTGAAATAAATGTTTTCAATGTGGATAACGGACACGATTACGTAGTGACTTCCGGCTTGAAAGCTGGTGAAAAAGTGGTCTTGGATAATGCCAGCACCCTGAAAGACGGACAGGCAATCAAACCAGTTACTCCGGAACAGGCTAAAGCCAACTTCCAACAAGCACTTGAAGAGAAAAAACAAGGAAAATAAAATCAGCATAGCAAGTTAAATATGAAACTAGATAGATTTATTAATCGTCCGGTACTATCTACGGTGATCTCCATCGTTATAGTAATCTTGGGTATTCTGGGCTTGATTTCGCTGCCTATTTCCCAATATCCGGATATTGCCCCACCTACGGTAAGCGTTTCGACCACTTATCAGGGTGCTAATGCACAAACGGTATTAAACAGTGTAGTCGCCCCGCTGGAGGAGCAAATCAACGGTGTGGAAAACATGATGTACATGAGTTCCACAGCAACCAATACCGGTGAAGCCCGTATTGACGTATACTTTAAACAAGGCACTGATCCGGATATGGCCGCGGTAAACGTTCAAAACCGCGTAGCCAAAGCACAAGGTCTGCTACCCGCCGAAGTAACCAAAGTAGGAGTCATCACTTCAAAACGACAGACCAGTATGTTGCTGGTATTCTCTTTATATAGTTCCGACGACAAATACGATAACGAATTTCTGGAAAATTATGCCAAGATCAATCTGGTGCCGGAAGTGCAGCGCGTACCGGGTGTAGGTGACGCCATGGTACTTGGTGCAGACTATTCAATGCGTATCTGGCTGAAACCGGATATCATGGCCCAATATCACCTGATGCCTACCGATGTTTCCGCAGCATTGGCCGAACAGAACATTGAGGCTGCTCCGGGAGCATTCGGTGAAGAGGGTAACCAGACTTTTCAATATACTCTGAGATACAAGGGGCGCCTGCAAAGTCAAGAAGAATTTGAGAATATTGTAATCCGTGCTACTGAAGACGGACAGGTACTTCGACTGAAAGACATCGCCAGTGTAGAATTGGGACGTCTGACTTACGGATTTACCAATAAAGTGAACGGGCATCCGGCAGTAACCATCATCGTATTCCAGACAGCCGGTTCGAATGCGACAGCTATTATCAACGACATCCTCGCCTTACTGGATAAGTCAGCTTCTACCTTCCCACCGGGCGTCAAAGTAAATGTATCACAGAATGCCAATGACTTCTTGTTCGCCTCTATTCATGAGGTAGTCAAGACATTGATCGAGGCATTTATTCTTGTATTCATTGTGGTATACATTTTCCTGCAGGATCTACGCTCTACATTGATTCCTGCTATCGCCATCCCGGTTGCATTGATCGGTACGTTCTTTGTCTTATATCTGATTGGGTTCAGTATCAACCTTCTGACACTATGTGCCATGGTACTTGCCATAGCGATTGTGGTCGATGATGCGATCGTCGTCGTGGAAGGCGTCCATGCAAAACTTGACCAAGGCTATAAATCAGCCCGTCTGGCTTCCATCGACGCCATGAATGAATTAGGAGGTGCCATCGTTTCTATCACATTGGTAATGATGTCTGTATTTATTCCGGTAAGTTTCATGTCCGGAACTTCCGGTACATTCTATCGCCAGTTCGGTCTGACAATGGCTATCGCTATTGCACTTTCGGCCTTGAATGCTTTGACATTGAGTCCTGCACTGTGTGCCATCCTACTGAAACCACACGATCCGAACAAAAAAGAAAAAGTGACGCTTGCCAAACGTTTCCATGCTTCATTCAATGCGGCATACGATACGATTTTGAAAAAATATAGGCGCTATGTTAAACTTAGGAAAGTAAAAAGTGGGGCAATATACCCGATTTTGAAAAAATATAAGAAAAGGGTACTTTTCTTCATCCAGAAACCTTGGCTTACAATCAGTGCGGTAGTAGCCGGCTTTGCCCTGATGATTTTCCTGATGAATATCACCCCGACCGGTTTGGTTCCGAATGAAGATACAGGTACCATCATGGCTGTTGTCGACATGCCCCCGGGTAGTTCTAAAGAACGTACCGAAGCGGTGATGCAACAGGTAGACAGCCTGATAGCTTCAGAGTCGGCAATCGACAGCCGTACGATGATTGTAGGCTATAGCTTCATAGCAGGACAGGGACCCAGCTACGGTTCATTTATTTGTAAACTGAAAAACTGGGATGAGCGATCCATCAAAGAACGTTCAGACTTTGTTTCGGGCATGTTATACCTCAAAGCTCGTGAAGTGATTAAAGATGCCCGTGTACTGTTGTTCGCTCCACCGATGATTCCGGGTTATAGTGTGTCCAACGGTTTTGAGATGAACTTACAGGATAAAACGGGAGGTAGCCTTGACAAATTCTATGAGGTGGCTCAGGATTTCATCTCTAAATTGCAGGCCCGTCCCGAAATTCAATCAGCGCAAACATCGTTCAATCCGAACTTCCCGCAATACATGATAGACATCGACGCAGCTGCTTGTAAGAAAGCCGGACTATCACCTAACGATATTCTGACCACTTTGCAAGGCTACTACGGTGGTTTGTATTCTTCAAACTTCAACCGCTTCGGTAAAATGTATCGCGTAATGATTCAAGCGGAACCGAACAGTCGCACCAACCTCGAGTCGCTGAAATCAATCAAGATACGTAATGGTAACGAAATGGCGCCTATCACTCAGTTTATGAATATTAAGCGCATCTACGGACCGGATAATATCAAGCGATTCAACATGTTTACCGCTATGACCATCAACGGTTCTCCCGCTGACGGCTATAGTTCCGGTCAAGCCATCCAGGCAATGCAGGAAGTAGCCGAACAGACTTTACCTACAGGATATGGCTATGAATTCTCGGGTATGACCCGCGAAGAACAAAGCTCTAGTGGCAGCTCCACAGCTATGATCTTCGTCCTTTGCTTCGTATTCGTTTATTTGTTGCTGAGTGCCCAGTACGAAAGTTATATTTTACCATTGGCTGTATTGCTTTCTATTCCTTTCGGTCTGGCAGGCAGCTTCATCTTTGCCCACCTGATGGGATTGGCCAATAATATCATCCCTATTTTGGGAGCAGCTACCAACAACATTTATATGCAGATTGCATTGATTATGTTGATAGGTTTGTTAGCAAAGAATGCGATCCTGATTGTCGAATTTGCCCTCGACCGTCGTAAGATGGGTATGAGCATCACCTGGGCTGCCGTATTGGGAGCAGGTGCACGTCTCCGTCCTATTCTGATGACCTCTTTAGCAATGGTAGTAGGTTTGATTCCGTTGATGCTTGCCATGGGAGTAGGTGCCAATGGTAACCGTGCTTTGGGTACAGCTGCGGTAGGCGGTATGTTTATCGGTATGATATGCCAGATATTTGTGGTTCCTGCTTTGTTCGTTCTCTTCCAGTATTTACAGGAGAAGGTGAAACCTATCGAATGGGAAGACATCGATAATACAGATGCAGAAACAGAAATTGAACAATACGCTAAATAGGAATAAAGAAAAGAATATGAAGAAACAAATTATAGGTATGTT
>ERZ791796.1886-NODE-1886-length-10874-cov-6.719567_pt1 | contig 10874 bp, 14 predicted proteins | sample MGYA00510311_ERZ791796 | MGnify/ENA primary metagenome ERZ791796 (study PRJEB30046, sample SAMN00792042) | human gut metagenome | study: EMG produced TPA metagenomics assembly of the A metagenome-wide association study of gut microbiota in type 2...
GCTTGTAATGGGTTAAGTGATAACAGATGTCTGGAAATATAGGGGCAAATCCAGGAACCCAGAAATACTTCCAGATCACTGGATGTATTACGCGATGCTTTTGTGTATCAGTTATGTTCTGAACAGGGTGATGGAGTTTATATTTCTGGCATCTTCAGACAGATATAAAAAATATCTCAGTAAGAGAGATGAGGCTAAAGTAATTGTGGAGACTGAGCGCCTGTTCAATTCTCTGAGTATTCAGGAAAAAGAGGTTTTAGCATTTGCTGTTATGGCAAATAACAAAATCGTACTTAAGCACGGCGATCCGGTCGCTTTATCTCTTATGAGAAAAGGCCTTCTCCATCGCTCAGGTGTGACTTACAGCGCGTCAGGTAAAGAGAAATTTGTTATACCTGACGTCTGGTTCCATGAGTGTTATATGCGCTTTGCTGGTAAAGCTGATGAGCTAATTTAGTTCCTCGACGGCGGGGGATCGTCATCTCGCCGTCAGTTGTTTTGATTTCCGGTATCCTGCTGCGTAAAGAGCTACATCTGGAAGACATACACCAGTTTCTGGTTGCTTATGTCCAAACTCATTCGCGTACACAATGGCCGCTCTCTCCAGATTGCGTCTGTATTCTTTCTGTTGCCAGATCACGTCCTGTGCCATGAACTTAATTGGCTTAGCGTCTTCTATGCGCTCAGGCGTTTCGTGTTTACCTTTAGCCTGAATCTGTGCCCGACTGAGGGTAGGGCGATGAAGTTTCTCTGAACTGATAACCTCTTCACGAGCTTCAACACCATGTGCAATGGCTTGCGCCTTTAAACGTTCACGGCGACGAGCTGCTGATGAACCTTTGAAAGCTGTTCTGCGTGTCATGGTGACCTCCTGATGAACTTTGGTGATGTGGGCGGTAACCAGCCGCACAAGTCAGGGCCATCTTCACGTTTTACCCTTTCTCGCTTGCCACATCCCAAAGTTCACTTTGGTTATCGCGCTTTGTCAGCGCCGTAGATTCATATTCGAATCGTTGTATATTCACCGCCCTGGTGAGTAGTGCGTCCTGCTGATGTGTTTAGTATCACCGCTAGTGGTATTTATGTCAACACCGCTAGAGATAATTCATCACCGCAGATGGTTATCTGTATGTTTTTTATATGAATTTATTTTTTGCAGGGGTGCATTGTTTGGTAGGTGAGAGATCTGAATTGCTATGTTTAGTGAGTTGTATCTATTAATTTTCAAATAAATACAATTGGTTATGTGTTTTTTTTGGGGGGGTTAGGCAAAGAAAACCCGGCGCTGAGGCCGGGTTCTTGCTTAAAGAATACTTGCCAGATACTTAAGTTGTCTTTGATATCGAGTAACCGACTGGTTAACTTGTAACCTTTTCCCTTCACTTACTGTATGGAAGCGACCAACTTTTAGCTGTGATATTGGTATGCTTTCAGCCCCACTAATTTGCCCGCTTGATACAAAATCATCTGTAACCACAATTGCTTTGCTAACATCTTCATCGGCAAAGAGATGACTGTATTTTTCAGCGATTTTTACAGCTCTCTCTATGTACATTTGAGATGCGCGACCTGGTGTTGATGATTTACGGCTTTTTGAACCAGCCATTGTCATTACGATCGCTGCTACTTTTGGAGCCCCAAGCCCACCCGCACGCTCATTCCATAATACAAAATCTTTTGATTTATTTGCCAGCATTTCCATTGTGAGATGAAGTGACTCAATTGAGTGTTCATCTACGCGTACAGGGATAATCAATGCCTCAGACGCGCACCATGCTAGGTGTGTTCCTCCAGCATAGAAGGGGCTTGTATCCATCAATAAAATTTCGCATTTTTTGTCTTTCGCTTCATCGTTCATTATTGCGCGAAGAGAATTTAATAGTGTTGATACTGCTTTTGGTTCTCCGCGAGATAGCGCTACTTGTAGTTGTTGATACATGCTTGATGGGAAAGCGAATAGCTCAGGATCACCTGGAATCGCATAACATGCCTTACCACCTTTAAAATCTGGGCAGAAATTACTTACTCGATATGAAATATCTTCTGGCTGCTCACCAAAAGCTGGACCCAGCATTTTTGGTGTCAGTGCATTAGCTATTGTTACAACCGGTTTTTCACCACGCAATAGTGTCTCCGTTAAATTACATTGCGGGCATAAGTCAGCCACTAATACGGAGTTACGTCGTGACAGCTCATAGGCGAGGTTGAATGTCATCGTGGACTTACCAACACCACCGCGCAGATTGGAAACTGCATAACTTTTGAATTTTGGCCCGCCATCTACGACGTAACCTTCCTCAACAACTTGTGCATAGCGTGCCATTACTGACTCAACTACAGTGCTCATATGAATTCCTCCTTTAAATTTTGAATATTAAAGCACCACAATGATGCAGGAGCAATAAAAAAGTGCAGGAGAATGTAAAATTAGCAGGTGAATTAAAAATGCGCAGGAGATGTGATGTTTTGCAGGTTGACTGAACAAATGCTGATGTATACCTCGTTTGTAGATAGGTATGTTAATTGCTATATAACATGCTTATGTTATTGATATTTATATATATTAATCATAAAAAAAGGCCGCACTTCTGTGCGACCTTTCATCATCCAAACGTCTCTTCAGGCCACTGGCTGGCGATAACTTTCCCCACAACGGAACAACTCTCATTGCATGGGATCATTGGGTATTGCGGGTTTAGTGGTTGTAGGAACACCTGACCGCTATCCCTGATCAGTTTCTTGAAGGTAAACTCATCACCTCCAAGTCTGGCTATGCAGAAATCACCTGGCTCAACAGCCTGCTCAGGGTCAACAAGAATTAACATTCCGTCAGGAAAGCTTGGCTTGTAGCCTGTTGGTGCGGTCATGGAATTACCTTCAACCTCAAGCCAGAATGCAGAATCACTGGCTTTTTTGGTTGTGCTTACCCATTTCTCCGCATCGCCTTTGGTAAAGGTTCTAAGCTCAGGCGAGAACATCCCGGCTTGAACATGAGAAAAAACAGGGTACTCATACTCACTTCTAAGTGACGGCTGCATACTAACCGCTTCATACATCTCGTAGATTTCTCTGGCGATTGAAGGGCTAAATTCTTCAACGCTAACGTTGAGAATTTTTGCAAGCAATGCGGCGTTATAAGCATTTAATGCATTGATGCCATTAAATAAAGCACCAACACCTGACTGCCCCATCCCCATCTTGTCTGCGACAGATTCCTGGGATAAGCCAAGTTCATTTTTCTTTTTTTCATAAATAGCTTTAAGGCGACGTGCGTCCTCAAGCTGCTCTTGTGTTAACGGTTTCTTTTTTGCGCTCATGCATTAAATCTATCACCGCAAGGGATAAACTTCTAACACCGTGCGTGTTGACTATTTTACCTCTAGCGGTGATAATGATTACCTGTACTAAGGAGGTTGTATGGAACAACGCATAACCCTGAAAGATTATGCAATACGCTTTGGGCAAACCAAGACGGCTAAAGATCTCGGCGTATATCAAAGCGCGATTAACAAGGCCATTCATGCAGGCCGAAAGATTTTTTTAACTATAAACGCTGATGGAAGCGTTTATGCGGAAGAAATAAAGCCCTTCCCAAGTAACAAAAAAACAGCTGCATAAGTAACACCGTTCTTTTCACAATGGACATTCGTCCTACGTCGCTGACAAAGCGAGCCCCAAGATATCTGACCAACTAAGGCCATATGCGTTTCAACGCATACCTTTCAACTAACTATTCACTATTGGAAAATTAACAAATGACACAAGCAAGTTACAGCAAGCCAACACAGCGAGAAATTGATCGCGCAGAAACTGATTTACTCATCAACCTGTCAACGCTTACCCAGCGTGGTCTGGCAAAGATGATTGGCTGTCATGAATCGAAGATAAGCAGAACGGACTGGAGATTTATTGCTTCGGTCTTGTGTGCTTTCGGAATGGCATCAGACATCAGTCCGATTAGCAGGGCTTTTAAGTATGCGCTTGATGAAATCACAAAGAAAAAATCCCCGGCCGCCACCGAGGATTTTAAGCAAATTGATATGCAATTCTGAGGTCATTACTGGATCAATCCACAGGAGTAATTATGACAAAACAACTCAGTCCTTACCAGGACAAAATTCACAAACACATACTACGTGATCGCTTCCTGTCCAGCTTCAAGCAGCCTGGTCGATTCCGGGCTGAGTTGGAAAAAGTGAAGCTGATGCAGAAGGAGAAAGGTCATGAGTAACATATCTAATCTAGCCGAAGCCAGAGAGGCCAGAAGGCTACAACAACCGCATCAAAGCAGCGGTAAGGGGTATGCCTTGCTGCACCGTAAAATTATGGATGTGCCGTTTTACAAGGACGCAGAAGCAGCGCATCTGTGGGTTCACTTAATCCTCAAAGCAAAGCATACGCCTGAGTATGTAATGACTGACGCAGGAGAAATTCTGGTAGGCAGAGGGAAGCTACTTGGCGGTAGAAACTCTCTGGCGTTTGAAACAGGACTCAAACCAGATCGCGTTCAGTACCTGCTTAGAAAGTTCAAAAAACTCGGCATGATTGACTGGGTTTCACACGGTAAATTCTCAGTTTTCTCGGTAGAGAAATATGACGATTATCAGTCAAATTTTGTACCAGCAGATTACCAGCAAATTACCACCTCAAAGCCAGCAATACCAATGCCTGCAAGCAATACTGTACCAGCAGATTACCAGCAAATTACCACAGATAAAGAATATAATAATATTATCTCTAATACTGACGTATTAGAGAGTGCCACAGCAGACAAAAAGTCTGACAAGAAAAAACCTTCCGTCAGCTGTCAGGATGTTGTCGATGCTTACCACGAAATCCTTCCTGAAGCGCCAAGAATCCGCGCACTGAATGACAAGCGTAAAAACCAGATCCGAACGTTCTGGCGCAAAGCCGGAGTGATAACCCGCCAGCTTGACGGGCATGGGTTCACGATGCAGGACTGGAGAAATTATTTGAGCTACGTAGGCGAAAATTGCCGATGGATGTTCGAAGAACGCCCAAACCATCAACGCGGAACCGTCTGGCACAAAAAGGGATTTGATTTCCTGCTTAACGACAATACCTACCTGAAAGTTCGTGAGGGTGAACACGATGACCGATAATTTTTATGCGCCGCCCCATAGCATCGAGGCAGAGCAGGCGGTGATTGGTGGATTGCTTCTGGATGATGACAGCAGTGAGCGCGTCCAGAAAGTTCTGGCGATGCTGAAGCCTGATTCATTTTACAGCCGACCACACAAAATCCTTTTCGAAGAAATAACCAGAATGCACCGGGAGCAAAAGCCAGTAGATGGCCTGACGCTTTTCGATGAACTGGAGCGTAAATCGTTAACGGCGTCTGTTGGCGGTTTTGCTTATATCTCTGAGATCGCAAAGAACACGCCAAGCGCAGCAAACATCGTTGCCTATGCAATGCAGGTTCGTGAAACCGCAATGGAACGCTACGCCATCAACCGCATGACTGAAGCGACGGAATTGCTCTATTCCCGCAACGGAATGACTGCAACGCAGAAGTACGAAGCTATTCAGGCGATTTTCACGCAACTGACAGATCATGCAAAAACCGGATCGCGTCGCGGCCTTCGTTCATTTGGTGAGGTCATGGAAGACTGGGTTAGCGACCTTGAGAAGCGATTTGACCCGTCAGGCGAACAACGAGGAATGAGCACAGGGATCCCATCGCTGGACAGGATGCTGTCACCGAAAGGTCTGGTGAAAGGCTCTCTGTTTGTCATTGGCGCTCGCCCTAAGATGGGGAAAGCGCAACCGCTTAATTCACGCATTTTGCTTGCTGATGGTTCATGGACAACATTTCGTGACGTATGTGTTGGAGATTCCCTAGCATCAGTGGATGGACAACCATCATTCGTGTCTGGAGTTTTTCCTCAAGGGGAGCGAGATATTTACCGAGTTACGTTCTCTGACGGAAGAACCGTTGATTGCGCGGATGATCATTTGTGGGAAATTCATAGTAACCGTATTACCGGTGGCGTTGATGTTGTAGACACCTGCCGCCTACGGGACATGATGGAATGCGTTCGCTATCAAAGCCGCATTCATGTTCCTGGTATTAGCGGTGACTTCGGATTGCCTGTTGATTTAGGGATTAGCCCATGGCTGTTAGGTGCGTTACTTGGCGATGGAAATCTTGCAGGTACGCCACGAATCAGCATGACGGAACCATACATCATTGAGCGAGTAAGATCTGAAGTGGGTGACGATATTGAAGTCAGACATGTTTCTGGCTGCGATTACTCCCTATCTCACAAGTTTAGCCGCAAATTATCTCTTACGCGGGTTATGCAACGGATTGGTATCTACGGCCGGATGTCAGAGATTAAAATTATCCCGGATATTATTTTTTCTGCTGATAAGCAAACTCGTATTGATGTTCTATGCGGATTACTTGAAACCGATGGTTGGGTTGAAGGAAATAATGCCCTGCGCTTTAGCTCGGCAAGCAAGTTCCTGTCAGATGGTGTAAAGCGGCTGGTGCATTCTCTTGGTGGCGTGTGTCGTATGACAACCAAACAGGAGCCGAAATTCAGTTATAAGGGAGAAATGCGCAAAGGTATGGATGCCCATATTTGCGCAATCAGGTTGCCTGATGAGGTTCTATCACACATAAAATCTCCACGCCTGAAGCAAAAATTCACTGCAAAACGCATCAAAACAAGTGCGCCTGTTATCACGTCGGTTGAGTATATTGGACGTGAAGAGTGCATTTGCATCATGGTATCCCACGAGAGACATTTGTATGCAACTGACGGATACATTCTAACCCACAACACCACGCTATACAGCCAGATGGCAATCAACTGCGCAGTGTATGAGAAAAAGCCCGCTCTGATATTCAGCCTTGAAATGCCAGGTGATCAGATACTGGAAAAACTGGTAGGGCAGAAGTCTGGTGTTAACCCGAATATTTTTTACCTTCCGGCGACAAATGACGCCGATGACGGCTATCAGGGTGATTACGATGGTGACTTCAACAGGGCGATCGAAACAGCCAATCGCTTGAGTGAAATCGACATGCTTTACATCGACGACACGCCGGGATTATCTCTGGCTCAAATCGTCAGCGAAAGCCGTCGAATCAAGCGAGAAAAAGGATGTGTTGGCATGATTCTGGTCGATTACCTGACACTAATGACCGCTGAGAAGGCCGATCGCAACGACCTTGCTTACGGCATGATCACCAAAGGACTGAAGAACCTTGCCAAAGAGCTTGATTGCGTTGTTGTGCTTCTGACGCAGCTTAACCGCGCACTGGAAAGCCGAACCAATAAACGCCCATTACCAAGTGACTCGCGCGATACAGGGCAGATTGAACAGGATTGCGATTATTGGGTGGGGATCCATCGTGAAGGTGCTTTTGATGACAGTGTTCCACCTGGTGAAACCGAACTAATCCTTCGTCTCAATCGTCATGGCAATACCGGCACGGTGTATTGCATTCAGGCAAATGGCGCTATTTATGACACAGACCAACAGTCTGCTGAAATGCGCCGCCGTGAACGCGAGGAGCCGCAGTCCAAGAAGAAAGGAGGATTCTGATGACCATCTACATCACTGAGCTAATAACAGGCCTGCTGGTAATCGCAGGCCTTTTTATTTGGTGGAGAGTAATTGGAGGATTTAAGAAATGAGTACGATAGCTGAGCTTGTCAGGGCTAATTTTCGTGAAGAGTTGGTGCGTTGGTATCGGTATCGTTCATCGTCAAGTTTGCCGCTTGATGAGTTGTATGAGCATTCACCTGCCGCACGACGCTATCCGCGTGACCGTGTTCTTCGGCGGTTGTTCAGACTCAACAATGAGTTTCAGCGCAACAGAATTATCCGGAGTCTGGATTTAAAGTGAAGGAGTGAGCATGAGCGACCTATCATTGACCCAGCCAAAGCTAAAAGAATGTCCGTTTTGCGGCGGTAATGCTCGTCTGTGGGTTGAGGCCGGAATAAATATTGATGTGTGGGGCTATGCAGAATGTGACCTCTGTGAAGCCAGGGGGGCATGGGCACCATCAGTTGCTGCGGCGGCTGAAAAATGGAACCGGAGAGCAGGAGATGAAGCAAACCTTTCTGCTTCGCAACGAAGCAATCAGAAATAACGCCATAGACGCCATTCTCTCACTACCCATCGACGACAAGTCACCCCACGAAGTCCACGTTAAAGAACCCAAGCGCAGCAAAGCGCAGAATGACCGTATGTGGCCGATGCTGAACGATGTTTCGCGTCAGGTGCTATGGCATGGTCAACGGCTGGCACCGGAAGACTGGAAAGACCTGTTCACTGCCCTGTGGCTTAAGACCAAAAAACTGGAGCAAAGAAGTGTGCCTGGTATCGACGGTGGCGTTGTCATGCTTGGCGTGCGTACCAGCAAAATGCGAAAGGCCAGCATGACTGAGCTTATCGAAATCATGTTCTGGTTCGGCTCAGAGCGCAACGTGCGGTGGAGTGATGACTCCCGGCGAGAGTATGAATGGTCACAACGAAAAGGGAAGGCTGCATGACTATCAAATCAAATACGCCAGCACACGACAAGGACTGCTGGCAAACGCCGCTTTGGCTTTTTGATGCACTGGATATTGAGTTTGGATTCTGGCTGGATTCGGCAGCGAGCGACAAAAATGCTCTGTGTGCTCACTGGCTAACTGAGGCCGACGACGCGCTCAATTCTGAGTGGGTAAGCCACGGTGCAATCTGGAATAACCCACCGTACAGCAATATCAGGCCGTGGGTGGAAAAAGCCGCTGAGCAGTGCATACAACAGCGACAGACGGTAGTGATGCTTGTGCCAGAGGATATGTCAGTCGGATGGTTCAGCAAGGCTCTGGAGAGTGTCGACGAAGTTCGCATTATCACTGATGGACGGATTAATTTTATCGAACCATCGACAGGGCTGGAGAAGAAGGGAAACAGCAAAGGCTCAATGCTGCTGATTTGGCGACCGTTCATCAGTCATCGACGGATGTTTACTACCGTATCCAAAGCGGCATTGATGGCGATCGGGCAGGGCGTCAGGAGGGCGGCATGAGACGACAGCGACGAAGTATCACCGACATCATCTGCGAAAACTGCAAATACCTTCCAACGAAACGCTCCAGAAATAAACGCAAGCCAATCCCAAAAGAATCTGATGTAAAAACCTTCAACTACACGGCTCACCTGTGGGATATCCGGTGGCTTAGAGAACGTGCGAGGAAAACAAGGTGATTGACCAAAATCGAAGTTACGAACAAGAAAGCGTCGAGCGAGCTTTAACGTGCGCTAACTGCGGTCAGAAGCTGCATGTGCTGGAAGTTCACGTGTGTGAGCTCTGCTGTGCAGAACTGATGAGCGATCCGAATAGCTCAATGTACGAGGAAGAAGACGATGGCTAAACCAGCGCGAAGACGATGTAAAAACGATGAATGTCGGGAATGGTTTCACCCTGCATTCGCCAATCAGTGGTGGTGCTCTCCAGAGTGTGGAACCAAGATAGCACTCGAACGACGAAGCAAAGAACGCGAAAAAGCGGAAAAAGCAGCAGAGAAGAAACGACGACGAGAGGAGCAGAAACAGAAAGATAAACTTAAGATTCGAAAACTCGCCTTAAAGCCCCGCAGTTACTGGATTAAACAAGCCCAACAAGCCGTAAACGCCTTCATCAGAGAAAGAGACCGCGACTTACCATGTATCTCGTGCGGAACGCTCACGTCTGCTCAGTGGGATGCCGGGCATTACCGGACAACTGCTGCGGCACCTCAACTCCGATTTGATGAACGCAATATTCACAAGCAATGCGTGGTGTGCAACCAGCACAAAAGCGGAAATCTCGTTCTGTATCGCGTCGAACTGATTAGCCGCATCGGGCAGGAAGCAGTAGACGAAATCGAATCAAACCATAACCGCCATCGCTGGACTGTCGAAGAGTGCAAGGCGATCAAGGCAGAGTACCAACAGAAACTCAAAGACCTGCGAAACAGCAGAAGTGAGGCCGCATGACGTTCTCAGTAAAAACCATTCCAGACATGCTCGTTGAAGCATACGGAAACCAGACAGAAGTAGCACGCAGACTGAAATGTAGTCGCGTTACGGTCAGAAAATACGTTGATGATAAAGACGGGAAAATGCACGCCATCGTCAACGACGTTCTCATGGTTCATCGCGGATGGAGTGAAAGAGATGCGCTATTACGAAAAAATTGATGGCAGCAAATACCGAAATATTTGGGTAGTTGGCGATCTGCACGGATGCTACACGAACCTGATGAAAAAACTGGAGACGATAGGATTCGACACCAAAAAAGACCTTCTTATCTCGGTTGGCGATTTGGTCGATCGCGGTACAGAGAACGTTGAATGCCTGGAATTAATCACATTCCCCTGGTTCAGAGCTGTACGTGGAAACCATGAGCAAATGATGATTGATGGCTTATCAGAGCGTGGAAACGTTAATCACTGGCTGCTTAATGGCGGTGGCTGGTTCTTTAATCTCGATTACGACAAAGAAATTCTGGCTAAAGCTCTTGCCCATAAAGCAGATGAACTTCCGTTAATCATCGAACTGGTGAGTAAAGGAAAAAAATATGTCATCTGCCACGCCGATTATCCTTGTGATAAATACGAGTTTGGAAAGCCAGTTGATCATCAGCAGGTAATCTGGAACCGCGAACGAATCAGCAACTCACAAGACGGGATCGTAAAAGAAATCAAAGGAGCGGACACGTTCATCTTTGGTCATACGCCAGCAGTGAAACCACTCAAATTTGCCAACCAGATGTATATCGATACCGGCGCAGTGTTCTGCGGAAACCTCACATTGAACCGCCCCGGGTTTCCTGGAGAGTGTTTTATCTGTGAACTCAGGCTGC
>ERZ791796.1897-NODE-1897-length-10831-cov-2.450538_pt1 | contig 10831 bp, 8 predicted proteins | sample MGYA00510311_ERZ791796 | MGnify/ENA primary metagenome ERZ791796 (study PRJEB30046, sample SAMN00792042) | human gut metagenome | study: EMG produced TPA metagenomics assembly of the A metagenome-wide association study of gut microbiota in type 2...
TGTCGGCCTCGTCAAGCACCACAAGCGGGTTTTCCTTTCGTTTGAGCGTGTCGATGATGTCGTCCATCATATCCGACACCGTGCTGCCCGTGAAGTCCACGCCCATACATTGCAGCAACTTGCCCATGAACATGCGGCGGTTCCAATATTCGGAGCAGCAGAGGTGGTAAACATGGCGGTGCGTGGCGGCGTAGTTCTTTATGGCTTCCGTCTTACCACAACCAGCGTCACCCGTAACGGCCAGCACAAGGCTGTCCTCGCGGGCATTGTCAAGCAGAAAACCCATGCGATTGTATGCGCGCGTTTCAGCGATGCGCCACGCTTTTGCCTCGTGCCCTGTCTGGGCGGCTATCGTGCGCCACATCTCATCGCTGATGGTGTCCCAATCACCTGCCAGCACCTTGCTGACAGTAGCTGCGCTTACACCGTTCATACTGTTGGCCGCCTTGTTCTGGCTGCCTTTCTGCGCGCAGTAGTCTTTAAGACGTGCGGCAATCTGTTGTTTTTCGTCCTTTTGCATCTTATTTCGTTTTAGAAAATTGAATAATCGTCTTTATCCGAGGCGGCCGCGCCCTGCGGTATCAGGGGCACTTCCACCGTCTTGACCTCTACCGCCTCCACATCAATGGCTTTCAGTCGTTTTTGTGCTTTCGGCAGTTTGTGCTGCCCGCGGCTGTCACATATAAGCAGGCGGTTGAGGATATTGTCCTGCGCAATAATAGGTTGCGCTTTTTCATAAGCCAGCGCGAGACGTTCGGTTACATGTTGTTCCAGATGCCTGTTGAAGTCCTGTACCTGTTGAAGTGCGGCCGCGTCGCCCTCCTTACGGTCTGCAAATGCCATCGGCTGCACGTATTTTTCTGTCAGCATGAAACGCAGCGTGCCGTCTTCATTTACCGCCAGCACCTCATGCAGGTTATCAGGGTCATATTTCACCGTCCAACGTGTACCTGCATACTGACGGAAACGCACGTCAAAACAGTCATAATCGCGTTTCATTCCCAAAAGAGTAGGCCGCAGGCCGCTGCCCTCAATGGCGTTTTTGTGTCCTGTTTCCGCGCCAAAATTCAGCAGGTATTGTTCGCGGCTTAACGGCAGGCGGCGTTCCGCAGGCAGGTTCTCCATAAGTTTGCGGAACTGCTCTTCCTTGCACTGGCGTTCCATCTGCATGATGCGGTCTATCTGTTTGCGCACACCCGCTTCGTCGGGGAAACTGTGCCGCAGCATGTTCAGGGCTTCACTGTTTGGCTGCTTGCTGGGATCGGTGGTTATGCCAAAGCCCGACCAGTTGTTGAACAGCTTGCAGTATGTCTTATTCAGGTAGCCGAAATAAGGCTCTACCACTTTGGCCTTTGCATTCTTTACGCGGGCTGGCGTCAGTTTGTCGCCCATCACGCTGTAAAGCGGGGTCATGGCCTTAATGCTGTAGTGGTCGCACTGTATCTGGTTTGCCCGAAGCATGACTCCAAAAAGTTCCTCGCTGTGTTTGGCCGCGTCGCGCAGGGCTTCGGCTATAAGTTCGGGCGTTTCGTGTGTGCCAACGGCATAACCTATCGGGTAATTTATGCAGGGGTCAAGTACCACTTCCAGCGTCAGGCGGTTATGGTATGTCGTAATGCTGCGGCCTTTGCTGTCTGTTTTCGTTTTCTGGTAAAGCAGTTCTACGTCCCAACCGTCAAGCGTCCACATGAGGAACGGAGCGGTCGGTCTGGTACGCTTCACCTGCATGGATTTCGTATTGCGGAAATTCGTACAGCCCAAACGGCCTGCCGATGTTACCAAGTCCAATTTTTCACGCCATACGGCCACTGCGCTGGGGGTTATCGCTTTCCAACCCTGCTGCTTTGCCACGGCATTGTACAAATTGGCTATCGCCACATTGTCGAGGTTGTTGTGGTGGCCGATAAGCTGCACAAGCACGCTTTCTTTCACATCGTCGTCCACCTTTGCAGCGTTGGAGTTCTGGAACTTCTTACTGATGAAGCACACATAACCCTCGTGTAGGTATTCGTTGAACTTACGTTGCAGACGGCGGTCGCTTTCAGGCAGCGAGTGCGGGAAACGGTCGGCCAGACGTGGCAGGGCTGCCGCGGCCTTGCGCCAGAACTCCGTCTTGTTCAGGCGTGGTTTACTCTGACGCAGGCGGTGGCTGTTGCTGGTTTCGATACACTGCCGAAAAGCGTTCATAATGGCGCAGTTGTTTGAATATTCCGCCTGCTTCTCGGTGGTGAGGTGGCGACCGTCGGCCAGCACATAGTCCGCGTAAAACTGCATGGCCTGTCCGTCTGGCGTGATTGTGTCCATAAAAGGCTTGCTGTCGGCTTTTTCCTGTAAGTCAGGGTAACGGCGGTAAACCTCCGTGCGATATTTCAGTGGCAGGCTTTCAACGGCAAACAGCGCGGGTGTCCCATAGCAGGCACGTTGCACCTGCTTAATCTTCCCCTCTCTTACATAGTAGTTAAGGTTAGATTTCGACATGATGCCTGTCGTTAATTCTGCATGGCTTATACAAAGCGTGTTACCGTAATATTCCATGTCTTACATTGATTGCGCTTCCGCCTGTATGGCAGGGAACTGGTCTAACATTACGTGTTGATAGTTCTTTACAGACTTGCCGTCTTTGATGATGTCCACGCACCCCGTATTCTTGTCGCATTCCATCATTACGCCATTTGGGAAATACTGACGCATGAAGTTGTCAGCATCATGCATTGTTTCCATCGCAGGCGAGGCAATCATTAAAATACCTCCGCGCTGCTGTGCCAGATGGCGGATTTTCCGAGCCCGTGGACTATCGCCGCCGCGCTCGGCAAAAGTCAGTGCCCGCCATACAGCCATTTTCGTAGTCCTGAACGTCTTAATCAGGAACTCGCGGTTCTCTTTCGTTACTGCTATGTACTTTTCCATGTCCCTGTTTATTTCAGATTATCGTTGATATACTGCATATCCTCACTCCAAAGGGGAAGTTCCATTCTGATTTTGCAAAGCGTTACTTGCTTTTGACCGATTAATTTCACGGCTGCACTATAAAAATCAGTGTCGTTATATGCGCTGGCCTTGCCGATAAGGAACTCCGCAAGTTCTTCCCGTTCTTTATTTATAGCCTTTCTCAAAAAACTGAGTTCTGCGTCCATTCCACCAACACGCCTGCCGATCTCTTTCAAACATTGGCGTAGCTCGATATAGTCGTTCGCACCATCATAGGCACACATGGCTCTCATCTCTTTGCAGAACTCGTCCTTGCCCATATTTCCAGCAGCCATGTAGAGGCTTTCTACCAAATGGTAATCTTCCGCTGTTATCAGTCTCCGTGCGCGATCTTCAAATTCTTTCTGTGTCATTGTCCTTTCACTTTTAGGGTTTAACATTCTTCGGCCTCGACTTTTTTTCGTACCTTTGGCCGCTGTGTTATTAGTTTCACGCCACAAAGATAGTATGAGAATTTCATACTGCAAAATATTAACGTGTATTTTTTCATACTAAAAACGTTTTATGGATGAAAATATCAGATTTATAGAATTACTTGATACTCTGAAAGCAAACGGGGTTATACCTGACTATGTACAGGTTTCCAAAGAATTAGGAACGAACAAGGCCAGTATAAGCGATATAAAGAGCGGCAGAAAGAAACTATCTATCGACCTTCTCCGCCGTATGAAATTATCATACCCGCAAACAAATATCGAATGGGTAATAATGGGGGAGGGGGACATGATACTTTCGACATCTTCAGAAACGCACCAAACACAAGCATCTGGGTTAGAAGAACGCCTACTTTCTTTCATCCAAGAAAAAGATATTGTAATCCGCGAGCAAGCCGAAGAAATAGGGCAACTGCGTGAACGCATCGCCCAAATGCAACAGCGTTTTGAAAAAGATGCCGCCAATGCGAACACCGATACTATTGCCAGTGTCGGCTAATTCGGTACACCAACACACCGTTTACGCTCACACTGCCGACACCCCTAAAATGGCGCAAAAAGGAGGATGATTAGCTGTTTTCTTCATTTTTTGGGAGCAAATCACACATTAAACGATTATAATCAATAACTTAAATAGATTATAGCCGTTCTTTTTCCCATATCAAAAAAGGAATTAAAGGGGTAGATTTTCACGAAAAAGCCGTTTTTATATAGCCATTTTTGCCCTTTTGGGGGAGCATTCCCCTACCGATAACTACACCCAAGACTATACCCAACACTATACCCAACCCCCATTTTTCAAACGAAACGTACCGTTTTACCTCCTACCCTACCCGACCATTTACTACCTCAATCCTACCATTCCCGAAAGCCCATTTAACAGGTGATTAAACGCACGTTAAAGGGTATTTTCCCGCACTTGCTGCCTCGCCGCTCCCCTACCCTGCCCTACGAACAGGCGACACGGCCAAAAGCCCCATTTTACGCCGTTATTGCTCGTTTGCAGTGGTGTTCTCATCAGACAAAAGAAAGCGGCCAGAAAGCCCCCCAAAGCCATCCGACCGCCCATGCGATTAAAGCAAATTAAACCTGATGCAAAGCCGCATTAAACACCTGCTTAAACACTTTGCCCTCGTTCTTAAAGCAAAACTAAACCAACTTAAACCTTTTGTACGTTTCGTTTTCTAACCCTCTACCCTACTAAATCCACCTATTCATTGAATTATCAAAGGTTTACACATCAAACCATCTATCACACTGTTGTACGTTTCGTTTTCATGCCCATATATATGAAGTACAAAAGTTCTTCATTGGGAAACAGAATCGGCATCCTGCTATTATGCTTGATGTGCACCCTGTTTGCCAACGCACAAACCCGGGAAGTAAAGGGTACAATTGTCGATGAAAATGGCGAACCCATCATCGGCGCGAACATTGCAGTAAAAGGTGCTACCGGAGTAACCGGAGCCATTTCTGATTTCGACGGTAACTTTACAGTCAAAGTATCAGAAGGAGAAAAGTTAACTATCTCATATATAGGTTATATAACCCAGACAATTACTCCTCCCAAATCGGGAAATGTGAAAGTAGTAATGAAAGAAGACGCTCATACGTTGGGGGAAGTAGAAATTACAGTAGGTTACGGTACACAAAGAATGAAAGACGTAACCGGTTCCGTTTCGACCATCTCGGCTAAAGATTTGGAAGACCTTCCGGTAGCCAGCATGACAGAAGCCCTGCAAGGTATGATTAACGGTTTGGAGGTAGACCTCGGTTCCAGTCGTCCGGGTACAAACGCCAATGATTTGTATGTACGCCAGAACAGAACCTTTACAGGTATCTCTAAGGACGGTGGAAACTCTACTCCTCTTATCATTATCGATGATGTGATTCAGTTAGGCGATAACGGTCAGCCAAGTATGGAACAATTCAACATGCTGGACCCTTCCGAAGTGGAATCTATCACTGTATTACGTGACGCAAGTGCCGCCATCTATGGTTCACGAGCTGCCAACGGAGCTGTATTGGTAAAAACCAAACGCGGAAAATCAGGAAAACCTCGTATTTCTTACTCAGGCAAATTTGCATGGAACGATGCTATCAGTCACTCAAAAATATTAAAGGGTTCTGATTACGGACGCTACGCCAACGCTTTTGCCGTAGGAGCAGGAAAGGCCAACAACCATGCTGACTTGGACAAGCTCTACAGCGATGTAGAATTGGCTGAAATGGACAATATGAACTACGATTGGCTGGACGAAGCCGGATGGCAATCGGCCTTCAACATGACACATACGTTGAATGTAAGTGGTGGAAACGATAAAGCTACTTACTATGCCGGAGCGACTTACTACGACCAAGGCGCCAATTTGGGTGGACAAGATTACCAACGCTACACTTACCGCGCCGGAGTAGATATTCAATTGACCAGCGATATTAAATTATCGGCTACCGTATCGGGTAACGAAGACAAATCGAGCCAGATTTATACGAAAGGAGCACGTTTCAACACGTACGGAAGTGGTTCTTCAGAGAAATCGGATTATAACGTATTACACCACATGCCTAATATCATGCCTTGGAGTGTAACACTTCCTAACGAAGACGGCAACAACGAAGAATATTATGTAGGTCCGATGGTCAATACTTACGACTCACCACGTTTCAATCGCGATTCCCCCACTTCCTGGAACTATTTCGCGTTAAAAAACAGCGGTTCATATAGTGATGCCGAAAGCAACAGCTGGAATGCCAACATCTCTCTTACCTATGATGTACCTTTCTTAAAAGGTTTGTCATTGCGCGCATCGTATTCATCTTCACACTCCAATGATGTAAACGAACAAGCCAGCTTCCCCTATCAGATAGCTTATGTAAATCAGCATACCGGCGAAAACCGCCACTTGCTTTACACTATACCGAGTTCTTCTTACACGGTTTCTACCTTTGCATCCAACACTCAGTTGGCATTCAGAGATACCAATTCAAAGAACAGGCAAATGAACTTCTACATCAACTATGACGGAAAATTCGGCTTGCACAGCATCTCTGCAATGGCTTCGGTTGAACGCTATGAATCGGATTATTCAACACGCGCCCTGCTTTTTGATGACTTGGCATATGACATCTCCGATACATTCTTAGGAATCGGAGGTCCTTCAATTGTCGGTTCCGATGGAAAACCTGCCCTATCTCCGGATAACTCCGTTACTACAAAAGGCGAATCGGGTTCTTTATCTTATTTGGGACGTATCAGCTATAACTACGCCAGCCGCTATTTGTTCCAATTCCTGTTCCGTTCGGATGCATCTACCAAGTTTGCACCGGAAAACTACTGGGGATTCTTCCCGGGAGTATCTGCCGGATGGGTTATCTCTGAAGAAGATTGGTTCAAGAACGCACTTCCTTGGGCCGAATATGTAAAGATTCGTGCATCATGGGGACGTACCGGTAGAGACAATATCAAGATGTGGAAATGGAAACAACAATATAAAATGGAGCTGAAAGGCGCGCAATTCGGCGAATCAGGAGGATTACGCGGAACAAGCCTTCTACCACAAAACTCTCCGAACCGGAATATGAAATGGGATACAGCCGACAAGTTCAACTTAGGTTTTGATATGCGTTTCTTAGACGGACGTTTAGGTGCAACACTTGATTTTTACTATGATATCAACGATGATATACTGAACCAATTTATGGCAAGCCAAGCCGGTATTCCTATCTATATAGGTGGTTCGTTTGCAGAAATCAACTATGGCCGCGTAGATACTTACGGTAGCGAACTATCGCTGAACTGGCGGGATAAAGTCGGACCGGTAAATTATAGCATAGGCATGGACTTTAACTTGAGCGGAAGCAAAGTTAAGAAATGGCCCGATGGTTTACGCTACAACCAATATCCATGTTCTTCCTCTTGGGAAGTCGGTATGTCTACTACCCTCCCGGTATGGGGATACAAAGTATGGAAAGGAACTTCAGGCGGTGACGGTATTTTACGTACACAAGAAGATATCGATAACTACTGGGCTTACCTGACACAGAATACTCCGAACAAGAGCGAAAGTGAAGTAAAATACTTAAGTATATCCAATAAATCGGGTATGCGCCCCGGTATGCTTGCTTATCAGGATTTGGGAGGCGAAATGGCGAATGGCACACAACAGGGTCCGAACGGACAGATTGTAGAAAAGCAAGATTTTGCCAAACTGGCCAATAAAGACAAACGTTACGGATTTACTACTAAATTGGCTGCTAACTGGAAAGGACTGACTTTCTCCGCCAATATTTCTACCTCTTGGGGTGGTGCACGTTTCATCGATGTATACAGCATGCAAGCTAACAACAGAACAATGGTATGGTCACCCGACTCATTCTGGAAAGACATGTTCGACCCGGAAACAAATCCGAACGGAGTATATCCGAACTTAGGAACAGAAACATTAGTAAGCGGTTCAATCAGTGCTAAATCCGACTTCTGGCAAATAAGCACATTCCGTTGCTACGTTCGCAATCTGTCGGTAGGTTATACACTTCCTAAAGATTGGGTAAAACCGTTAAAGATAGAATCTGTACGCTTGAACCTGACCGGTAATAACCTGTGGGATTTCTACAATCCATATCCTGACCATTACCGCAACATGTACGACTCTTCCAACATGGAGTATCCAACTTTAAGAACATGGTCTTTAGGTGTTAATGTTTCATTCTAAATTAGCAACAATATGAAAAAGAAAAAATTATTATATATCAGCACCTTAGCATTCGGATTAACCGTAACGAGTTGCAGTGACTCTTTTCTGGATATGAAGAACTACGGAGCTTACGACGATTTCGACTCTGAGACGAAAATCACTTGGTATCTTGGCGGATTGTATGACTACTATTACTATGGCTATAACAGCCCGAACCAACAATTGGTAGGAAAGTTTGGAAACGACCAGTTAAACTGGAACAAGTACACCATGGAAGAATGGGGCTTTGAACAAGCAAGCCGCGTAAATCCTGATTTCCAAGGTTATGGAAGTATTGACGATATTAAAGCATGGGATAATGGGAACAAAGGCGCAGACCCTTTCATGGCCGGATATTTCGGAACAACACTGGGGTCGAGTGTAACAAATAACGCCTACACCCGTATCCGTAACTGTAACATTCTGCTTAGAGACATTGAAAGCGCTCCGGTAGCACAGGACATAAAGAACAAAGCAAAGGGACAAGCGCTGATGTTACGCGCTATCCAGATGTTCGATTTAATGCGTGTATACGGCCGTGTGCCTATTGTTACGGAGGTATTGAACTCTGAAGTAACGGAAGAAGGCCTGCCACGCGCTTCCGTAACCCAGGTAGTAGAACAGATTGTAAACGACCTGAACGAGGCATCCCGATTATTGCCTCTAACTTGGGACGCTGCCAATCACGGACGCTTAAGCGGAGCTGCCGCTTTGGCATACAAAAGCCGTGTCTTGTTGTTCTATGCAAGTCCTATTTTCAATAAAGACTGGGACAACCCGAACAATGTACGCTGGCAAAAAGCATTAAAAGCCTCTCAAGAAGCCGTTGCAGCCCTGAAAGATAACGGTTTGGACGGATGTTCCAACGGTGCAGAATGGGGAGCTTTACTGGCTAAAGACGACAACAAATTCAATAAAGAAGCCATTGTAGTAAAACTGCTTTCGGATGACAATGTAACAAGTGGAAATGAAACAAACAGATGGGAAGGCTCTATTCGTCCGTCCTCACAAAAAGGAAGTAACGGAAAAGCGGCGCCGATGGAAATGATTGACTTATTCCCGATGGCAGACGGTACTCGTCCTACCAATGATGATAAAATAGCGAATGGCAATCTGCGCTTCATGGAAAATCGTGACCCACGTTTTTACCAGACCTTTGCAGTGAGCGGTATACAATGGGGATATAACGGAAAAGAGAATGATGTAGTTTGGTTCTATCGTTGGAAAACAAAAGACTGGACGAACCTCAGCTATAGCAGTAGCGACGGAAACCGGGTAGAAAGTCCCGCTTATGTTCGGAAAATGAGTGGTACCACTACTCCGGTAGACGGAACCTATGGTAAATCGAGTATAGATATCTACGAATATCGCTATGCTGAACTTATCCTGAATCTGGCCGAATGTTATGCCGCAACCGGAGATATTCAGAATTGCAAAGAGACTTTAGGCAAATTGCGTGCACGCGTCGGCATCCCTCAAGGAGATAAATATTACGGATTAAACGAAACCGTAACCGACAGACATTCAGCCATTGAATCCTGTTTGTACGAACGCGAAGTGGAATTAGCTTATGAAGGCAAACGCTTCTGGGACATCTGGCGTTGGTTGCTGTATGACGGAGGACAGAACTCATTACAATTAAGTGCTACCAATACTTGTACGGCTTTAGGAGTTCAGCCTCTGGTTGGTTCTTCCCGTACTTCGAAATATGTATATGTAAAAGATAACACTTATGCATTGAATGCTGAGGTCGACCCATTGGCAACTATACGGGCAAGCATTAGCGCAAACCCTGCCGGAGCAAACTTTAAAACAGAACTTACGAATTTGGCAGATTTCTGGGAATCAAACTTACAATTTATCGACCGCCCGGAAAGCGACCCGGTTGACGAAAACGCAGCAGGAGAACCTGCACAAATTCAATGGAGCAGTAACTACTACATCATGGGGTTATCGAAAACCGTATTGGATAACAATGCATGGTTAAGACAAACCAAAGGATGGGGCGACCAAAACGGCGCCACCGGAACCATTGATTGGCAAGATGATGAAGTACTTACAGTGGAGTAATCATTTTTTCTCGGGTTTTAAATAAGTATAGCCTTATCTATTTAGAAACGCAAGAATCTAAATAATAAAGGCGTAAAAGGGGAGATGTCGCGAGGACATCCCCCCTTTTAGTTTTTATCATATTCTGAAAATGATTTGATTCAAAATTGTAGTAATATGCAAAAAAATAAAATCAAAAAACTTGATAAGAATAGTTCCTATATCCACAAATATATTATTTTTGCATGCAAAGAGAAACAACTGATACTATTTAACACGCAAAAGAAGGTTTCAAAAGCTATATTCATAACATAAAGAATATACCTATATGAAAGGAGATATCATCTAAAAGAAGCTCTTGCAACCTTTATACATATAAAAGATGCCAAAACTATAAGCTCCGCATTAGAAACGGCATATCTTCTTTTATATGCATTTTATGTGAAAAACCAGTATAAGTTCTTTATTACCTATTTTGATTTGAAACAGAAATGCAAGCAAAACGATTTTTCATATATCTATGCCTCTATGTTATCATAGTCAACTCTTTTGCTCAAGGATTGGTTAATGTGCAACACTATACGACCGAAGACGGTTTATCTCAAAACAACATACATAGTATTATCC
>ERZ791796.1910-NODE-1910-length-10727-cov-2.191436_pt1 | contig 10727 bp, 14 predicted proteins | sample MGYA00510311_ERZ791796 | MGnify/ENA primary metagenome ERZ791796 (study PRJEB30046, sample SAMN00792042) | human gut metagenome | study: EMG produced TPA metagenomics assembly of the A metagenome-wide association study of gut microbiota in type 2...
TACATTGACCCAGTCCTGATAATCCAGCGTGCCGGGGTCTATATATTCAAGCAGTCCAATTAAATCCAGTTTCTGTTCCATGGTTCACCTCGGGAGTATAGGTTGAGGGGTCGATACTGTGCGGGACACGCCAGCCGTTGGCCGATATGCGGGCGATAAGGTTCCGCGCATCTTCAAACGACCATGTACCCACATGCTGGAAATGGTGCGCTTCCAGGTATCTGATCTGCTTTGGCGTAGATAGTCCCGCCGCCCGCCGCGCATCCAATCTATTCAACAACAGCGCCGCTTTTCCGGCGTTGTCGATCTCGTCCGGAAAAATCCCCATCTTTTCAAGCGCTTTCACCTGCTTGTCGCTGGGCGGTGACATTTCCCACCCGAACGACGGTGTATATTCGGACAAATCCGCCGCCTGTATCGACATCTCGAACTGTACCGGATCCACCAGTTTTCTTTTGCGGTGTTTCATTTCTTCCAGTTGCTTGGCAAGAGCTTCTTCGCGCTGCGCCACCACATCCTCCGCCGCTTTCTGCTCTGCCTCTTCGATGTCAACAGGGCAAGCGGCATCCTGCATATTGTGGGTCATTTGCTGTGCGACATCGTCGCTCTGGCAAATCAGATGCGCCGGATGACACAGCTCGTGCCGTTCGGTATGCCATAGGAAATCCAACAGTAACAGATCATCCTTGCCATCGCAAAGGCGGGTGCCGCGTCCTACCATCTGGCAATACAGGCTGCGCACCTTGGTGGGGCGCAGCACAACGATACAATTGACAGACGGGCAATCCCACCCCTCGGTCAGCAGCATCGAGTTGCACAGCACATTGTATCGACCAGCATCGAAATCTGACAGGATCGCGGCGCGGTCATCGCTGTTGCCGTTGACCTCCGCCGCGCGAAAGCCTTTGCTGTTTAAGATGTCGCGGAACTTCTGGCTGGTCTTGATCAGCGGCAGAAAGACCACCGTTTTGCGATTGGCGCAATGCGCTGCCATTTCGTCGGCAATCTGGTACAGGTACGGATCCAGCGCCGTATCAATATCGGCGGCGCGAAAATCCCCTGCCTGTACCGATACGCCGGACAGATCCAGCGTCAGCGGAATGGTCAGTGCCTTTATCGGGGACAGGTATTTTTCCTTGATGGCTTGCGGCAGTGTGTATTCGTATGCCAGGCTGTCAAAGAAGCTGCCCAGGTTCTTCATATCGCCACGGTCTGGTGTCGCGGTAACGCCCAGCACCTTGGCTTGATCAAAGTGCTGCAGCACGCGTTGATACCCGTCGGATATGCAATGGTGGGCTTCGTCCACAATGATGGTGTCAAAATAATCGCTTGTGAATTGCCCAATGCGCTTTTCGCGCATCAGTGATTGCACACTCCCCACCACCACGCGGTACCAGCTGCCGATGCAGCTGTCCTCCGCCTTTTCAACGGCGCATTTTAAGCCGGTTGCTTTACCAATCTTGTCGGCAGCCTGTTCCAGCAACTCGCCCCGGTGTGCCAGGATAAGGACGCGTTCGCCGCTGCGTACACATTCTTCGGTGATTTTGGCAAACACAACCGTTTTGCCGCAGCCGGTGGGCAAAACAAGCAACGTTTTCAGGTTCCCGGTATCCCACTCGTGGAAAACGGCTTGCTTTGCCTCCTGCTGATACGGTCGCAGTTCCATCAGAAGCTACCCGGCGTGAACGCTCTTTGCGTCGGTGCGGCAGGCGTACCGGTCGCCTTTGCCGGTTCCAAAAAGCGCTTGATTTTGTTGCTTTCGTGCTCGGTGCCGTCGTTGCCTGTCCATTTGTCCACATACACCTTGCAGCGCCCACGAGCACCCGTGACGGCGTTCCAGTTCATGCGCAGCTTTTCGCCGTGCTTCTTCTGCCCGATAGCGATGAAGAATTCGCTCAAAAGCCCCTCGGTCTTGGTGTGCAGGAACAGATTGTGTTTGAGGGTGGTTTTGCCCTGCGGCGATTCCACGCGAATTGTCAGGATCGCCTTATTACACGGCGGCAGGTTCGTGCTGCCGGCATGGCGCCCCCGCTCAAACGACACCACCGTAAAGTCATAGTCGCCCTCCGGCAGCAGCGTGTATTCGGATTCGTTCTCGATCTCGTCGTTCCAGTCGAATTCCCGGTTCAGATTGTTTTCCATAGTGTTTTCTTCCTTTCTGCTTTTATTGGAACGGTACTTCGCGTTCCTCTTTGATCATGGCGAACACCTGCTGCCATGCGCCTACCAACACACCGTTGATGAACTCCGCGCCGTATTTCTCGATCGGCGTATCCGCCGGGAAATACCCTTTTGCCGCCACCACCGTCTGGATCTCCTGCTCGGTCACGCCGTAAGCCTGCATCAGATCGGTCAACGCCTGCGGCAGCGCGCTATTCACCGGCGGCGTTTCCGGTGCTGCCTCCCCGACATAATTGCCATCGGTGTCGATGATCTCCTCGATGACCTCCGCCGGTGCTGGCGTAGGTGCCGGAGCGGGAGACGGAGCAGCGGCGGGAGCGCTTGCTTGTCCGTGCGTGATAACATGAGAGATCTGGTCATACTCAAACGGCAGCTCTTCCGCCAAGCCGTCGCGGTTTTTGGCGTCCCAACACGGATGGTGGGTCGTGTGCATGATCCGCGCGCCGCCCTGCGCCTTGTACTTTTTGCCTTTGTCATCCACCGCCACGGCGAATGTCTTGTAATTGGCAAACAGTACCATATCCGCCCATTCTTTCACCAGCGGCGCGATCTGCGATGATGTTTTCTTGCCCAGTTTGAGCTCCCAGCGATCATAAGCGCCCATCTCGTCCGGCTGCTCAAACTTGCGCATCATAGCGTGCGCAGTAAGCACCACATTCACGCCAACGGCGATCACCTCATCCAGCGTGTTCAGCAGCCGCCCGAACTCTTCTTTTTCGTACACATAGCCGTTGCCGTAGCCGAAATCCTCAATGCCTTTTTTACCGGCTTTGTTGCAGATGTGCGCGATGCACAACTGCTCTGCCCAGTCGATGGTATCGATCACCAGCGTCCCGCATACCGTCGGGTTGTCGACCACATACCGCACCTGTTCCATTAACATGGGCCAGCTGGACGGCTTGTCAAAGCGCTGCACATTTAGCTTTTTGGTGCTCCCCTCGGTATCGATAAACAGCGGCCGCGGGAACTGCGACGCAAAGGTGCTTTTCCCGATACCCTCGGGACCGTACACCACCACTTTTTGTGCGGACGCGATCACTCCGGATGTTATGTTCATACTTCTTTACCTCCCACATTAAAATCGCGGATCACACCGTCAGCCTGCTCGATCTTGACATAGCCGATGGCGTATGTCAGCAGCTCGTTGACGACATCCTGCAACGTCCTGCCGGTCATACCGGCGATCATGATAACATTGGAATAGACACTGGGCGTGATCTTCACCCGGGTATATCCCGCCGCCAGATTCAGGTGATTGCATTTGATGATACAATCGTTCTGGGGCGCGTTTGTTGTTTTGGTTTTGGTTGTTTTAGCAGCCATTAAAACGCACCTTCTTTCCATTGCTTTTGCGGCACCTCCGATTTGTTGTCGTTGGTTTCGGCGGCATATCCGTCCTCGATGATGATGCTGCACTCGCCGCCGGTGCTGACGCGTGTGGCAATCGCTTGCAGATTCTCTGCCGCCAGCCATTCGCCGAATTCGCGCAGCGTGTCCACATCCATCTGTTCCAGCTTGTCCAGCAATACAAAGCCGCAGTGCGGGTTCAGACTGCGCACAATGGCGGTAGACACTTTAAGCTGATCCGACCCGCTCATGCCGTCCCACGCAAAACCGTTGTACAGCAGCTTGCCATTGTCGACCGACAGTCCCGCCAACGGCATTTTGGCACCGTCCAGCAGATCCATCTTTTCGCGGCGGGTGCTCTCGATCTGGGCAGTCAGCGTTTCGTATTGCTCGCGATACTGCTTGGCATCGTCCTCCGCTCGGTCCTTATCCAGATTGGCGCGTACCTTGCGATTGATCTCTTCAACACCGGCAATGCTGGCTTCCAGCTCGGCGGTGCTTTCGTCCTGCAGATCCTGCGCAGACGATTGCGCAATCTCGCAATCACGGCATACCGCCTCGTATTTTTCCTGTAACTCGTCCAGCTTGGCGCGCAGCTTCTGCTTCTCGGCGAGCAATTGCCCCGCTCGCTCCCGCTTGCGCTGGTTCTCGCCATTGGTTGCCAAAATCTCCTGCTGGCGTTTAATCAGCGCCGACGGCGATACCAGCTCGGTCGGCACATTGTCATACGACACCATTTCCCGGGCATATTTCGCCTTTTGGTCGGCGATGCGACCGATCATCAGTCGCTGGTTATACAGATCGCTTTCGGTATGTTCCAGCGCCGTAAGCTGATCTCCTACGCCGATAATGCGCAGCAGCGTGTTGGCTTTTTCCTTGTCGCTTGCCTCCATAAAACGCGGGAGATCAATCGCAAACTGTGATACAAACTCATTCAGCAGCTGCTGTCCGCTCCGCTTACCATCCGGGTCAGTTACTACAAGGCTGCTGTTAGCGCCCTTGCGTTCCACCACCAGCCCGTTGGACAGCGTCAGCTTGATGTGCGGCGGGATAACCGACCCATCCCGCGTAGCGTTGGAGGGCTTGTACCGGTCACCTCCGAGCGCCCACGCGATGCTGTCCAGCACCGATGTCTTGCCCTGGTTGTTCTTGCCACCGATGATTGTAAGGCCGTTCTTTTGCGGCTCTAGCTCGACCGCCTTGATACGCTTAACATTCTCGATCTGCAGTGTGTTGATTTTCACCATTTGCTTTTTCTTCCTTTCTGTGTTATACTGTGGGTGGGTTATTTTTTCATCTGTCCGGGTCGGTGCCAGCCGCCCGGGCTTTTTTATTTGTTCGCATATCAGACAGCCTCCTCTATTCGTTGGCAAGCCATCTTCTTTTTGTGACGCCTATTCTTCGCGTATGTGCGCATATATTCACGCATATAGGCGTTGTATTTCTCCCGGTTTGCTTCGCGATACTCCCGCTGGTAGGCAGCGATCTTGTCCTTGTTCGCCTCGTAGTACTCCCGATTGTAGGCACGCTGCTTCTTTCTTCTTTTGTCCAGCAAATCCATAATCGCCATATCATCGATCCACTGGTCGATCTCTCGGTTAATCTGCCGCTCAACGGCCTCCTCGACCCATTCGCGCTCGATTTCCTCATCAGCCAGCCGGATTGCTTCCAGTTCTTCCGGTGTTAATGTCACGCCGCATCCTCCTTGTCCATATCATCGTCGCTGTCGTCCTCGTCTGTTATCTCGTCCTCGGCTCGACCCACCAGCCACGCCGTCGCGACCGGCAGCGTAATCAGTATCAGCCCCAGGATCAGCAGCCCCCACATCATCGCGCCGGACACGCCGCCCGCCTTGGCGCCGCCCTCGACCGCCATCACCAACAGCACACCGGCAAACACCATCGCCATCGCGACACCGTCCTGTATGTTCTGTTTCATGTTTTCGCCTCCTTTTTCATCCGCCGTCACGCCAGATACTTCGCCAGCGCGATCAACGGCACAATATACGACTTGTCGATCTGCCGCAACGGAAACCGCTTGTCCGCTTTCAGCGTGCGCGCGTCCATATGCAGATACTTGGCGCACGCGTTCAGCGTAATCGTGTCCCGCCCGGGGTATAGCTCGCGCAGCCGCGCCAGCGTCTCGGCGTATACTTCCTTATCCATGCTCTTTCTCCTGTTCCAGCTGCTCCAGCTTTTCAATTGCCATTTGCAGCTTCCATGCACGGTCAGCCACCTTGTTGGTCGCTTTCGCCTTTTCGTTCAGCCGATTTCTCTCGGCACGTGTGTCCGCCAAAAACAATTTCAGCGATTCGTTCAGCTCGTGTAAATTCATCTTTTCTCACCTCCTCCCCTGCCCTCTTCATAGCGAAGAGGGCTTTGTTTATGCCTCTTGTTCAATTTTGAACTTTTAAGATAAAAAAATAAGGAATCACTACTTCTCTATCTTTTCCGCATTTGCTAAATGCATCACAGGCTTTCTCGATATCAAGTTGCTTCCATGGCAGTTTTCCATTCATTTTTAAGGATATACTGTGTTCGGAAATCCCCGTGGCTTTAGCGAAAGCACGTCTGCTTCCAAAAGCTTCAGTTATAATTCCGTCCAGCTTTGAGTAATCATACAACATCAACTCACCTCCTTGCTGTTCAATATTGAACAACATTATATTAGCACCGCCCAGTGTGTTTGTCAATACGGAAATTCAATTTTTTTGAACTTTTTCTGCTTTTTTGTTGACAAAATGTTCAATTTAGGATATATTGTCTTTGACAGGAGTGGTTGATGTGAAAGTTAGCACAACAAGCAAGCGCTTACAATACATAATGAACGAAAGAAATTTGAAACAGGCTGATATACTGCGTCTCACAGAGCCCTATTGCGTTAAATATAGACAAAAATTGGGGCGTAGTGATTTAAGCCAGTTTGTTAGTGGGAAAGTGGCACCCGGCCAATGGAAGCTAACAATTTTAGGTTTAGCGCTAAATGTGTCTGAAGCCTGGCTTATGGGATACGATGTACCCATGGAGCGAGAATCTCCTACCACCACCCCTTTTCCCGCTCCTACCGTCACCGACGATGTTGTGACATTTCCGGTGATCGGCGATGTCGCCGCCGGTTACGACCAGATCGCCATAGAGGATTGGAGCGGCGACACTGTCCAGATTCCCGCCGCCTATCTCCACGGCCGTCCTCGGTCGGATTACTTCGTGCTGAATGTCCATGGGGATAGTATGTATCCTATGTACATAGAGGGTGATAAGGTGCTGGTGCTCAAAGCCGACACCTTGGAGCGCAGCGGGCAGGTCGGTGTGCTGCTATATAACGGAGACAACGCCACCGTGAAGAAAATCGAATACGCCGCCGGCGAGGATTGGCTGCGCATGGTGCCGATCAATCCGTATTATCAACCCAAGACCGTCAGCGGGGCGGATTTGGAACAGTGCCGTGTCATTGGCATCCCCCGGATGCTAGTGCGCGAATTATGATTGGAGGTATGTGGGTTATGCGACCGCAAAAAGGCAAAAATATGTTGATGTTTCCGGCGGATTGTACCGTCATCGATTTGGAGACAACCGGACTGTCCCCAGAGGGCGACGAGATCATCGAGATCGCTGCTATAAGGATCCGCAATCACCAGATTGCGGATACCTTTTGCACCCTTATCCACCCATCCGATCCGGTCGACGATTATATCTCCGCCTTAACCGACATCACTAACGATATGCTTGCAGATGCTCCGGCGATCGCTGACGCGTTGCCCGCGTTTTTGTCGTTTGTTGGGCAGGATATTGTTGTCGGTCACAATGTCAATTTTGATGTCAATTTTGTCTATGATATTTGCCATGCGGCTGGATGCAATCCGTTTTCTAACGATTTTGTCGACACAATGCGGATCGCGCGCAAACTGTATCCGGATTTACCGCACCACCGGCTGGCGGATGTGGTGGATGCACTTGGCATCTCCACCGACCGTTTCCACCGCGCCCTCCGTGACTGCGATGCCACATTTGGATGCTTGCAAAAAATGCGCGACGATTGCCAAGCCCGTTACGGCACCGACGATTTGACCGCCGTTTTTCCGCTGGCGGTTTCCGGCGTTGATTTGCGTAATTTGACCACCGACAATACCGACTTTGACCCCACGCATCCGCTTTATGGCAAAACTTGCGTATTTACCGGCAAGCTGGAAAAAATGACGCGACAGCAAGCTGCGCAAATGGTGTTGGATGTCGGCGGGATATGTGCCGACAGCATCACCAAAAAGACCAATTATCTTGTCCTTGGTAACAGCGATTATTGTGCAGCGATCCGCGGCGGGAAGAGCAGCAAGCAAAAAAAGGCGGAGCAATACAAGCTGGACGGACGCGACATCGAGATTATCCCGGAGGATATATTTTACGACATGATCGATCCTGCAAAATAAAAAAACCGCCCTACCCTGCGCCAACAGGATAAGACGGTCACTGTAAGCGCCCGAGGGTGCAAACAGTATGGCAAAAATCACCAAGCCATATTGTATCATCCCCCGGACAAAAAATCAAGCCCGGGCATTGTTATGCCCAAAATCAAAAAGGGGATGTACCATATGGCAAAGAAACGATCAGACGGATTGCGCCAAAAACAGGTCACGATCAACGGCAAGCGCCACGTGTTTTACGGCCACAGCGAGCGCGAAATCCTGCAAAAAATCCGTGAGTATAAGGAAGATGCCACCCGCGGCCGCCGCTTCGAGGAAGTCGCCGACGAGTGGGCAGAAGAGCATTTGCCGACGCTGGCATATAACACGCAAAAGGGGTATAAACCGGCGCTGCAGCGCATCGTGGAGCGCTTTGGCGATAAGCTGGTAAAAGACATCACCCCGCGCAACATCAGCGCCTTTTTGGATGCGTTCGCCAAAACCGGCATGGCGCGCAAGACCGTCACCACCCAGCTGCTGGTTACAAACCTTATAATGGACAGAGCGGTGCTGGATGGGGATATTGACTATAACCCATGCGCCGCCGTCAAAGTGCCAAAGGGACTGCGCAAAGACCGCCGCGAAGCCCCCACCGAGGAAGAAATTGACATCGTAAAGCATAGCCTGGACAAACCCTTTGGCTTGTTTGCGTTTTTCCTCCTGTATACCGGCTGCCGACGCGGCGAAGCGCTTGCCTTGACCTATGGTGACATCGACCGCCGTAATAAAACCATCTCCATCACCAAATCGGTCTACCACGACAGCAACAAGCCCAAAATCAAAACGCCCAAAACGGAAGCCGGCACTCGTCAGATCGTGCTGCTTGATGTGCTGGCAGATGCGCTGCCGACCGGCAAAAAATCCGACCTGCTTTTCCCCGGTGCCGATGGCGGTCTGATGTCCGACACCTATTGCCGGCACCGGTGGAACGCTTATTGCAAAGCAACCTGTTTGTCCATCACCCCCCACCAGCTCCGCCACGCCTACGCCACCATCCTGTACGAGGCAGGTATCAGCGACAAGGACGCGCAAGAGCTGCTCGGTCACGCGAACATATCCACCACCCGCGACATCTATACCCATATCAGCAAAAGCCGCAAGCAGTCGGTTTTGAATACGCTCAACCAACGCGTGGGGTAATAATCAGTGAAAAGTCAGTAATGACGGCTGTACCCCTTGATTTAGAGCCATTTCCGGATGGTTCGAATCCCTCCGTCTCCACCAAAATCGGCAAGCATCGTAAGATGCTTGCCGATTTTATTTTACTGTTCTCTGTTCAGAGAAAATTTTATGTAAACTCGTTTTCGACGCTTGATAAAAACCCGCGGAGCAACAGTGCTGTTATCGTTAGAAATTTCTGCTTTTTTTCGACAAATTACGCATTTGGTGCTTGCATTCAACCATTGCGTGAAGTAAAATAAAAAAAGAATAAGCGTCATTCCGGGCGGGGGCTTATGCTGTTTTTCCATTGCATGGCCTCCGCCCTTACGTTATATTACATTGCTCTATCCCCCACCTTTTATCGGACGGAGGTTTCCGCATGAACAAGCACCTGTCACAGGAAGAGAAAAATGCGCTGGCATCGGAATTTGCCTATCATGGTCAAAAATCCGGCATCATCGGCGGATACTGTGAAGCGGATTTTCCGCTGTATTACGCCAACGAGGAAATGGCGGCTATGCTCGGTTATGGCAGTGTGGACGAGCTTGCCGATGCCATCGGCGGCAAGGTGGCGGGCACCATTCACCCCGACGATATGCTGCAGGTAGAGCAGGACTTGGGCGGGCGTTTTTACGAGGGCATGACCTACGAAACGACCTATCGCATGCCGCGGAAAGACGGCTCGTGGTTTTGGACGGTGGACAAGGGCAAGGTGATCCGTGCCGAGGATGGGCGGCTGGCGATCCTCAGCATTTGCACCGATATGAGCGGCTTTTTGCAGCGGCAAAAAGAGCTGGAAGCCAAAAACAAGGTATCGGATTATCTGTTCAAAAATCTGCCGGGCGGCTATGTCCGCTGCTCCACGGATGAGGATTTTTCTCTTCTTTATATCAGCGAGCGATTTTTGGAGATTCTCGGATGGACAGAACAAGAGATTGGCACAAAATTTGACAACAAGTTTATAAATCTGGTGCATCCGGAGGACCGGCTGATTTTGCAAAAATATACCAATTTGGTTCTTGACAGCGAGATAGATACGCCGCTTGAAAACGCCACTTACCGGCTGTTGGGAAAAGACGGCTATCACTGGATCCTGGACGCCACGGTAAAGGTGGCAGCTTCCGGTCAGACATTTTTGCAATGCATTATTTCGGATATCAACCAGTTTATTTCTGAAAAAATTCAGCGGGAAATCCAGCTGCAGCGTTCGCTTGCCGCTTCCGAAGAGCGGTACGAGATCATCAATGCGTTGGGAAACATTTATCAGGAGCTCAGCGTGGTGGATCTGAATGCTCAAACCTATACCATTGTTTCGGGATATGGCGCATCGCACCAGTATCAGGGGCGTGTCGGGTCGCTGAGCGAGCTGCAGCAATTTATTTTGGAGCAGATCATTGTGCCGGAGCAGGTGGAGGACGCCAAGGCATTTCTGGATTTTTCCACCGCATCGGATCGTTTGGGCAACAAGCCCTATATCGCTCACGAATTACAAGGGCAAAACCACACATGGTATTTGGTAAGCTTGATCGTGAAAAGCCGGGATACGAACGGCAACATTACACATCTGATTTTGGCGGTGCGC
>ERZ791796.1918-NODE-1918-length-10672-cov-2.511915_pt1 | contig 10672 bp, 10 predicted proteins | sample MGYA00510311_ERZ791796 | MGnify/ENA primary metagenome ERZ791796 (study PRJEB30046, sample SAMN00792042) | human gut metagenome | study: EMG produced TPA metagenomics assembly of the A metagenome-wide association study of gut microbiota in type 2...
TGCGAAGCCACGGCAAATTCCGTTACTGGGCACGTATGCGTGAACAGTAACAAATAAACAAACAGAAAAGAGGAATAGAATAGTCATGGCTAGAAGAAAGATCGTAGCAGGCAACTGGAAAATGAACATGACGCCGTCGGAGGCAGTAGCTCTGGTAGAGCTTCTGAAGCCGCTCGTTGTTTCGGAAGATGTAGACGTTGTATTCTGCGTACCGGCGATTGATATTATCCCGGTTGTAAAAGCGTGCGAGGGAACCAACATCGCAGTCGGCGCTGAAAATATGTATTTCGAGGAGAAAGGTGCTTACACCGGCGAGATTTCCCCGAATATGCTGACCGATGCAGGCGTCAAATACGTGATTATCGGACATTCCGAGCGCAGAGAATACTTTGCAGAGACCGATGAGACGGTCAATAAGAAGGTACTGAAAGCATTTGAGCACGGTCTGACCCCGATCATCTGCTGCGGCGAAACTCTGACCCAGAGAGAGCAGGGCATCACGCTTGACTGGATCCGCCAGCAGATCAAGATTGCATTCCAGAATGTAACCGCAGAGCAGGCAAAGACAGCTGTGATCGCATACGAGCCAATCTGGGCGATCGGTACCGGCAAGGTAGCGACCACCGAGCAGGCTGAGGAAGTGTGCGGCGCGATCCGTGCGTGCATCAAGGAAGTGTACGATGAGGCGACCGCAGAGGCGATCCGCATCCAGTACGGCGGTTCCGTATCCGCAGCATCGGCTCCGGAGCTGTTTGCACAGCCGGATATCGATGGCGGTCTGGTAGGCGGCGCATCCTTAAAGGCAGATTTTGGAAAGATTGTAAATTATAAATAAGAGATGGGTAAAAGGGGGCTGTCGCACGTGTGAGGCGTGGCAGTCCCCTTTTTGCCAGTAAAAAAAGAAGGTGAAGGTTTTGACCTGAAACAATCAAAATTGTTGGTTCATCCGATTGTTTCAGAAAAAACGGTTCATTTCATGGAAGGAAAGGAAGAAGAAAGAGATGAAAAAAAAGCCAACCGTATTAATGATTCTCGATGGATACGGCATGAGAGATACCTGTGAGCACAATGCCGTATGTGAGGCGAAGACACCGATCATGGATCAGCTGATGAGCCAGTGCCCGTTTGTGCGCGGCAATGCCAGCGGTCTGGCGGTCGGTCTGCCGGACGGACAGATGGGTAACTCGGAGGTTGGACATTTAAATATGGGTGCCGGACGTATCGTATACCAGGAGCTGACCCGTATCACGAAATCAATCGAGGATGGCGATTTCTTTGAAAATCCGGAATTTCTGGCAGCCGCAGACACCTGCAAGAAAAATGATTCCGCCCTGCATCTGTTCGGACTGGTATCAGACGGCGGCGTTCACAGCCATCTGACTCATTTATTCGGACTTCTGGAGTTCGCAAAACGTCAGGGACTTAAAAAAGTGTATGTGCACTGCTTCCTGGACGGACGTGATACACCGCCGACCTCCGGCAAGGAGTTCGTAGCAGAATTAGAGAAGAAGATGCAGCAGCTTGGCGTCGGCGAGGTGGCTTCCGTGATGGGACGCTACTATGCGATGGACCGTGATAAAAACTGGGATCGTGTCCAGAAAGCTTACGATGTGCTGACAAAGGCAGAGGGTGAGAAGGCAGAAAGTGCGTGTGCAGGCATTCAGGCATCCTATGATAAAGAGGTAAACGATGAGTTCGTCGTACCGTTCTATGTAGAGAAGGACGGCAAGCCGGTTGCCACGATTCAGGATGGCGATTCCGTCATTTTCTTCAACTTCCGTCCGGACCGTGCAAGAGAGATCACCCGTGCATTCTGCGATGAGGGATTTACCGGATTTGCGAGAGAGAAGAAACTTGACCTGACGTTTGTATGCTTTACCGATTACGATGAGACGATCGGGAACAAGCTGATTGCGTTCAAGAAGGAAGAGATTAAGAACACGTTTGGAGAGTTCCTGGCGGCGCACCATATGACGCAGGCACGTATCGCCGAGACCGAGAAATATGCACACGTAACATTTTTCTTCAATGGCGGCGTGGAAGAGCCGAACGAGGGCGAGGACCGCATTCTGGTTCCGTCTCCGAAGGAGGTCCCGACCTACGACCTGAAACCGGAGATGAGCGCACCGATCGTGTGCGATAAGCTGGTGGAGGCGATTGAGTCCGGCAAATATGATGTCATTATCATCAATTTTGCAAACCCGGATATGGTAGGCCACACGGGTGTGGAGTCGGCTGCAATCAAGGCGATTGAGACCGTCGATGCCTGCGTAGGACGTGCAGTTGAAGCCATCAAGGCAGCCGGAGGCGTTCTCTTTATCTGCGCCGATCACGGTAATGCAGAGGTGATGGTTGATGAGGCAACCGGCGAGCCGTGGACCGCTCACACGACCAATCAGGTGCCGTTTGTCCTGGTCGGCGCTGACCCGGCGTACAAGCTGCGCGAGGGCGGACGCCTCTGCGATATTGTGCCGACGCTGATTGAACTGATGGGACTTGAGAAGCCGAAGGAGATGACGGGAGAGTCGCTGTTGGTGAAATAGGGAGAATTTTCGAATATATTAGGAAAGTATAAATATAACCGTCAATAAGAATCGGGAAAACTGCCATAAAGCAAGAAAAGATCATGAACAGAGAAATGGTCGGGGCTTGTTTTGTGGCAGTTTTTTGTTCACAGGTAGGAATTTTCTGAACTGAAAATCCCGTGAAAATCCCGTTACTTCTCTCTTCCATTTCATAAGAAAATAGGATAAAATAAAATCATCTATGTGAACCGCTCGGAGGCTGTTCCAGGGCAGACATTTTTAGAAAAGAAAGTGTTATGCGGAAAGGAAAATAGGATGGCAGCAGATTCACAGGGAAAACAGGAGGAAACAAGCATGAAGGTAGCGGTTGTTACAGACAGCAACAGCGGAATTACACAGGCACAGGCGAAAGAGATGGGCGTATATGTCCTGCCGATGCCGTTTATGATTGATGGAACCGAGTATCTGGAAGATATAAATTTGACACAGAAGGAATTTTATGAGCATCTGAGCGGGGATCACGATGTGAGCACATCCCAGCCGTCCCCGGAGACGATCTTAAATCTCTGGGAAAAACTTTTGGAGGAATACGATGCAGTTGTGCACATCCCGATGTCCAGCGGGCTTTCGAGTTCCTGCCAGACGGCAAAGATGCTGGCAGATGATTTCGACGGAAAAGTGCAGGTGGCGGATAATCACAGGATTTCCGTGACACAGCGCCGTTCGGTGCAGGATGCGCTTGACATGGCGGCAGCCGGCATGGACGCGGAGGCGATCTGCAAAAAGCTGGAAGAGACAGGTTTGGATTCAACTATTTATGTCACGGTTGACACATTAAAATACCTGAAAAAGGGCGGTAGAATCACACCAGCGGCAGCAGCGCTCGGAACACTTCTCCGTTTAAAACCGGTTCTGACGATACAGGGCGAGAAGCTGGACGCATTTGCGAAGGCGCGGACGATGAAACAGGCGCGTTCCATGATGATCACGGCGATCACCCGCGATCTGGAAAATCGGTTTGATGATATGACGGGAGAAAAAACGTATATTGATGTAGCGCATACCGACAATGATGAGATGGCGCAGGAGCTGGCAGCCGAGCTTCGGGAACTTTTCCCGGAGACGGAAGTCCGTGTAGAGCCGCTGTCCTTAAGTGTAGCCTGCCATATCGGACCGGGAGCGCTGGCGATTGCGGCAACGAAGAAGCTTGAAATCGGATCGTTGTTGTGAAAAACGCAGTTACAGAGCAGCATTTCGGGGTTACAGTTCACAGCCAATGTCAGGAAGTTAAGCAACCCAAGTAAGAGCGCGTGAATTGTAATCGTTCAGGACAGGAACATGAGAAGAATAGCAGAACATAAAAGAAAGATATGGAAAGCGATGGAGCACACGATCGGGATGAGAATCCCTCTGTTCCTCGCCTTTCTGATTCTGACGCTGGTTCCGCTTCTGGTACAGGTTCGTTTTACATCGGGGTATTTTTACCAGAGCCACGTGGAAGAACGGATGGCGGAAGCGCAGAACCGGTGTCTGATTTTAGCAAACAAGATACGCAGCAGTGATTATATCAATGTACTGCTGTCGGGAAATCCAAATCCGGCGCTGGATGCGGAACTTAGTACAACGGCGGATCTGATGAACGGAAGAATCGTGCTGGTGGACGACAGCTTTAAGATTTTGAAAGACACATTTGGTCTTTCCAGAGGGAAAACGCTGGTTGTATCGGATGTGTTAAAGGCATTTGACGGGGAAACTTCCAGCTATCTGAACCAGAAGAAAAAGTATTTCTATGTAGCGCAGCCGATTCAGGCAAAAAGCACGGATGCAGCGCCGATCGATTCGGATGTGGCAGCCGGAAATGGGAAAAATACGGCAGGCGTGCAGGGAGTCCTTCTTCTGATGGCGTCCACGGAAAATTCGGCGCTTTTGCAGGAGAAAATTGTGCAGAAGACGGGATTTTTGCAGCTCGTTATGTTCTGTTTTATTCTGATCGCAGATTTATTGGCGGCGGCTTGCTTGCTGAAACCATTCCGCCGCCTGCAGCAGCAGCTCGATATGGTGGCAGAGGGAAATCTGGATCAGGATATTGATGTAAAAACATATCGGGAGACGCGGGACATTTCGGAGGCAGTCATGCAGACCATCCGGAAACTAAAAAACCTGGATCGGTCGCGTCAGGAGTTTGTTTCCAACGTGTCGCATGAGCTGAAAACACCGCTGACTTCGATAAGAGTGCTGGCGGATTCTCTGATGGGGATGGAGAGCGCTCCGGCGGAGCTATATCAGGAGTTTATGCAGGATATTTCGGCGGAGATTGACCGCGAGGGCAAGATTATCGATGATCTGCTGACGTTAGTCAAAATGGATAAATCATCGCCGGATCTGAATATTGCCCAGACTTCGATCAATGGACTTCTGGAACAGATTTTAAAACGTATGACCCCGATCGCGAAGCGGCGGAACATTGAGATCACGTATGAGAGCAAGCGGGAAGTATCGGCGGATGTGGACGAGGTAAAATTGAGCCTGGCACTTTCGAACCTGGTGGAAAATGCGATCAAGTATAACCGCGAAGAGGGAAAAGTCTGGGTGACGCTGGATGCTGACCACAAGTTCTTTTATGTGAAGGTAGAGGATAATGGCGTGGGAATCCCGAAAGAATTCCAGGAGCGCGTATTTGAGCGTTTTTACCGTGTAGATAAGGCGCGCTCACGCGAGACAGGCGGTACCGGGCTGGGGCTTGCGATCACGAAGAATATTATTCTTCTTCATCAGGGCGCGATCCGCCTGAAGAGTGAAGAAGGCAAGGGAGCAACCTTTACGGTGCGGATTCCGTTGAATTATATTCCGTAGACAGCGTGGTTCTGGGCGGTTTAGAGGTTCGAGATGGTTGCTGGTGCTGTAGTGTTCGAATATTTCGGTGTTTGAATGCTGCAGTGTTCGGATGTTTCAGTGTTTGAATGTTGCGGTATTTGAGTGTTGCAGTGTTCGAATGTGAGGTCAGGGAAATGTCTATTGTGAGATAGATTGCAAAATAACAACAGGAAATAATAAATGGAGAAAATAAGAAAAAAAAGCTCTGGAAAACGGGCAGGAAGCGTAAGTTCGTGGCTGCTCCTTTGCCTGGCATGTCTGCTTCTTCTGAGCGGATGCCGAAAAAAAGAAGAGGTGCATCCGACGGCGGGTGAGGACGGCGTCTATCAGATTTATTATCTCAATTCGACGCGCACGGGGCTGGCGAGTGTTTCCTATCAGACGGAGACGGCGGACGCTGAGATCCTGATCGGGGAGCTGGCGGGGCAGATCCTTGCGGCACCGGAAAACCCGGAGTATCAGGCAGTTTTAAGCGATAAGGTTGAATTCCTGGATATTAACCGGGACAATAACGTGCTGACGCTGAATTTTAATCAGGAATATATGAATACGAAAGCGTCGCGGGAGATTCTGTGCCGGGCGGCGCTGGCAAAGACCTTTACACAGGTTAAGGGAGTCGATTATATCAGCATTAATTGCGAGGGACAGCCGCTCCTGGACACACATGGAAACCCGGTGGGCGCGATCGCAGGAAGTGATTTTGTAGACAGTATTTCGGATGTCAATTCGTATGAAAAAGTAGAGCTGACCCTGTATTTTGCCAATGAAGAAAAAGATGGTCTGGTGGCAGAAAAACGGGAAGTATTTCACAGTATGAACACGTCGCTGGAACGCCTGGTAGTGGAACAGCTGCTGGCAGGTTCCCAGAATGGCGGGCTTTCAGTGATGCCGAAAAATACAAAGGTATTAAACGTATCACTGACAGATAATACCTGCTATGTCAACCTGGATAGCAGTTTTATTTCCGGGGATATCGATGTGGCGGAGTATATTCCGATTTACGCGATCGTCGATTCGCTGACAGAGCTTCAGACGGTAAATAAAGTACAGATCACGGTCAATGGCTCGGCAGATGTGACGTACCGGAATGTGATTTCGCTGGTGCAGCCTCTGGAGAGAGAGGAGAAGTATATTGTGAAGTAACTGTCAGACAGAATGTATATGCCATATTTGGAAGAGAGCAGCAATGGGATTTTGTTGATGTTTTGTAGAATACAGGAAAAGAGGAATTGAATATCAAACGACCGGTAATGTGGATGATGGTGGCTTTCGTACTTGGAGAGGTCGCAGCGTACCAGATGGGCATGACGGTGTGGTTTATAATTGCAGCAGCGTTTTTTGGGCTTGCAGTCATAAAAACAGCAGAAGGACGGGTAGATTCGGACTTTCAGACAGACGCAGAACGCGTCTGGAATTGGAAAGATCCGATGATGTGCCGTGTCTTTCTGCTGTTTTTCTGTTTCCTGGCAGGATGGGGACGGATGACGGTGGAAATGCGCCCGGATGCGCTGGAACGGATGGTAACGCAGAAGGGTGGTTCGGCAGAGGTGGCGGTATCTGGAACACTGGATTCTATTTCGGAAAAAAATGGGTGGTGTACGATGATTTTGACGGGGGTGGAGGTAGAGGATGAAAGTGTAAGAAAGGTACTGATATCGTGTAAAAGCGATTTACTGGAGATGTGTGAAGAGAAAATTCTGCCACCCTGCGGAAGTCAGATTCATCTGACGGGAACTGCTGAGTTTCTGGAAGAAGCGCGCAATCCGGGGCAGTTTTCGTATCGGATGTATTATCGGGGACTAGGAATCAGAAACCGGGTGACGGCGGATCGGATTTTTATTTCAGAAGGAAAAAGTTCCCCTCTCCGAAGTCAGGCAGAATGCTTCCGGGCGTACGCGACGGCTGTTTTTCAGGAAATCTGTGTTCCAGAAGATGCAGGGATTTTCCAGGCAATTTTGCTGGGGGATAAATCCGGGTTATCGGAAGAGCTGCGCGAACGGTTTCAGGATAATGGGATTGCACATATTTTGGCAGTCAGCGGTGTTAAGACTCTAAAGTTGGGTATCCCCCTAGTGCCTGAAACCCGCATAAACTGGGCATTTGTGCCACTACATATCGCTATAATTTACATTCTAAAACTGTGCTTAGACAAGGAAATTATTCCCCGTTGTCGTTTCCCTTGTTCAAGGGGGTATCTCACAAATTATATAAATTGGCAAAAGAAGCAATAATTCAGCGTAAGTTTAATCTTATGGCAGAAGTCTAAAAAATAGCAAAAGGAGAAGATGAATATGGCATATAAAAAATATAGGGAAATGAAGGTTTATGAAGCGAGCGGATACCAGTACAAGCGAACACCAAGTATTATCCTGAAAGGAAAATGGCTCTCAGAGTTGGGATTTGACATCGGAGAGCAAATTGAGGTGAAGTGCGAAGACGGTCGATTGATTATAACAAAAGCAAATGAAATATGGAGTGCTGAAGCCTGATGTAGTGTCTTGACCGACTTAGTTAAAGCTGCTAAAATTAACATTATTATGTATACTAAGGAAGTGATGAAGTGGCAAGAGGAAAAGTGATTAGCGTTTATCTTATAGATGGTGTGGCTAATGGAAAAATTAAAGCAACAATATCCAATTGGAATGGCATTGCTTACAAAATTCCAAGAAGGCTCTTGGATGAATGCAAGGAGTTGGAGGCATTTAAACAGAGCGGAGTTTACTTCCTTTTTGGTAATAATATGGTATATGTAGGTCAGGCAGAAGTTAGAAAAAATGGGAAAGGGATACACCAGAGAATACTTGATCACGAAAATGATAAATATAAAGATTGCTGGGATGAAGTTGTAATTTTTACAAGAAAAGATAACTCACTCGGTCGTACAGACATTTCTTATTTGGAAAACCGCTTTTATAATAAGGCATTGGATGCAGGACGATTCCATGTACAAAACGGAAATGAACCAACCATAGGAACAGTAACGGAAGAAAAAGAAAGTGAATTAGAAGAGTACATAGATCAGGCTGAACTGGTTTTAGGCGCATTAGGGTATAAGGTTTTTGAACCCGTGGTAGCATCTGTATCTGAGCCGGAAGTTGAACAGGAGCATTTGGTTTCCGATAGGTCAGTTCCAGATTTGCCAGAAGGTGTTATTGGGGTAGGTGATTTTATATTGCAATCGATGAGAAATCTGGAAGCCTCAGGATATGTTTTTTCTGATGAGCAAATGCAGATTTTATTGAATCCGACAGAATGTAATAAAAAAGAACTTTTTAATTTACAGAATTCGAATGTGGCTTTCTTCAAATTATATGATCCAGATGAAGAAAAGCCACATTATCTTAGCGGTATGCAGAGATATTACACCCCAAAAAAAGTTGTACTTACATTCGGAAAATATAAGGTTTTGTTGACAAAAGAATGGTATGATAAATATAATCACCGTGAGTTATTTAAAAAATGGTATATGTCTTTAAAAAATCAATAGAATGCAAAGAACGGGCAATGCAAAAAGCACTGCCCGTTTTCATATTAAAAATTAAGCATTAACTGCATTTGAGAGTCGATTTGAGAGAAATTTGTACAAGAAATTAATTTATCAACAGCCCATACAGGTCCGAGCATTGGTGATACAATAGAACCTACTAAACCAGTGTTTAACGCTTCTGTATCAGCATTTGAAACATTGGATAATGATATTGCAAAAAACTTTCCATTGAGATCATTGTAAGTCAATGCGGTATCAAGAGGGGCCATTCCCATAGCTGAATAAACTTGAATCCACTGCAAAATAGTTTTAACGTGATCTCCTTCATGTACCCATTGATACCTTCGGTCAGGACGAATTGAATTTTTTATAGATAAAAAACACTGAAGGTTGCTGGATGGAAGGACCGTGTTTCTAAAATAATTAAATAATGAATCCAGATGGCAAGTTATATCTGTACTCAAATTAGGAATGTCGGAGTATGGATCAAAGTTTGTAATGCCAGTGTTTTGCCATAGTGTTCGGATAGTTGAACTATCATATTTTAAGATTACAGCATCTGGATTGCTAGAGATAAGCTCAAAACGTCTACCATAATTTGAATTGGCTGGCGATACAATTTTAGCACTTTGTGTTTGGGGGTAATTTGAAAGTGCTTGTGTTATGTTTGGAAGAAGAAGCTGAGTCCAGTCATTATTTTCAGAATTACGGTTTGGTAATTTTATATAAACATAAACACTATGAGTACCATTTTGAGCGGTTGTTTTATTGGTCGTATTTATTTTGGCTAAACTGTTCCATGCGAATGCAGCATAGGCATATTCAGTCCATTTACCATTACAGTTATTAAACGCCGATCCTGAAGGCAATGAGATATCGCTAGAACCGATGGATGCTAAGTAAACATTGGCATCGTTAAAATTTTGCAGAGCCTGTTGATGCAATGAATGTACAAAGTCACTTATTTCCATCGTAGAAGATGGGAGTCCTGTTCCATATACATCAGCTAAAGTCTCTGTTGTTGGAATGCCAGACGTGACATTATTATTTTTTTGATCTCTAGTATTGATTATAGTTTGAATTGTCGTTGACAGAGCTGATCCAGTAAAATTTATTTTAGGAATATGTGCCATAATGTTTTCCTCCCTGTGTGAAGATGAATAATAATATTTTATCACGAAAGAATGAAAAAGTATATTGGATATTCTTTTAGACGAATAAAATGGTCATGATTGAAATAAAGAACTTGATTTTATTCGCTTAAAAGTATAAAATAAGATGAAATTATAAGTGAGAGGTATGCATATGGAATATATGACTATTCAAGAAGCTGCAAGGAAATGGAGAATTTCAAGCAGACGAATTCAAGTATTATGCTCAGAGAATAGGATAAACGGTGCTGTTAAGTTTGGACGGCAGTGGGCAATTCCAGTGGAAACGGAAAAACCATTGGATGCTAGAATAAAAACAGGAAAATATATCAAGGGAGACAATAAAAATGGCACAGAAGCGTAAATTGAAAATCTTTTCTTTTTTTTCAGGAAGTGGATTCCTTGATTTAGGGTTTGAAACTAATGGTTTTGATATAGAATTTGTTAATGAATTTCATCCAGCCTTTATGAAGGCATATAAATATTCGAGGGAAAAAATGGGCTTAAAGAGTCCGACGTATGGATATTTTAATGGAGATGTAAACGAGTTTTTGGAAAATAAAAAAGATGATATGCATTCGTGGATGAGAGATGCACAAAAAGATGGAAGTTTAATTGGCTTCATAGGAGGGCCA
>ERZ791796.1920-NODE-1920-length-10660-cov-5.846393_pt1 | contig 10660 bp, 8 predicted proteins | sample MGYA00510311_ERZ791796 | MGnify/ENA primary metagenome ERZ791796 (study PRJEB30046, sample SAMN00792042) | human gut metagenome | study: EMG produced TPA metagenomics assembly of the A metagenome-wide association study of gut microbiota in type 2...
CCGGAACATGGACAAAACTGAATAAGGGGGAAGAAGTGTCCCTCTCTATTTTGCTGCGCATTTGTGATTACTTAAACTGTGACATCGGAGATATATGTGAGGCTGTGCGAACGGACAAGAACTGAGTCCGGTTTTTCGTACAGCTCTTTTTGTAGAATAGTAAGTGTGAAACTATAACTTTGGAGGTTGCTGAAATGGCTGAGAATAACACAAGCAATATCGGCTTTGAAAAACAAATCTGGGACGCGGCTTGCGTCCTGCGCGGAAACATCGACGCATCCGAATACAAGTCCGTCGTCCTCGGATTGATTTTCTTGAAATACATTTCTGATCGCTTCGAGGCAAAGTACAAGGAACTGGTTGAAGAAGGCGATGGATTTGAAGAGGATCAGGACGAATACACTGCCGAAAACATCTTCTTTGTCCCTGAGAATGCACGATGGAGTGCGATTGCTGCTGCCGCTCACACGCCGGAAATTGGCACGGTGATTGATGACGCAATGCGCAGTATCGAGAAAGAAAACAAGCGCCTCAAAGATATTCTTCCTAAGAACTTCGCCCGTCCAGAGCTGGACAAGCGGCGTCTTGGTGAAGTGGTTGATCTCTTCACCAACATTCAGATGATCGAGCATGGAAGCAGTAAGGACATTCTTGGTCGGACATACGAATACTGTCTCTCCAAGTTTGCCGAGCAAGAAGGCAAACTTGCCGGTGAGTTCTATACTCCCTCTTGCGTTGTGCGTACCCTTGTTGAAGTGTTGCAGCCGTTTAATGGGCGTGTTTATGACCCGTGCTGCGGCTCTGGCGGTATGTTCGTTCAGTCTGCAAAGTTTATCGAAAACCACGGCGGCAACATCAACAAGATTTCCGTCTTCGGTCAGGACTCCAACCCGACCACATGGAAGATGGCGCAGATGAATCTTGCCATTCGCGGCATTGAAGCCGACCTCGGCAAGTTTAATGCGGACACGTTCTTTAACGACTGCCACCCTCAACTCAAGGCAGACTTCATTATGGCGAATCCTCCCTTCAATCTCTCCGGCTGGGGTGCGGATAAACTCGTTGATGATGTCCGTTGGCAGTATGGTACGCCTCCTGCTGGAAATGCAAACTTCGCGTGGTTGCAGCACATGATCTGGCATCTCGCCCCGAATGGGCGTATCGGTATGGTGCTTGCAAATGGTTCGCTTTCCTCGCAGTCTGGCGGTGAAGGCGAAATTCGCAAAAACATTATCAACGCTGACCTTGTGGACTGTATCGTCGCAATGCCGACGCAGCTCTTCTACACAACGCAGATTCCGGTATCGCTCTGGTTCCTTGCAAAGAACAAGAAGCAGAAAGGCAAAACGCTGTTCATTGACGCTCGGAAGCTCGGTACTATGGTCACACGAAAGTTGCGCGAACTGACGGATGAAGACATCAAGAAAATCGCCGACACTTATAATGCCTTCGTTGATGGAACACTCGAAGATGAAAAGGGCTTCTGTGCTGTTGTCACTACACAGGACATTGCAAAGCAGGATTACATTCTCACTCCAGGACGCTATGTTGGTATTGAGGAACAGGAAGATGACGGTGAGCCGTTTGAAGAGAAAATGGGACGTCTGACTTCTGAACTGTCCGAGCTTTTCACCAAGTCTCATGAGCTTGAAGCTCAGATCAAAGAACGACTGGGGGCGATTGGATATGACATATGAGTGGAATCATTCAACGATTAACGATGTGTGCGTTCTTGTCACAGACGGTTCTCATTCAAGCCCTAAAAGTGTAAATGACGGGAAGTATATGGTTTCCGTCAAGGATTTCACGGACTATGGTTTTGATTTCGCATCATGTCGGATGATTAGCAATGATGATTATGAAACACTCAAGAGAAACGGTTGCGTCCCCCAAATTGATGACATTCTGATAGGAAAAGATGGGGCGCGTTTCTTTGAAGATATAATAATCTATCGCCAAAGGGAAAAGCCAGCATTGCTCTCATCTATCGCTATTCTACGGTGCGATAAATCAAAGATACTGCCTGACTTCCTTTACTATGTCTTGCGTACACCATCATTTAGGCAGGACGTCAAAGACAAATATGGTTCCGGATCAGCAATTCCGCGTATTATTCTAAAGGACTTCAAGCGAATGATGGTTTCATATCCATCACTTGAAAAGCAACAGGCTATTATTTCTGTGCTGACTGCAATAGACAGTAAAATTCAAGCTAACACGGAGATAAACGATAATTTAGCGGCTTAGAGCTGGATAGCGGAGACATCGATCTCGCCGGACATCAACTTTGGTAGTAGTTCATCCCTAAGTGCAGCCAGCTTACGAGCCTCAATCCGGTTCGAGATTATCAGCTCAAAAATGGGCTGCATGATAGAGGTGAGACTTGTATAATCTTCTTCGCAAGGAATTAAGACCTCTGCTTTGGCAAGTTCCTCACGTTTGATGTGCCCCATTGTTGTTGCCTTATCAGCAGCGATTGCAATAAAACGGGCAAGGTGGTGAGCCGTCCACAGGTAGTAAAACCACTTGTCATAGATGTCTGATGTAACCTTGAAAAGGTGCTGATTCAATCCGCAAGTTCCCCCGCACCATATATCAACAAGTAGACTTCCAGACCAAGAGAAGATGACATCGCCATCGTGAATGATGTATTCAGGTTTGATTCTCAAGGAGCAGAGTTCACTACTATCATCACATGAACCTTGGCGGAGTTCCTTGATCTTCAATACTGGAAGACCTATTTCATTCCCCTGAGGACGGAACTTCTGCATGGCAAGTCCATTCAAGTAATTGGCGATGTCTAAGAGATTGCCTTTTCTCCATCCAGCAGGGATGGCATCAATATTGATAAAATGGTTGTCAAAGATAGCTTTGGCTTGAGCGTATAAATTATCGTTTACCGTCTGAATAACTCTCACCAGTGGCGAGAGTTTTACAAAAGGGACTGCCACTGAATGTCGTTCTCTTACCTCGAAAGGAGACACGACAATGACAGAACAACTCATCACGGAGATACAGCGAAAAATGCTGCCGTATCTTAACAACGAACAGATCATGCACCTTCGGGATGCAATGGCTGAGACATTGGAAGGGGCAACGATCACCTATGATAGTGGCTCAATTCCAGCAGAAGAAACAGATGCAGTCGAGGCATTTATCACGGCAAAGCGGATCGAAGGCTGTTCGGAAAAAACCCTGAGCTACTACCGGAAGACGATTGAATCTCTGATTGCCGGAGTCGGAAAGGCTGTGCAACAGGTCACCACAGATGATTTGCGCCGCTATCTAACCAACTATCAGGTTCAGCGAAGGTCGAGTAAAGTGACCATAGACAACATCCGCCGGATCCTGTCCAGTTTCTTCTCTTGGCTTGAGGATGAGGACTTCATCGTGAAAAGTCCGGTGCGACGGATTCATAAGGTGAAAACCGCAAAGGTTGTTAAGGACACCTACACCGATGAAGCGTTGGAGCTGATGCGCGACAACTGTACAACGGCGCGTGATTTGGCTATGGTTGATCTTCTGGCTTCGTCCGGAATGCGTGTTGGAGAGCTGGTCACGCTAAACCGCGAAGACATCAACTTCAACGAACGCGAATGCGTGGTTATCGGCAAGGGCAATAAAGAACGATTGGTCTACTTCGACGCAAGGACGAAGATCCACCTTCAAAACTATCTTGAGGGCAGATCGGATGAAAACCCGGCTTTGTTTGTTTCCCTGAAAGCTCCCTTTGACCGATTGATGATCGGCGGAGTGGAGACACGCCTTCGGGAGCTGGGAAAGCGTCTGAATATCCCGAAGGTTCACCCTCACAAGTTCAGGCGCACACTGGCTACTACTGCCATAGACAAAGGAATGCCCATAGAGCAAGTCCAGCAGCTCTTAGGGCATCAGAAAATCGACACCACCATGCACTATGCGATGGTGAAGCAACAGAACGTGAAGCTGGCACACAGAAAATACATCGGATAGGATGGTGAATCACTTGGGAAATTGGAGAAACGGTGAACTCGGTAATTTTATAACGCTCAAGAGAGGTTTTGATCTTCCGCAGCAGAAGCGCGAAGACGGACAAGTGCCTATTTTCTCATCATCGGGTATCACAGGAACTCATTCAACAGCAATGGTTAATGCTCCCGGTGTTATCACAGGACGATATGGAACAATCGGTGAGGTGTTTTATGCAGCAGAAGATTTCTGGCCGCTAAACACAACATTATTTGTTGAGGATTTTCATGGTAATGACGCGGAATTCATTTATTATTTTCTGAAAACACTTGAGTGGTCAATGTTCACTTCGGCAAGCGCTGTGCCGGGAATAAACCGGAATACCGTTCACAAGGAAACCGTGTCTCTGCCTGATATAGAAACGCAAAGGAGAATTGCGAGTACATTGTCTATGCTCGATGAAAAAATCAAGACCAACACCGAGATAAACGATAATTTAGAGCAGCAAGCGCAAGCAATATATCATGAGCGTTTTGAGACTGTTTCGCCTAATGATTTGCCTTCCGACTGGCGTATTGTAACTCTTGGAGAGGTTGCGACGATCTCAAATAAGAGTTTCAACCCACTGAAAGAGCCTGAGATACTGCTTGAGCATTATAGCATTCCAGCTTTTGATGAGGCGAGGTTTCCGGTCTTTGAGCTATCCACATCCATCAAGAGCAATAAATTCATCATTGATGCCTCGTGCTTCATGATCTCAAAACTCAACCCAACAACGAAGCGTGTTTGGAAGCCGTATTGTCTGACCGGGAATGCAGTATGCTCTACGGAGTTCATCGTCTATAAAGCAAAGGATCAATCTATTACGGATTTCCTGTACTCAGTCATAGACAGCGGCTCCTTTTCCGACTTTATGTGTAGTCATGTTACTGGCTCAACGGGCAGTAGACAAAGAACAACACCGTCGGACACGCTCTCTTATGAGTTAATTCTTCCTTCGGAGGACGAGCTGGCAGAGTTTCAGTCTCTCGTTTCACCGATGTACGCTCAAATGCGGATTAACGCCATTGAAAACGACAAGCTCAAACGACTTCGGGATAGTCTTTTACCCAAGCTGATGTCCGGCGAGATTGATGTCTCTGCCGTCCAGCTCTAAGCTGCTAAATTATCGTTTACCTGATTTGGAGGTTATACCATGTTTGATAAAGTTCAGGAGAGCTTGAAAAGAAGTAAAGATGAGCGTCAGAAAAAGCGGCTTGAAAAGGAACGGGTTCGTCTTGAGAAAGCCGCAGCAGAAGCAGTTCGCGAGAAAGAGCGGCTTCAACATGAGGCGGAAAAGATACAGGCTGAAAAAGATCGCCTTCTCTCCCTTGATGACAAAGGGCTGATGGTAGAACTGATTCTGGCAGTGCGCGGCTTATACTCGCAGATAGAGTACATTCAGAGTCAGCAGGAGTCTTTATCCGAGCGAATTGACGATATTGAGTCAGACATCTCTTCCATCCGCAGCGATATTTCGGATTTGGAGAGCAGAATGAGTTCGTCCGATCAATAAAAGCCAATGAAGGAGGCGCAGACGTGATTATTTCCCCGCAATCTCTTGATACAAACCTCAGTCAGCTTTTAGCAGAGGTTAAGTCCGGCTCCATGCAGTTGCCGGAGTTTCAGCGTGACTGGACTTGGGATGATAACCGAATTAGGGGCATTATCGCCAGCTTATCACAGGGTTATCCTATGGGTGCCATCATGCGGCTGCAATACGGCAATCCGGACATCCAATTCAAATACCGTACAATTACGGGCGTAAAAGGCGTTTCTGTGAAGCCGGAGCATTTGATTCTCGATGGTCAGCAGCGGCTTACTTCAATTTATCAGGCAACATCCTCTAAAGAGCCGGTCTCGACCAAAACAGAAAAAGGCAAGGCTATTAAGCGTTATTACTATCTCTCAATGGAGAAGTGCCTCGACGATGATGAGGATCGTTTTGATGCTGTCCTCTCCATCCCCGAAGACCGAAAGATTAAAGAGAACTTTGACCGGGATGTGAAGCTCGATCTCTCAACCAGAGAATATGAATACGAGAACAAGCTGTTTCCGGTCAATATCGTATTCGACAGCAACGCAGTTATGGACTGGTTCATGGGCTACATGACGCACTACGGAATGAAGCCGGAAGCAATGGACGAGTTCAAGCGTTTCCAAGCGGATGTGCTGAATACAATTTCCGGGTATAAGCTGCCTGTGATTACACTGGACAAGTCCACGCCGCGAGAGGCAGTGTGCAAGGTGTTTGAGAACGTCAATACTGGCGGTGTTCCTCTCACGGTGTTTGAGCTTGTTACCGCAACTTATGCCACAAGAGACTTTGACCTAAGAAAAGACTGGGTGCAGTGCCGAAATACCATTTGCGGCTTTGGAGACACGCTGAGAACAGACCTGTTCGATGGAATTGATGAAACCACATTCCTGACAACGGTTTGCCTCTATACAAGCTATTTGAACAAGCAGTCTGGAAAAACGAACACTATCTCCTGCAAAAAGAAAGATGTTCTGGGTCTGCCTTATGAATCATATATAGCGAACCGCGATGCAGTGTTAGTCGGGTTCAAAATCGCAAAGGAGTTCCTTCTTCGGGATCAGTGCGTCTTCCGGCAGAGAGACTTGCCTTATACAACGCAGTTGATTCCCCTTGCAGCGATCTGTGCTGTTCTCGGAAAATCCAAATGCAACGAGCCTAACACAATCAAAACGCTTTCTCGTTGGTATTGGTGTGGAATTTTGGGTGAGATGTACGGTGGCGCTAACGAAACCCGATATGCCTACGACATCGAGGACATGGTTGAAGAGGTTAACGGGCGTCCGAATGCAATGCACACGATCAACAGCGCAGTCTTTTCTTCTACGCGGCTGCTGACCCTTCAAACTCGCTTGAGTGCTGCTTATAAGGGGATTATGGCTCTTCTCTATAAGGAGAAATGCCGTGATTTTATGAATAACACGACGATTGACATTGTGAACAGTATGCTTGAGTCTCCGGACATTCACCATATCTTCCCGGAAGCATATTGCGAGAAAATGGGCATCAAGCGCGAACGGTATAATTCCATCATTAACAAGACCCCGATTCTCCCAGCCACCAACCGCTCGATTGGCGGAAATGCGCCGAGTGAGTATCTGGGGGCAATTCTAAAGAAGGTTGATGGACTGAACGAGGATGAACTTCAAGCACGGGTAGAATCGCACTTTATCGACTATTCGGAATTGAAGGCAGATAACTTCAATGGCTACTTCATTGACAGAGCAAAGAGTCTTCTCAATCTGATTGAAAAGGCAATGAATAAGCCTGTCACTGACAGAGATGCAGAAAATACGCTGGATCAGTTTGGGGCGAGTCTGGCGTAAAAGGGAGTGACAAAACTATGGCAGGATATTTTACAGAATCAAATTACGAGAACGCTGTCTTGCAGCTTCTCAATGAAGAACTGGGCTATAACTATATCTATGGACCGGACGTGGAGCGCGATTATCACTCGCCGCTTTATGAGGATGTTCTGCTACCTTCCTTGCAGCGGATCAACAAGAGCCTGCCTATGGACGCTCTGACGGAGGCAATCTATAAGCTCAAGAACTTTGAAACCGGAACGCTCTTGCAGAAGAACATGGTCTTTATGGACTACCTCCAAAACGGAGTCCCGGTAAAATACTATGACAAGGGTGAAGAACGCTCTACCCTTGTTTACCTTGTGGACTTCAAAAATCCTGCCAGTAACGAGTTCACAGTTGCAAATCAATGGACTTTCATTGAGAACTCCGAAAAAAGACCAGATGTGATTCTCTTTGTCAATGGACTCCCGCTCGTCATTGTGGAGTTGAAGTCTCCGTCCCGCGAAGAAACCGACGCTTCCGCAGCATACCGTCAGCTCCGGAACTATATGTATGAGATCCCCTCTATGTTCATTTATAATGCGGTATGTGTCATGAGCGATTTGACCACTTCAAAGGCTGGCACAATCACTTCCGGCGAAGACCGCTTTATGGAATGGAAAACAACTGACGGCAGCTATGAGAATACGCAACACGCATCATTTGACACATTCTTTGTAGGTCTGTTTGAGAAGACCCGCTTCCTTGACATCGTGAAGAACTTCATCTGCTTTAATGTGGATGGACAGAATACATTTAAGATTCTCGCTGGGTATCATCAGTATTTCGCTGTCAAAAAGGCGATTGAGTCTACAAAACACGCAACCGTGACGGACGGCAAGGGCGGCGTCTTCTGGCATACACAGGGCAGCGGGAAATCGCTGTCTATGGTCTTCTATGCTCATTATCTGCAAGAAGCATTGGAAAGCCCTACTATCGTTGTCATCACTGACCGTAACGATCTGGATGACCAGCTTTACGGGCAGTTCGCTCGTTGCAAAGACTTTCTCCGGCAAACGCCGCAACACGCAGAAAGCCGTAAGAATCTGAAAGAATTGCTTGCAAACAGACAAGCAAACGGCATAATCTTCACGACCATGCAGAAGTTTGAGGAAAGCAACGAAGCTCTTTCAGAACGCCGGAACATTATCGTGATGGCAGATGAAGCGCATCGCGGACAATATGGTCTCAATGAGAAGGTTGTAGTCAAACAGAAGGACAACGGCGAGGTTGAGGCGAAGACGGTCATAGGCACTGCCCGAATTATAAGAGATACGCTTCCTAACGCGACCTACATTGGTTTCACCGGAACACCGATCTCCACGAAAGACCGCAGTACACGAGAAGTCTTCGGTGATTACATCGACATCTATGATATGACACAGGCAGTTGAAGACGGAGCTACAAGACCCGTCTACTACGAGAGCCGTGTGATTCACCTGAAACTCGACGAGAACACTCTCCATCTGATCGATAATGAGTATGACATTATGGCTGACAACGCCGATCCGTATGTCATTGAAAAGAGTAAAAAGGAACTTGGTCAGATGGAAGCAATCCTCGGTGCCGACCAAACAATAGATTCCTTGGTCAATGATATTCTTGACCATTACGAGAACTACCGCGAGAATATTCTGACCGGCAAGGCAATGATCGTTGCTTATTCGCGTCCCATAGCGATGAAGATATATAAGCGCATTCTTGAGCTACGCCCAGCGTGGACGGAAAAGATTGCAGTGGTCATGACGCAAGGCAATAATGATCCCGAAGAATGGCGTGAGATTATCGGCAATAAAGCTCATAAGGACGATATGGCGCGGAAATTCAAAGACAATAACTCTCCGCTAAAAATTGCTATCGTCGTGGATATGTGGCTAACCGGCTTTGATGTTCCCTCCCTCGCTACGATGTATGTCTATAAGCCGATGGCTGGACACAACCTTATGCAAGCTATCGCCCGCGTCAATCGTGTTTTCAAAGATAAAGAAGGCGGCTTGGTTGTTGATTACGTCGGTATTGCGGCGGCACTGAAACAAGCAATGAACGACTATACTGCCAGAGACAAGAAGAACTATGGTGATACAGATGTAAGCAAGGCTGCATATCCGAAGTTCCTTGAAAAGCTCTCTATTTGCAGAGATTTGTTCCACGGATTCAGTTATGAGAAATTCATGACCGGAAGCGACCTCGACAGGGCGAAGCTCATCAGCGGCGGAGTGAACTTCATACTCGGCAAGAGTGTTGCAGAGTACGAGCTTCCCGACCATGAGAAGACACAGAATGTGTTTATCAAAGAAGCCCTGCTTCTCAAGCAGGCACTTTCGCTGTGCAGCAGCTTGGTAGACGAGCAAACTCGCATGGAGGCAGCTTTCTTCGAGTCCGTAAGAACAATGACCGTGCGCTTGGTTTCAGGCGGTACCGGAAAGAAGTTTACGCTTCCGGAAGTAAATGAGCGCATTAACGAGCTTTTGAAGCACAGCATCAAGAGCGAAGGTGTTATCAACCTCTTCTCCGATGTCCAGACTGAGTTTTCGTTGTTCGATCCGAAGTTTCTTGAAGAAGTGGCAAACATGAAGGAGAAGAATCTTGCAGTCGAACTCCTGAAAAAACTGATTTCCGAACAGGTCTCTGTTTACCGTCGAACAAATATTGTCAAGTCTGAAAAGTTCTCCGAAATCATTCAGAGCGCAATGAACCGCTATTTGAACGGAATGCTGACCAACGAGGAAGTCATTCAAGAATTACTCAAGCTGGCGAAAGACATTGCCGCTGCTGCCGCCGAGGGTGAAAAACTCGGATTGACAGCGGACGAGCTTGCTTTCTATGATGCCCTCACAAAGCCGCAAGCAATCAAGGACTTTTACGAGCATGACGAGCTTATTGCTATCACGAAAGAACTGACAGATTTGCTTCGCAAAAACCAGACAATAGACTGGCAAAAGAAAGAGAGCGCAAGAGCTGGAATGCGCCGCCTGGTCAAAAGGTTGCTGAAAAAACACAAATATCCGCCAGAGGGTATGGATGATGCTGTCCAGACTGTCATGAGCCAGTGTGAGATGTGGACGGACAATGTAATGACCGCTTAACTCCCCTACGAGAAAGGAGTAGATCATGGGCAATTCAGTCATGTTGAATGGAATCGAATATGCCGGAGAACAGATTGCCTACAAAGACAGCACCTATGAGCTTGTGTCAAAGGTCGCTTACCTGATCGGCGTCCCGCTTCGTATTTTCCAAAATGAACACGAGCCGCCGAAGATAGAGATATACAACCGGCTTGAACAGGATA
>ERZ791796.1924-NODE-1924-length-10646-cov-2.515532_pt1 | contig 10646 bp, 8 predicted proteins | sample MGYA00510311_ERZ791796 | MGnify/ENA primary metagenome ERZ791796 (study PRJEB30046, sample SAMN00792042) | human gut metagenome | study: EMG produced TPA metagenomics assembly of the A metagenome-wide association study of gut microbiota in type 2...
ATATGGAGATAGTCTCTTTTATGTAATGTCTTCTCCTTTTTTAGAAGAACAGGTAACGAGAGTCTTTTACATTACTCTTTAAATAGAGGTCACTGATGAAACGGCTCATAAAGCGCATATTCATATTTGATACGCTCGCTTCTTCTGTTTTGGGGTCGAATGTCTCGTTTGTTTTCTCTTTATTGTATACCTGGAACACATATACACCTCCGTTTCCTTTTACCGGAGAGCTTAACTTATTAATCTCTGCATTCATAACTTCACCGCCTAATACAGGTTCACTTGAATGGGTCATAGAAACGTAAGTAGGAGCAGAGAACGTAATATGTTTCACGGTGTCACTAACAACGTTTGCCATAGCTTTTACTTCATCAAAGCTCTTAGCTTCTTTTATTTTAGTGGTTAGCATCTCGGCCTTCTTATCACGGAGAAGTTCAGCTCTTAATATTTCTGCTACTTTTTCAACCGGGCGATATCCTTCTTCATTGATATCTGCTACGGCAACTACCAACAAATGGTCGTTGTTACCACAGTCGTATAAAGGAGATACTTCATTCTTCTTTGCTGCGAATATCCATTTCAACGCATCACGTGTTCCATGAATTCCACATACATTGTGTTCGTTGCTCATGAATTCATTACGTTCCAATAGGCGATAGCCGTTTTCTTCTGCATTCTTTACAAGAGCGTCTAAAGTACCGTTTGATGCTACGAATTGGCTGAAGTCATTGTAAGCTTTCGTATAGGTCTCTTTACTGAATTCTACCGGACGTTTTACAACAGCTACCCTGTATTTGTTCGTCATGGCTTTTCTATTCACAACCTGTACTATAAGATTTCCTTGTCCGAATTCGATATTAGCAGTTGCTTTAGGTTCAAGAGTGTTGAGAGCATTGAAAACTTTCAAATAGTTGGCATCCATTTGAGCTGTTTCGTAGTTGCTTGAAGCTGCCCAATTGCTTTCGCCTGTTTGACCGTATTTCTTTGCTAATTCTACAAAATCAGCACCTCCCTTGATAGCGTTATTTATACTGTCCGCTAAAGTTCTTGTAGCTTCGGCTGTCGCAGCAATTACTTGAATCTGACGGAATTGAATAGAATCCGGAGCCAATTGTTTTGAAATCACTTTAAAGGCGTTGTATGAATCATCTGTTTGAGTATAGAACGGACCGTAGATTTCTCCAATGGCAACAGAATCCAAACGGTTGGCGATGTCTGTTGGAAGTGCAGCTTTGGTAATAGGCAAATCAATGTATGGTACAGTAGAACCTGTAGAACGAATGAATGAAGCTAATTCGCTATTGGTCTTAGCCAATTCATTGCTATATTCTGTCACATCATTAAATACGGCTTTTCTGTCGGCTTCACTGGGTGTGATTTGAACATCGATGTATTTGATATTACGGGTTTCTACTGGATTTTTAAATTGCTCTTTTTTCTTCTTATATAAATCTTTGATTTCTGAAGAAGAAATTTTGATAGTAGAATCAGCTACAGCCGAATAGGGAAGAGCTGCTAATAAAATATCAGATTGGTTAGTACGTGCATCAAATGAGTATTCAGCTTCAATAGGGTTTGAAATAACTGATTTCATCAATAAATTTTGGAACTTATTGATTAAAAGAGCTCTTTTCAATTGATTTTCCGTATAGTTTATAATTAAAGCGACATCATCCGGATTGCCTTGTTTTACGAAATAATCCATAATTTCTTTATCAAAACGACGTGTTTGCGGATTGATAAAAGGAGTTTGGTTCAGCATAGGGCTGGTACCTTCTTTAATTAAGGCTTTGATTTCTGCATCCGTAACGGTTAAGCCTAATTTTTTTGCTTCATTTTCAATAAGGGTATACTGAATGTAAGACTCCCAGATAAAATCTTTTGCCTGAGTAAGTTCTTCATCGTTGGTTGTACGTCCATATAATTTTTCTTGTACTTTCGTATACTCATCAACCATTGATTGATATTCCTGTGCAGAAATTACTTTTCCGTTAATTTCGCCCACATCTTGTTTGGTTTGATGGGGTTGGAAAGCTCTCCATGCATCACTCGCAATGAAAGCAAAAAGTGCAAGACCGATAACAATGACCAATAAAGGTCCTTTGTTTCTGATTTTCTGTAATGTTGCCATTTAATTATTCGATTATTTTATTGTTTATTATTTCTTGTTTTGCATTTAGCGCACGAAGATACAAAAAATGATTATATCTATCTATTAATTAGGTGGAAAAAATGCACTAATTGGTGACTTTAAGCCTTACTAGTTCGATTTTCGTGTTGGTTACTTTAATTATTTTGAATTGATATTTATTGATTGTTATGATTTCGTGTAGCTTGGGGAAGCTTTGGTACTGGTGTAGAATTAATCCTCCGATAGTTAAATATTCATCTGATTCCGGTAAATCCAAATCAAACATTTCATTCACTCGTTCTATTTCCAACCGTGCTGAAAGTATATATTCATTGTCTTCTATCTTTTTTGAGATGTAAGAGGTGGTGTCATGTTCGTCTTCTATCTCGCCGAATATCTCTTCTACCAAGTCTTCCAGGGATACGATGCCGGATGTGCCACCGAATTCATCTACTACTACAGCCAAGGATTTTTTCTGTTGCATAAATAGTTTCATGAGTTTCTGGGCACTCATGGTCTCCGGAACAATAGGTACCTGTTGAATGTAATGTACCCAATCATTGGCATGGCGGAACATCTCGGAAGAGTGAATGTATCCCACAATGTTATCGATATTCTCTTTGTAAACAATCAGTTTTGAATTTCCTGATTCTATAAAATGAGATTTTAATTCGTCTAAGCTTGTCGTGATATCTACCGCTTCAATTTCTGTTCTTGGGACAATACAGTCTCTGATTTTGATGTTTGAGAAATCTAATGCGTTTTGGAATATCTTGACTTCGGTGTCAATGTCCTTTTCGTTATCAGGAATACTGGATTGAATAAAGTAGTCCAGGTCGACCTTGGTAAAAGCTTTATTAGCCGCTTCTTTGTTTACGTGGATACCAAGTAATCTTAGTAGGCATTCCGAAACTCCTGACGTGAATTTAGAAATAGGATATAAGATAATATAGCAGATAAATATGGGGATTGCAAAAAATTCCAATGTGGTATTCGGGTTGATTTTAAAAAGCGTTTTAGGCAGAAACTCTCCGGTTACCAAAATAATAAGCGTTGATACAATGGTTTCAATAAGAACCAGAAAAAAGTGATTCTCTATAATTCCCTGTAAAATGTATTGCTCTATTACTTGGGCCATTAAGATACCATAAATAACCAATGCTATGTTGTTTCCAACCAATAGGGTAGAGATAAAATTATTGGGATTCCGATAAAAGATGGAGAGAATCTTTGTGGTCATACTCTGGTTGCTTTTATCCATCTCAAAACGTAGCTTATTGGATGAGACAAAAGCAATTTCCATTCCTGAAAAGAAAGCGGAAAAGACCATTGATATAAGAATGTAAATAAATGTGCTACCCATATTTTTAGTTTATAGAGTCGCGGCGAATTGAGTCTTTCGGCTGCTCATCAACCGGGAAAATACCAGCTGTGTTACGTATTACATAATCAGTAAATTGCTGATTCGAATTGAAGCCATAGCCGGTTATAATTTTTTCTTCTTGTTCTATGCGTATGTATTTGTCGGAATATACTTTTTCCGTATTTTGGTTCCAATAAAGCTGTTCTGTATCAAATTTTTCACCTTTCTGGTTTCTTATTGATACACGCCCTCTTAAATCCCAAAGTTTTTGTTTGTCATAATAATACGCTGTGTCGGCTTTTATTTTAGCGTCAACATGCATATCATTGTCAAATTTCTCCAGAAAGATTCCTTTCTCAAAAGACCATCTGGGCGGATTGGTTTTGTCGTATACCAACCATTCTTCCGCTATAATTTTATATCGCACCACTCCCGAGTCGGAGATAAGTGATGATACTCCGATAGTCGTCATGGAAGGAAGTGAATCGCGGCAGACGATAGGAGCTGCTAAATCTTTCTTTTTCCCTGTACACGAAGGGAATAAAACAAGCATAACAATTGCCCAAAGAGCAATTGTTATGCTTATATTAATAAGGTATTTGTAATTTCTTCGTAAAGTAGTCATATTATCTAATGACAGTGCTTTCTCCTATCCATCCGCCAATGGTGATAGAATCACCTTTTTTAAGATTCAGGAAGAATAAATCTTCCGGTTTCGGAGTGTGTGCTGCGTATGTTCCAATTAACTTGTTTGCTTCTTCTGTAACGCTTGGGTCTACAGATTTTGCGCGCTGCAATTTATCAATTGCTAAGTAATAAGTGCATCTGTTTAATGCAGTCTCATCACTCCAGTTAGGACTTGAAGCATACATGTTAGCAATTAAAATATAAGCTTTACCATTCTTATCATTGAATGAAATCGCTTTGTTGGCATACGATTTGGCTTTACCTAATTGTTTCTTGGAGAATAAAACTACCGCTGCATTGTAAGCATCTTCAGACTTCTTAACAGGGTCTGTTTCCAGTTCAATAGCTTGGTCGAAGAATTGAAGAGTCTTATCCAAATCGCCTTTTTTGTAATACATATATGCGCATCCAACAGCTGTTTCGGCAGTCGGTGATACGGCATGAGCGTATTCGGAAGCTTTGAAATAAGCCTCTTGTTCGGTACATCTAAACATTTTCATTACTGAGACTACTTGTTTCAGATAGTCCAAGTTATCCTTGTTCTCTTCAATCTTGGGACCGTACATCGCTTCCAAGTTCTCGCAGTTGGCAGCACCACTGTTGATAAAGATACCGTCTACATAGTCTTTGGTTAGCAGGGTTGCTTTTTTCAAAGCTTCAGAAGCCCCTGGGTTGTTTTGCGTACGCTCGTTTACAGCGTCGGCATATTCAGCAGCCATCTGATAATCGGTAATGAATGTTTCTTTATGGTTCGGGTCTGTTTTGTATTTCTTTTCAGAGATGTTGATGAAATCCTGCAATAAATAATATGCAGTGTTCTCTTTCTGGGCCGTCACTACCTCTTTCAACATGTCATAAGCCTTGTTGATGTCAATGTTGCCACCGAAAACGATGTAGTCGTGTGCTTTCATTCCCAACACAGTCTCCCGTGTGGTCGGGTTACGTACCAAGGCGTTCAAATCATCGAGATATTTAAGTCGTTGGTCGTATACATCCATCAATTCTTCCACGTAAGCGGCACGTTTAGCGGCATCTTTCTCTTGGCCAATAAACCATTGAAGGATTTTTACACCATTAACATAGGTTGATACTTGTGCTTTGGGACATTCAGTGTAAGCGGCTTTCCATGGAAGATAAGCATCTTTGAAGTTTCCCGTTTTTACATACTCAGCGTAAATGCTTAAATTCTGTAAGCATCTTAAACTGTCTTCTCCGTGTCCGAATCTCGAACCATCATCTACTCCTTTCTGTGCAAATGTACTTGTTGCTCCAAGTGCAAATACAAGCAAGATTGCGGTAATCATCTTCATTTTCATCGTATAGAACTTTAGTTGTTGTTATTAATATTATTCGTGTATCTTTTTACTGTTTTAATCGTTTTTTTATTGAACTTTCCATTTAAAGAACCATATTTCGCTGAAAGTCAATCCTACTCCCAATTTAAGATAATTCTCTTTGATAAGGTTGTTCACTTTAGGATTTACATTCACATACTCAGCCGAAATCGTTAGGAACGAAGTCTTACTGCTGTGTGCATTAAATATAGGCATTACTATCGCTCCTCCCACTCCGAATTCCCGGGTGTCGGCTCCCTTTACTTTTACATACGGGTCGGAATAATAAGCACCTAAACGATATCTAGTTCTTTTAAAAATGCTTCTAGCCGTATAGCTTGGAAGATATTCCATACCTAACGATATCTTATAGGCATTGTTGAATTTCCAATTCTCATAATCAACTTCCGACTCTTGTGTATTGTTTGAAAAATGGGGATATTTTACATTGGCCCATTTTTGCAAAGTGTAATCCACACCTACTGTCAACCGATTGTCATAAACATACGTAAAACCTATACCGAAACAGTGAGGTATCTGGTATGCATTGGCTATTGTATCAATGCGTTGCGACATAACGCTGGAAGAACTGGAACTTTCGTCCACCGATTGCTGTATTTTGTATGCATCGGCTTTTACATTATGCCCCAATGAATAGGTGGCTCCCAACGTGATGGTATGTTTCTTATTAAACGTTTTACTATATTGTATACCTAAATCGGCCTTATAGGTCTTTATTTCAGATGTATATTTACGTAATATAGACCAGATGGTAGAAGAGCTGTAACTGTTCTGGATGGTATGGTTTAAGTCTCCCCATAAGTACGAAACGTTCGCTCCGATAGAAAATCCTTTGAACACTTCACCTCCCACACCTAAAAAGGCCTGGTTCAAACCTCCGTCTCCGGCAAACGACTCGTAGGAGTATACAGTTCCTTCTTCGTCCTCTCTTACGGTTTCACTGGTAGCAAAACTATAGTTGATTTTCGAATAAGGCAGAAATCCTGCTGTCATTCCTATGTTTTTGAACATTCTGAATTGAAGAATCAGATAATCGAGACTTGAATTCTTGGCGTTCATTTTAACCGAACCATTGTCGAAGTTTGCATTTTGCAACGTTAAACCTGCATCAAATATAAATGTCAAAGAGTCGATGGCTGAATAAGAAGCCGGGTTCCCTACATTTATCTGGTATTTGTTTCTTAGTCCATAAGAAAGGCCAGCCATACCTTTGTTTGCACTTGTACTTTGGTCGGAAAGAAGCCCGAAACCATATCGGGAATAAGGGGAGTTCACACCGTTTTGGGCCATTATTACTCCTGCTATCATCGTGAACAATAGCACGCAAAGGGTTTTGTTATATTTTATCATTGTATTCTAAAATTCTGTTTAAGCCTTTCAGCACTAAAAATTTATCTGCAAAGATGATATTTTTTAAGTTTGTATCAAAAGAAAATTCATCTCCCCCCGTTAAAAAAACCAAAAGTTCGGGATATTTCTTTTGTAAGTGGGTAATGTAACCGTTTATTTCGAATTCCATTCCTTTAATTACTCCGGAACGAATGGCCGTCTCCGTGTCGTATCCTAATTCCGGAGTACTGCCTTCGGCGTCGATGAGAGGCAGTTTTGCCGTGTAAGAATGAAGCGCTTTGAGGCGCATTAATTTCCCCGGTGCAATATTTCCTCCATAGTAGTTCCCTTGTGCATCCACAAATTCGTAAGTGAGGCAGGTGCCGGCATCGATTACCAGAATGTCTTTCCGAGGTTGGAGCGATTGGGCTCCTACCACAGCGGCTATGCGGTCACTACCTAATGTTTGAGGTGTTTTATATAATATCTTTATAGGAAGAGCCGTTTGATAACTAACTTGTAACAATTCAAAGCTCAACGTTTTCAACTGTTCTTTTATGGCATCACTTAGGTGGATAACCGTCGATAAGATACCTTTTTCTATGGAATATGTCCGACAGATTGCGGGCAAAGATTCCAATGATTGGTTGGAATCATAAAAGATATCAATCAATTCGTTTCGATGAAAAAGAGCAAGCTTGGCTACAGAATTCCCTATATCAATAATTAAATTCACTGTTCCCTTTAATTAGGCCTGCAAAGTAAAGTAAAATAAGTCATACTTATGATAATTCTCTGTACGTTTTTGCGATTTTTATTTAAGTTTTACGTTCCGGCCCTCTGTCTGCCTTGCTTTTACGTTCCGATTCCCTATCTTAATATGTAAAATGGATTCTGGTATTTTTTTATCCATTCCGCATCCTTGTCTTTATCTAATTGCCTGGAGGCAGGATGGCGTTTGCTTGTGTCTACCGGACTTCCGTCGGCATTCTTGCTATGGTATTCCCACAGTCTGGCTTTGGAAGTGTCTCCTTCCAGGGCGTTCCATCCAAGGGGGTTGACATTGTTCAAGGTGCAGTGAATGAGCACTACTTCTGCCGCCGGATAAATGTCGGTAACGGGAGTACGGGTGAGGATGGCATTCTCGCCGATGCCGTTAAAGGTACAATCGTTGAATACATATCCATGGTTCTTCTCGGTACCTCTTGCCCGCGTCATATACGAAGGGCTTGTTATGGTGCAATTTCTAAAGAAGGCCGGACCTCTTCCCATTACCGTGTCGCCGTCGCCAATGATGGTACATTGTTCAAAATAGGTGGAACCATTTACTTGTAAGGCGTCTCCTGAACCGTCTATTACCACATTGTACACGCTATTGTTCACTCCCATAATCAATAACGCTTCGGCCTGTCCTTTGCAATCGGTACGTAAGGTAAGGTTCATCAGGGTGATTTCGTACCCGTTGTCGCACATAAAAGAAGCCCGTCTGGATGGGAACGTACCAACGTTCTCGTTCGTCTTTATCAGTTCGGGATGCGGATTGAAGACTTCGCAATTCGGATAGTGGATAACAACCCCTTCTTTGCTTTCTCCTTCAATGGTCACGTATCGTTTGTTGCGGAAATAGACGATTTCTTCATAATCTCCATTCTTTATATAGATGTGCCAGCCTCCGTTTTGTTCTGTCTCTTCCGTTTTCTGTTCCAGACTTTGGGGAGTGAAGTCCGGTATATAGTCCAAAGCTCCCTGTACGGTGTTGAAATCTTCAGTACCGTTGGCGTTTACTACAATCCGGTTTTCTTTCACCGAGGGTTGTTTTTTAGTGGAAAACTTCCATGGATTGTTCTTGGTAAATCCATTAAATCCTTTGGCCGAGAGTACTCCCTCATCCATGGTTACATAGTAACTCTTTCCATATTCCAACAGGTTGTGATGCAAGTAAATGGTGGCGGTTTTATCATGCACAATGATAGGGTAGAAATGGAAACCGTCGGTAAAATGCCCGATAATCGTCAGTTGATAAGGAGTCTCTTCGGGCAGATTGCAACCGGAAGGCGTACCGGGTTTGGTGTTGGCATTGGTCTGATTCGTTGCCTGATACTTATAAGGAACGGGAGTATAGATGGCTTGGGGATTTTTCCTTCTCTCGGTAGGTCCTGCCGGAATACTCATATCCAAGCAATCAACCAGCCGGTTGCTTCCTTCCTCATAAACCTTAATGTATCCTTTCTTTCCAATAGTCGGTTGTTCTGTAAAGTGGAGAACAAGGTGAGTGTCAATGTTTACATTCTCAGCGTTTTGTGCCGGAGAAAGAACTTCTTGAGCTTGTGTGGAAACTGTTGCGGCCATTATGAAGGCGGCAAGGTGTGTAATGTAACGATTCATAGTATGTATTAGATAAGAGTTTAACGTATGGTTATCTCCTGAACGATTATGTCGTTGGCTCTATGATATGGCACGTTCTTGTTTCTATCGTGTCCGTTTTTATAGTCCAATCAAAATCTTGTTTCAAGATAGTTGAGGCAAATTTAACGTATTCTATTTGAAAGTCAAACTTTTTCGGGAATCTTTTCCTTGTTCATAGAGCTTTCTATTCTATACTTTTAAAATAGGGTGTATCCTGAAGAGCCTTTTTCATTCTCAATATGTTTTCGGGATAATCATGATAGATTTTTTGGAACATTAATTTCAATTTCTTAGATGAAAAGTTGTATATATCTATATCATAAATATCTGTCTCGACATATTTTCCCCAAGTTCCACTATCGCCAAAAACATAATAATTACCTTCTGTAAAATGAAAAACTTTCATAGACAATCCCTCCGTTACTCTGGGAGTACAAAAATCTGCCCATTCACATTCAACCGGTATTTTCAATCTAACAGGATAAGGATTTTCTGTGTCTTCAACAATCAATATATACTTGTCATGAGTGTTGCTCTCATTTAAACATTGACGAAGTTTATCATATTCTTCTTTGCTAAATACAGTAGCCGATGTCACAGCATGCAAATGAAGGGGATTATTAAAAACCATGTCAGGAAAGCGCTTATTATTAAATATGCTTTTCTGAATATCTATCCAATGGTTATTATATTCAGTCTTTTCTATATAATATTTTTTCAGAAAAGCTTCCGTTTCGTTGCGGGTATCTGCTAAAGCGAGCTTTTTTAGTAATGTTTTTAATTCTTTTTCCATAGCTTTATTGTTTGCGGAGCTTTTCTTTATTATTACTTTGCTTTCTACATTATGGAGCGCGATTCTATAGCCTAATGTAATTCCATAAATTAATATCATGATATAGTTAAAGGTTTCTGATATTATATCTAGCTGGAAAACAAGGTATAAGCAAAAATATCCGGCGAAAATATATTCTATCCAAATACGTGAATTTAAAAAGAATGTCTCTTTGAGGTTTTTCCCTTTGTGTGCTTTTGTATGAGGCCTTTTAGGCTTAATTGCAGCTACAATAAGGATAAAAATAATACATAGTAGAAGGACTATTCTAACTGGAAGCATATATAAATATGGAATCATGTTTATGTCTTCTCTAAAAAGAGAAAGACATATCATGATAAAGGTTATGGGTAATATCATCTTTTCTCCAATTGTTATCAGCTTGTTTTTCATAGTGTTAGATTATTTAAATATGGTATCTATTTTTTATATGTCAAAGCAAATGAAAGAGAATATATCTCTTTATTAAGCGTTAATAAGAAGATTCTTTTAGGATGCTATCTCTTTTTTCTGGGATAGACCAAAAGAATGACGGGCTATTCT
>ERZ791796.1928-NODE-1928-length-10637-cov-2.324986_pt1 | contig 10637 bp, 8 predicted proteins | sample MGYA00510311_ERZ791796 | MGnify/ENA primary metagenome ERZ791796 (study PRJEB30046, sample SAMN00792042) | human gut metagenome | study: EMG produced TPA metagenomics assembly of the A metagenome-wide association study of gut microbiota in type 2...
CTTTTTTTGTTCAAAGAGTAGCTGTATTGCTCGCTCTTCTGGTATTTATATTGAGAGAGAATTATTTCACTTCGATTTGGCGTGAAGTTTTAGGTTTCTCTTCCGGAGCCACTTTAGGCAATTCAATCTTTAGTACTCCGTCATTTACCTTTGCGTCAATTTTGTTCTTGTCCACATCATCCGGCAGAATTAAAGTTTGCTGGAATTTGGTATAAGAGAACTCACGGCGCAGATAACGTCCCTCTTTCTTCTCTTCTGTATTTTCTGCTTTTTTCTCCATAGAGATAACCAAATCATTCTCTTCATTAATATGGATATTGAAATCCTCCTTCGTCATACCCGGAGCAGCAACTTCTACTTTGTATTCTTTTTCTGTTTCAATTACGTTGATAGCAGGAGCTGTTGCATTAGCCTTCACCATCCAATCATTGTCAAAAAAGTCATTGAAAATACTTGGAACCCAACTTTGCGTTCTTCTAATTGGCATCATAATTCAAATCTCCTATCTTTAAGTTAAACAATCTTTTTCGTTGTCGAGCGCGGAGATCGGAGATTCGGCATGGGAGAAACTATCCGCTGTAACCGTAGTTTCACTTGCAAGGTCGGTTAGTGTGCGGGCTTGCGCCTTATGGTTGCCGTCTCATTTCCGATCTCGGCGCGTTCACTATATATAATGCAAGATTGATGCCAAAAGTTTATTTGTCAGATTCCTTTTTGCATTATTTTAAATTGCGTAAACCCTTTTAAAAGAGACTTTTTGAAGATTCATGCAACTTTAAACTTTTGCAAAAAAGTATAGCTTAGTGTTTTCAATCTCTGTCAGTATAGGCAATTTTGATTGCCGTAGTTTGGGACTCCGGCATACTCTATATAATTGTATATGATTTCAGACTTAATTGTTTCTAACAACAATACTTTATTGCTCGTTTAACCGGAAAACAATACGGAACATTCCATTTTCATAGCGTGTGCTGCTGATTCGGAAAGTACCTATTTCCGAGGTGTTTGTTACATGAATCCCCAAACATGGGCATGCATCATACTCTCCGATGCGTACAATTCGTAATGTTTCACTGGCATCCTCCGGCAATTTACCTAAGTCGAAGAGTTGCAGCGCTTCTTTCTGTGGCATATATTCCATTGTAACAGGTAGATTCTGTGCGATCACCTCATTAACTTTCCGTTCTATTTCTGCAATTTGCTCCGGCGTAGGGCAGGAGGGAAGCGGATAATCTAATTTGCTCTTCTTGCGTTCAATATGGGTATGCCGTGAGCGCTGGCATCCGAACATTCGTACCATAGTCTGGTTTAGTATATGCTCTGCTGATTGAGCAGGCGGAAACTCTTCTTTGTTATGGGTGTTGAGTTGGGGTTGTTGTTCCATAAGTTATTTCAATAGCTTTTTATTTTTGTCATCTTCCAAGTTCTATCTTATCTCCTAAAAAATGAGGCTGTTTATTCACTAAGATATCAATAAACATCTTTACTCTGGCCAGATATTCACGTAATTGGGTTTTGAATCCGGAATAGATTGGAACATCCTGAGCGTTATATCCAATAGCATGAATACCCTGTTTTTCGGCTAAATAGATAGCTCTTTCATTATGAAATCGCTGACTGATTACGGTTATGGAGTTTTGCCCAAAGATTTCTTTTGCCCGTACAACAGAGTCTAAAGTCCTGAATCCGGCATAGTCCAGATAAATGATGTCTTCGGGTATGGAGAGTTGAATTAATGCTTGCTTCATTGCTTCCGGCTCGTTATAACTTTGCTTGCTGTTATCCCCGCTGATAATAATATATTTTATTTTGCCTGCTTGGTATAGTTCTGCGGCAGCTTTTATGCGATAGGTGAAGTATAGATTCTCTTTTCCATTCTTAAGTTTGGGAGAGGTTCCTAAAAGAAGAGCGGTTTGGCAATATGGAATTTCAACCAATTTATCATGCGTTTTATTTAGGGCAGCATCTTCAACTGTTTTATTACAATAAAAGAGGATGCCGATAGCGCACAGCAATAAAAGAATACATGAGATGAGAATGTTCTTTCTTGAGAAAAATCTCTTAGATGATTTTTTTGTTTGAGACATCATATTTGCATATTATTTCTTTAATAATGAAATCTGCTTTTTATTCAGGTTCCATAAAATTCACTTGCATAAACTTAGCGTGTCTTGTTTCGCTTTTAGAACTATTATTTTCAAAGATAAACATACTAGTTAATTATTGCAATCTTTTTCTTTGTAATTTTAGATGGTTAGTAATAAAAAGTTCCCGTTTAACCTCTCAAGGAATTAAACGGGAACTTCTAATTAGTGAATAAGGAAAAACTAATTATTCAGCATATCCTGTGTTTTGTTGAATTAAACCACCTGAAATACGTACTTCATGAGCCGGAATTGGAGCATTCCACCTATTTTTGGCAACAGCTCCTAATGTTTTGTCACCCAATAGATTGTTGGTGCGTACCAAATCCCAACGTTGATGATTCTCGTAGGCCAATTCACGATTGCGTTCTTTTAATACTGTTTTAATGAAATCTTCTACACTGGCGAAATCACTTGTTTTGTATAAAGCCGGACGATTATCCTCTGCAAATGCACGTTGATGCACATCGTTCAGTAATTGAACAGCTTCTGTCGATACGGAGTTACCCGTGCGTGCTAATGCTTCAGCACGTGTCAGCTTCATTTCTGCCAGGCGGATGTAAATGACGTCATTATTGCCTCTGGTATTGCTGGAAGTACCGGCTACTTCGTTATTACTGTATTTTTTGCTCGTAATGTTATCGGCGTAGTTGACGCTACTTCCTTGGAATAGGAGAAGATTATTGTCGGGAGAATAACCTCTTACATCATTTTCTTCGTAGTACGTTTTCATGCTTTCCGGTACATAAAACGCTCTTTTGTTGTAATAATCATAGATTCCGCTAGGAAACCAATCTTTGTCCAAACGGCTCGCTTCAAAGAATATAATTTCGGTGCTGCGTGTCGTCGGCTCCGTAGAGGCATCCTCTTCAGATTCAGCCAAATTGAGTGGAAACAACGTTTCGTAGGCATTTGCATTATCTGTGAATATATATCCCGAAGTACTTAACACTTCGTTGGCATATTGCGCCGCAAGGGTCAATTCATCCGTGTTATTACTTGAGGTTCCCTTATATAAGTATATCCGACTCAACAGAGCTTTTGATACGGTTTGGTTTGCTCTGACACGAAATGCTACATCGGGAATACTCTCAGACAAATAGCTGATGTTATCTTTCAAATCGGATATAATTTGTGACCAAATCTGTGCATTGGTAGCCCGTGTCTCCACATCGTCAGGATTATATCCTTCGTATGGAGATAAACGTAAAACTAACCCAAGTCCGTTATCATTGCCTTGTAATGCTTGGTCTCCGAATATTGCCAACAATTGAAAATAAGTGTACGCACGGATAAATTTAGCTTCGGCTATGAATTGATTTTTCTTTTCATTGCTGAATTCCCCATATTCGTTAATACCTTCAATTACATTGTTTGCATAATCAATTGCATTATATCCATGTAGATAAATGCCTTTTAGTAAATTGTCATGCTGGTCGGTAGTATATTCGCTTGTTTCAATAGCTAAATAGTTACTGCTTCCGTTTTGTGCCTTGATGTTGTCTGTACCGGCATCGCCAAATTGGAACGCATAATACATGGACGGATAATTATTAGGTCCGCTAGGGGCTCCTGACAGGAAATCATTTAAGCATACATAAGCTCCCATTAAGGCAGCTTCGCTTGTCTTTTCATTTTTGTATACGGTCTGGTCAACCATTGTATTTTCGGGCGCATAATCCAGATTACAGCTTGTAACCAATAATGCAGCCATCGATACTATTATTGTTAATCTTTTCATACTTTCATTCAATTATTGATTAAAAACTAGCTCTGATACCGAATTGATAACTACGTGACGAAGGCATTGTCATATTGTCGTAACCAGCAGACGTAGCCGAAGAACCGAATGCACTGACTTCGGGGTCAAGACCGGAATACCCTGTAATGGTAAACAAGTTTGTCATATTGGCATAAATACGCAAACGGGTCAGGAACTTGGTTTTGTCCAGCCATTTTCTAGGTACATTGTAGGCTACTTCAATATTCTTTAGTCGCAAGTATGAACTCTTTTCAAGAAAACGGGTAGATAATCCTACCGCATAATCATAGCCATTAATGATGGATGCGTTGTTGAGCTTGGGGATATCTGTCTCTTGTCCTTCAATTTGCCACATTGTTAAGATTTCCTTGCTTAAATTATTGGCAATTGCTGGGGTTGAATATTCAAGTAATTTAGAACGTGTACTATTCATTAATTTTCCGCCATAAGAGAAGGTAAAGAGGAATCCAAGTTCCCAATCTTTGTAAGTGAAATTGTTGGTTAAACCACCATACACTTTGGGCGTACCGGTTCCGCATGTAATGCGGTTAGCTGTGTTGTTGCTTGCATTTGCTCCCGGAGGAGTTGTCGATAACGTCCCGTCGGCATATCTCCAAAGTGGATTACCTGTTTGCGGGTCTACGCCGGCCCATTCATATAAATAGAATTGTGCGGCAGCTTTACCTTCTTCATAATATTTGGCCCCACTGTTTATATCTGCCAATTGGTTTCCGTTAAAGTTCAGTTTTAATAATTTGTTACTATTGTGGGAGAAGTTTAAAGTGCTTTGCCATTGGAAATCGCGGGTACTGATGTTGGTGGATGTAATGTTCACTTCAATACCTTGGTTTTCCATATCACCGATATTTTGGTCTTGTGAAATGTATCCGGTGTACCATGGAAGGTTAGAGGAGAACAACATATCAGTTGTTTTCTTGTAATAATAATCAAGGGTTATATTCAATCGTTCTTTCAATAGTGATAAATCTAATCCTACATCGTATGTAACGGTTTTCTCCCATTTCAAATCCGTGTTACCCGGTTGCGACATAATTAGGTAATTTTTTCCTCCAAAATTAGTATTGCCTAACTTATAAGTAGCTTGAGCGCCATAGTAGGTGTTATTAGCATCCTTACTATTCCAACCAATAGAACCACGTAGTTTCATATCGTTAATCCATGAGAAATTATCACGGATGAATTTCTCTTCTGACATTCTCCATCCCAATGAGAATGAGGGAGTGCTCAAATAACGGTTGTCTTTATTATAACGGGAAGAACCGTCGATACGATAGGTAACGCCTGCCATATATTTACGGTCGTATTGATAGTTCAACCGTGCAAAAGCTGAAAATAAAGCCCACTCCTGACGGCCTGCGGAGAGAACGCGTTTGTCTTGTGCTGCGCCAACACCGACTAACTCCGAACTAAAGAAGTCTGAACCGGCTACTGAATTAGCATATTCGTTCGAATATTCGTAACTCTGTCCAATCACTCCCTGGAAGAAGTGTTTATCCCAAAAGATTTTATTAAAATTAATCGTATTATTTACTACAATCTTATAGTTCTGATTGGTCGTTTCTGTTGCCTGATTATCCGGCGTATCGATTTCGCTCGGGAGTTCTCCTTTTCGAACCGAGGAGATAGAGTTGGCAATATCCGTACCAATTTCGCTGCGCAGAGTCAACCCATTGAAAGGTTTGTATTCCAGATAGACATTACCGATAACCCGTGTATCCCGTATCGATTCGTTGTTGATGTAGGCCTGTGCTACCGGATTATATGAGGAATAATCACCTTTTGTGTTGGGAGAATAACCGTAATAATAACTTCCGTCTTCATTGTAGATAGGTAAGTTTGGCGCAGCTATCAACGCGGAACCATAAACAGATGTTGCCGCTATGGAGTTGTTATCCACTTTGGCAATAGAGAAGTTGAATCCCATTTTCCAATCTTTATTGAGTTGCGTGTTGAAATTAGCGCGTGCGGTGTAACGTTTTAAGTCATTATTAATGATGTATGATTCTTTATCATCGTAAGCCAGGCTTACGAAATAATCATTTTTATCCGTACCTCCCGAAATGGAAGCCGATGTGCTTTGGCTCACTGCTGTACGAGTTATTGCATCAATCCAATTTGTGTTGTGCCCGGCAGGGTAATTGCCAGTCGGGTCAAAGTTAGAATAAATGGCTGCGTATTCGTCTCCGTTCAGTAAATCCAATTTACCCATTGTATTATCCAAGGAAAGGGTATAGTTTACATTTACCCGGGTTTTACCTCTCGAACCTTTTTTTGTAGTAATCAATATTACACCAGCCGAGCCTCTTGAACCATAAATAGCGGTAGAGAATGCATCTTTTAGAATTTCAATAGACTCAATGTCATCGGGGTTGATACTTGCTAATGGATTCTTTTCGAATGTCCCTTGCATCACATCCGTATTATAATTCAGAGAACCTCCACCTGGACCTCCGTTCATAGTGGTTCCTGCAATAGAACCTCCACTTGTACTGTTACTGTTAGCCGAACGGTCTGTTCCGTACATGGGTACACCGTCGATAACATATAAAGGATTGTTATCTCCATTGATAGAGCTGAGTCCGCGAATCGTCAGCAAGTTGGCAGAACCCAATGCACCGGAAGATGCTGATACGTAAACACCCGGAGCTTGTCCGGCCAACATCTGGTCGAATGAAAGAAACGGCTTATCTTCTTTTAGTTTGACTGTAGATACAGAGCCTGTCAAATCTCTACGTTCTATGGTACTGTAACCTACAACTATTAAGTCGGCCATTTGAGTGGCTTTAGTTTCTTTTAAAGTTACGTTAATGATACGTTTCTCTGCAATTTTAATGGTCTGTTTCTCATATCCCACGAATGAGAACGTTAAAGAAGCGTCTGCTGGAGCATCAATCGAATATTTGCCTTCAACATCGGTGTATACGGCATTACTTGTACCTTCTACATGAACAATTGCAGCAATTACCGGGTCTCCATATGTGTCAATAACTTGTCCTGTGATGTTTACTGTTGTCCCCTTTTGCGCCAATGCTGGAAGGAGCGCTACCATCAACAAGAAAAATAGAATGATATTCTTTTTCATATTTTAGTGTTTTAAAGGGGTTATTTAAGTTCAAACATATACGTGTCAAATAGAGGTAAGTCACTATCTCCGGCTGCGCCATACGACCCGGATACAGTTGAATAACCACCAAAAATGTAACCGTATCCATTAAATATAGTCACGCTTGGGCAACGTCGTGCTACATATTTAGCACACGAACTTACAGCTTCCCAATGTATGCCGTCGATAGAACGATATATTTTGTCGGAGACTGCATGCATTCCGCTTTCGTCTAAATATTCTCCTCCTATCATGTATGCAACGTTTTCATTTGCTACAACTTTCATTCCCCACATTTTGCCAAATGCTGCGCTTTCAGCTTCTAGAGTCCAGTTTTTACCATCTGTTGAAGAGTAAATTGAAGTTTCGATATTATTGGAATTTATCCAGCTCGTGAAACCTCCGATACTCCACATTTTTCCTTTGAAAACAAAAAAGGCATCTTGTACTCGTCTATCGACGTTTGCGTTGCTGTTTATTGTGATGCTTTTCCAGTTTGTGCCGTCTTCACATTCTAAATATTGAGAGTAGTTTTGCAACATACCGAATCCATAGTATGCACCTCCTTTTAAATACATTTTTCCATTGAATGTAAGAGCATCCGCATTTGTTACAGCATAGGGTTTAAAGTTTTTCCACATAGGACTTCCGTCCCAGCTTGTTCCCCATTCGCCTTTCGTTCCTATTGTATCGCATTGGAATGTTTGTCCGTCTGCAGTTGAGAAAGAACGCCAATAAGTTATGTCGGGCATACCCCAGTTGTTTTCCGGTGCATTTCCCCATTTATCTGTACCTTTGATTCGTGCTCCTCCAAGAGCATATAAACGGTTATTATTTACTACTAATTTAGTACCGCTTCCTCCAACAGCTTGTAGTGTATTGGGTCCATAATTGACTTCGTCCCAAATAACTCCATCTTCAGAACTGAAAATTCTATAGTCGGCAGTGACTCCGTTTGTAGCAGATGTAAAGCAATATAATCTTCCATTAAAGGAGGTGACATCATAGCTATAGGTGTTTGGGTCTAAGCCAACTTTACGCATATTAGTAGATTTAATTACTAAATGTTCATTTTCCGGTATTGATGTTGCTTGCTCAACGGTTACAGTATAAATTTTGCTTTGATTATTACGGCGAACCTCCACTTGGAAAGGGTGGGTTGCATCTACAGTAACTCCTTCTTCTCCTATAAGTTCTCCATTATAAAATGCATTAATTTCTTTTCCCAGTCCGAGAGTAGTAGAAACTGTCATTGTTGCCTTTTTAAGGTCTTCTTTATCCACATAGAAGTCTACTTTATCATTTTCATTATTTAGGACTAAGGAGTTGTAATTTCCTGTGCAAAGGTAGTCTACCGTATTATTGTACGGTACAATGCTCACTGATTTAATAGCTACCGCCGGGTCATAATTCTCGTCATCGTCGCACGACCAGAGCCCGATTGATAGCATTGCTATAAAGCAATAAATTAATTGTTTTCTCATTCTCTCTATCTCTTTTTATAGTTAATACTAAAAAATAAAGCAGTTCTCTTTAGAATGATTAATTCTTATGTGTTTAAGTCTTTTGGGAATCAAAACTCTTTATAGAGAAGGTTTTCTGTGATGCCAACTTCTTTATAAAAAGTGAAAAGATTAAGAATGAAGAATTCGAAAGAGGAGTTTTGTTGGTAAGTGGAATTCTTCATTCTTAATGGGTTGTTAAATATAACGTTCAGATTTACATGGCTGCTCCCATGCTCATACCTACACCTCCGATTACTTTAGGAGCTTCTGCTTTCTTGCCGCTCAATACATCATTCACAGCATTTTTTACAGCCTCACCACGGAGATTCTTTTTGTAGATTTTACCATCTTTATCAAGAACAATGATGAAAGGTATGCCACTGAACTGATAGCTTTCCATGATTTCTTTTCCACCATTAGGAGCAAGAAGCTGTAACCAAGGCATATTCTCTTCTTTTACGGCTTTATCCCAGTCCGGACGTTTTGCATCGATAGATACACTTAAGAAGGCTACCTCTTTATTGTTTTTAAATTCTTCGTAATATTGTTTCAAATGAGGAATTTCAGCACGACAAGGTCCGCACCAGCTAGCCCAGAAATCAATAACCAGCACTTTTCCTTTAAATTCTTTCAAACTGTGCATTTTTCCTTTTGCGTCAGGGAATGAAAATTCCGGAGCCGGATTACCTTCTTTCATCCGTTCGCGTTTTTCTTTGTCGGCTTTCGCTTTAGCACGATAGTCACTGACCAATGTAGTTCCGGGATTGTTTTTCTCTATCGTATTAAGTGTTTCTTCTATGAGAGCCGCATCTTTGTCCGGATTCAGGTAATTGATGGCAGCTATGGCGCTTGTACGGTCTGCATAATACTCTGCAAGATATTTCATGTGTGCCATGTAATTCTGCTGATTCATATCGTACAACTTCATAGCAAATTCTTGTTTCTGTTTCTCATCTGTAATAGGAGACCTGTATACCGCTTGAGATATAGCTATCATATTCTGGTAGTTACGGTATCCTTCATAGTTAATGAGATTCATTACTTCATTTTTCTTTCCGGCTTTAATGTATACATAAGGCGGATTTTTGATTTTGATTTTAGCAGTGTCCATACCGCGGAAATCAATTTCCATGTTTTCGTCTTCTACCCATGCCGATACACCTTGCCATTGTCCGCAATCTACTTCTACACTTCCGGGTTTGTCTACAGTCACTGTCAATTTATAAGTATTGTCAGTAGGATTTACGGTTGTTTCAGCAAGAATTTTTTTGTTGAAGCCTTCACGTTGGTAAACCATCATTTTGAAATTATCTTCGATGAATTTTACCTTGCCTTTAATTTCTACAGTGTGCTGGGCAAAGGCCGACCCCATACAAGTTGCACATAGGATTGTACATAATGTTAGATTTTTCATAAAAAGTGTTTGTTTTGGGTTTTTATTATAATAAAACGTCTTCTTTTGAAGACAAATTTATACTAAAAAGTGTCTGGGGGGGGGTAATTTTTGTTAAAATTGATTAACCGCTCTGGACTTTAACGTATTGGGATGAATATCACCTTATTATTATAGAAAAGGGACTCTTGGATTATCCTTTTTCATTATTTAATTTATCTATGTAAAGGGTTAGTCAAAATGGTGGAGTTTTATTTGAATTAAGAAAAACTTCCTTGAAACTGATATGTGATATTGGATATTTATTCTAACGTTTTTATCAATTTGTTGATTTATAATGTCTTAAATATGGAATATTAGGACTTTAGAGGGAAATATATCAAACGTATTTGCGCTGAAAGAACGTATAAAATAAGCTTCTTCATCGAGAAAAATAGATAGCTGATGAGCTGCTGAAAAATCAGTTGGAAACTATCAAAAAAGAATTTGGAAGTTCCATGTAGAAACTTTTAACCGCATGCTGGAATCTTGAGTAGAAGGTAGAAGTACATGATGTAATGATTGAGCTTTTAATCTACTAATAAGCGTATGTATTAAAGTTCAAAATTTGTCTTATTTCACGATAAAGCATAAAAAAAAGGGGTAACGCCTTACCCCAACCTTTGTTAACCTTAAATCTAATACTATGAAAAACACATTGCAAAGATAC
>ERZ791796.1944-NODE-1944-length-10565-cov-6.087345_pt1 | contig 10565 bp, 4 predicted proteins | sample MGYA00510311_ERZ791796 | MGnify/ENA primary metagenome ERZ791796 (study PRJEB30046, sample SAMN00792042) | human gut metagenome | study: EMG produced TPA metagenomics assembly of the A metagenome-wide association study of gut microbiota in type 2...
AGCGGAAAACGGGGTCTGGCTGACATCAACGGTTGCTGTTGAGTTTCTTGAGTGGCCGTTCATGCCGGCTGGGGTACAAAAACAATAAATTCAATATATTGCAGGGGTTATATAGGCCTGATAAGCGCAGCGCATCAGGTAATGTAGCGTTTGTTATCAGTCGGAAAGGATACCCTCGCACAAGGGTATCCTTAATAACCTACTAAAATTAAAGTGATTTACGGCAGGCGGTCAGTTGGGGGCTGGAATCAGCGTCGCTTCCAGTCATACCCGTTAGCATCTGCACATAGTAGTGCCGATTGTAATCATCAGATTCACTTGTCCAGTAAGCTCCTTGTGTAAATTGCGAATTACTGGAAAACGCTCCAACGTTCCCCCATTCACCATACAGTGATCCCTGCGTGCGTTTGTTTTCGCCAGACGTCAAATGTGTGATGCCAGGAAGATTATATCCATCATTTTTAGCATGACAGAGCGCATTGGCAGCTAGCCAGATATTGGTATGATTTCCATTATTCACCCACCAGCCTTTCAGCTTAATTAAGGTCTGGTAGGTTGTACCTCCTTGTCGGGGAACAGCGCTTATTGTGACTGACGTTTGATCGCCGATATTTGCGAAAGAAACCTTACCTGAAGCATCGACCGACACCCAACTCTGTGAACTTGAAAACATATAATCATCAACGGTTTTACCCGCTTCAAAGTTATCATTGTTGAGTGTGTAATACGCTCCTGCAAAACCTTCGCTCGGGAATTGAGCCGTGGAGAAGGTATGGTTGTTTGCAGTGACATGACCGGACATTTCTTTTATCGAGCGGATGAGATTCAGCGATACGCTTAAGTTTGCCTGATGAACCCCGTTCAGCATGGGAATGAGAGTCGCTGTTCCCTCTTTTCCGCCAGTGACAGTCACGGTGTACTCGCCATAATTTCTTTGGCTGTAATCAATATCGCTCAACTTGAGAAAGTTCACGAAGGGACCTGACTGGACAAATTCCAGATGATCAGACGTCACTATCGGGTTACCGTACTTGTCTTGCAATGTTAGCGTAAGTTTCGCGCTATGCTGGTAGTCAGCCATCAGAGTGCCAACGTCGGATTTCAATAATGACTTACTTTCATCCGCCGTGCTGGCAAGCAAGGTAATAGCTGCGGATTGGTTGGCTGTACCAGGAACTTGCACATTGACCGTTAAGGTTTCTGCCAATGTACTGGTTATTGTCGCCGTGACTTGCCCGGACTGATCGGTACGCGTAGTTGGAATATTAACTACCGGGCGACCTTTGGTGTCTAAGGTGTAACGAACATCGACACCTTCAACCGGGAATCCGTAATCATCTTCTACTCGTGATGTGACGGTGCTGCTATCGATGCCGTCGGCGGTTATGGTGTCAGGAGAAGCCACGACGCTCACCACATGTGCCGTTTTAGCATCTGCCTTAACCGCAACCGTTACCTGGCTCTGAACGGGAACATCTTTGCCCATTGTGGCCGTAACGGTATAGACATTCACTTTGTCACTGGTCAGCGTCACTTTGGCCTGACCATACTGGTCAGTAAGTATTTCCCCTGTATTGCTTAGCGTTGCACCTTCAGGCGTTACGCTAAAGGTGATAATTTGTCCAGGCATTAATTCATCCTGAGCATTTCTCGCCGTTGCGGTCAGCGTAATACCTTCACTGTTATGGACCGTGGTTTCTGGCTTCGATGATGTTAACTCGAGTTTGCCATTTGCCACATTCACATCAACCTTACTACTACTGTTATTGTCCAGCGTTGCCGTCACCTGATAAACCCCAGGCTGGGTGCTGAGAAGGTTAACGTACGCGTAACCGTTATTATCGGTGTAAGCCGTATCGCCTATCGTAATGTGAGCTGTTGGCTGCGCACTTAATCTGACGCGTTGACCCGCTATTACATTGTTAAACGCGTCCTGGACGAGTATCCGTAGCGTGATGTTTTCGCCAACCGTTATCGTTTTTTCGGCTCCGGTTATACTTATTACCTTCGCCGAACTTTCATCCGGCAGCACTGATAAACTAAACGTTTTATTATCGGAGGCTTGCGCTTTCCGGCTCACCACGACGTTATGTTGCCCGGCAATATTGCTGGTCATTGTTACCGTCGCCTGACCCAGTGTATTGGTGGTGACTTCTGTTCCACTTAGAGTGACATCGTTACTCTGGAAAGTGACCAGCTGGTCTTTAAGCGGATTTTGGTAAGCGTCCAGGATCGTTGCAGTCAGGGTACTCCCCGTACTGTTACCCGCAACAATGGTATTTAATGAGGCAGTCAGCGGCTGGAGCTGCGCGCTGTTTGTATCCCCAATAAAAGTGACTTGCTGATGAGCAACGGTATTATTTCTGGTCAGCGTCGCCGTAACTGTAAACTCACCCGCTTTTGTGCCTCGCAATGTGACCACGGCATCGCCGTTTGCATCGGTGCGGGCGGTTTCACTACTTAGCGTGAAGTTCCCGGTCATAGAGGCTGGCAAGGTAAATTTCACATCCTCATCCGGCAACGGGTGTCCGTAAACATCTTTCACACTGGCTGTCAGGATAACGGTATTTGTATTGTTAGCGATCGCACTGCCTGACCCGGCATTTAAGGTCATTACCGATTGTTCCCTGTTTGGGACCACGGTGATCGTGACCGACTGGTGAATATTTTTATCCGCCTCAAGCGAGGCATCGACGGAATAGCTACCAGCTTTTGAACTGGTCAGGTGCACTCGCACAATACCGGACTGGTCTGTGGTGGCGGTCGTGTTGTCCAGTTGCGAGCCACCAGGTGCCACAAAATTCACTTTCATATCTTTTAACGGGTTGTTATGAAAGTCTGTGACGGTGGCGGTCAGAGTACTGCCCTGGCTGTTGCCAGCAATAATGGTATCTGGATCGGCAACCAGTTGTTTGAATTTTGGCGTACTCGAATCGCTAACGAATTTCGCAATTATCCGTTGTGAGAAACCATTTGGCAGCGTGGCACTAATCGTATTTTCTTCCGCAACCTGACTTACCATGTTTATTGTGGCAACACCATATGCATCCGTATTTTGCTGCGGCGGTTCGACAAACTCCGCGCTTCCTTTTTCATTCTTAAAGGTGACCTGATGATTTGTCAGGGGATTATCACTCTCATCAGTGACGTTGATAGTGAGGGTATTAAATGTCTTTTTATCGGCGTAAACGTCATTATTCGTCGCTGATAATGTGGCGACGCGAGCCTTATTCTGGTTTGCCTCAATGTTATAAATATGCGATTGCAGTGGAGCATTCCAGTTGTGAAGGCTAAGTTGTGCCCTTAGTGCTGTCCCTTGCTTATGGGCCGGATAATTCGCGGCATAAACGCCCGGCTGCTCTTCGTGCCAGACAATCGTGGCGCCAGGTTTGCTGTTTTCGACAGTAACGGCTTTTACCAATTCCTCTTTTTGATATGCAACCGGTTGATTGCTGTCGTCTTTCAGTTCCACCCTAACCTTGATGTCGTCTCCGGCATAATACGATACGTTATCAATTGTTATTGATGAATGGTCGCGGGATGAGACAACAGGGACGATATTAACGACAATGGATTCTTTTACCGCACTCTCACCGTTAATTTGCGGCGTCAGTGTTACTGAACCTGATGTCGTTCCGGCGGTCAGCATCTGTGTGTAACTACCATCACCGTTATCTGTCCAGTCAGACAGGGTGATATCCTGAACGCCTTCACTGCGGGTTTGCAGCGCCAGCCCCGGCACCGGAGTTCCGTCGGAATCGTGCGCAGTAACGGTCAATGTGGTCGTCGATTTTTTATCTGCAGCCACGGTTAGCGGATTAACGGATAACAGAGAATCTTTCTGGCTTAATGTCGGAGCCTGAATGACGACCATGCTTTGTTCATGACGTGACAGGTTACCTTTTACATCCTCGGCGGTAACGTCTATCGACCATGTATTATCGGTTTCTGGAGTGTTAGTGAAGCGGTAACCTGGCAGCGTGACCGTGATATCTTTTCCAGACGTGCTGACTTTACCTCCGGCAGCTTCCAGCGCAGCGGCTTCGATGTTATAGCCTTTCAGGGCATATTTGGTCTGTATCGAGGAAACCAGCGGTTTTATTTCTCCAGACTTTCCTTTCACCGGATCCAGCAGACTCAGGCGAATCAGCTCTTTCTTGCGATATTCCAGAACGATGTTGTTGTTGCGATCAATCAGATCATAACGACTACCGGCCAGACTGCGCCGTCCGGCCACTTCGTCCGGGTTAAGCTGTTTCTGCATTGAACTGCTGGGTTGCCAGGTCAGATCAACGGCAAAACGTGTGTCATTTTCACCTTGTTTCCCCTGACGCTGTTCCGCACTGAGAGTCAGAAGCGGGAAGGGGGTATAGTTGAGGCCCGCGGTAATAGCATGGGGATTACTTTGGCGATCATTCTTGTCAAACAGCGCCACTTCATCACCATAGTATTGTTCATAGACCAGTTTTCCACCCAGTTGCGGCCAGGCTGGTAACCAGCCTTCCGCGCGTAAATCCCAGCCGTTGGCCGGGCGGGCTTCGTAGTCATTATCCAATTCCGGTGCGCTACGCCAGCCGGTCAGGCCGATATAAGCGTTGCTGCTCAACTTCAGATAATCACGCCAGTATTCTGCGCCAAGCCCCGCGCGGGAGTGATAGCGGCTCAGGTCGTGGTCAAAAAACAGGTTGATGCCTGACATCCAGCTGGGGGTGAAATGACGCCAGCCCAAACCGGTGTTGATCTGGGTACGATCGTCTGTTCGGTGAAGGGTATGCTGGCTGAAGAGCAGATAATCAGGTGTGTCATACCACGGATGCAGGAAGTCGAATTGCGAATTTTTCAGGCTGAAATCTTCATCCACACCCAGAGAGATTTTCGCAGTGCCAAAGTTATTTAACCAATCAGTCATCGCGCCTGAGGCTTCTGAAGACGCCCAACCACGCGCCATGCCGCTGGCCTGCTCACTATTCATATCTTGTGAAAGCAGGGTGCCAACTCGCTGCGAAGTGCTGGCTATTTGATTCTCCAGCGTGTTTTCGCCATTCGCAGGCGGTACGGCATTTTGTTGCTCATGACTTTTCTGCAAGGTTGTTGCCGGAACATCCAGCTCTTCACCCTGGCGCACGTTATCAAAGCCGCGAGCAAAAGTACGGAACTGATTAAGACGACGAAGCTCCTCCAGTGAAATACCGAATCGATCAGCAACGCTTTGCGCTGATTCCAGCGCACCAAGCGTGTAAGGCACAGTATTATTTTCTAGTAGAGGGGGCGCAGATGAAACTGTCGTCTGAGGTTTAGCGTGTACCACATTTTGTGCCGTCGCCATGACGGGGAAAAAAATTTGGGTAAATAAACAAACTCCGGCGGTCAGGCGGCGTATTTTATCACCCAGACCACATAAAGAGTTTTGATCATTATTTTTTATTTGATGCGCATTTGTTGAAGACATAGTGACCTTCCGTGAAAAAACAGAATTAAACTTGTTTTTTCTAGCACGGAGATATAAAACGATCCTGACTATAATGTGACCAGAAATAATGAATTGGCCGTGGAATTGCTAAACCAGGAACAATAACGGCGGTGGCTGAGTACCTCCAAAGAAAAAGGATGTTTTAATTATTTTACGTGATGTACTGAAAAGTTAAATTCGTTAAATTACTTAAGAATAATTCGTATGCAATTTGAATATTTGCATCCCGCAGATTAATGCTGCGATAAATAGCGCCGCTGCGCCGCAGAGCGTGGCACTGGCGAGGGCCGACGTTCCGTTGCCGAGCATACTGGTCAGCGCCGGGCCAAGAATTTGCCCGATACCATAAATGAGTGTCACAAAGCCCAAAAGGTTAAGATTTCCCGGCACGCTAAGCTGGCGGGCGATGGTCATCACCAGCGAGGTCGTCCCCATAAAGGTGCCGCCAAAACCAATACTGCTGATGATGAGTAATAAAGGAGAGCTGCTGGCGAGGGTTAACAGCACGCAGATCGCCTGCACCAGCAAATTCGCGGTCAGGCAAGGTAATGCTCCCCACCGTTTGGCTGCCCACAGCCAGCCAAAACAACCTGGGACAATCGACAAGCCAACCAGTGTCCAAAGATGAGCCGTCAGCACAGGCTGGCCCGCGTCTTTCGCCATGAGCGGCAGGTAGGTGGCGACGATGATATAACCAAAACCCGCCAGACCATACAAAATCGCCAGTAACCACCAGCTCATGGGTTGTTGCGCGATTTTTGCCAATGGCGCTGGCGCGATAACGTGTTTATTCGACGGGATGAGCAGCGCCAGAGCAAGCAATATAATGGCAGAAAGTGCTCCGGCACCTTGCCACAACGTTTGTGAAGAGAGGGCAAAATGCAGGCCTGCCAGCACATATTCATTGCCCAGAGCGATGCCGACGCCAACACCAGAAAATAGCGCCGCAAGGACAAAGGGATGGCGGGTATGTTGCATGATGAGCGTTGAGCCGAAAATCAACATCCCGGCGCTGGCGACTCCCGCCAGAAAGCGAATGATGAAAACCAGAAGAAACGGCGGTAGCCACGCCATCGCGAGGATTAATAATCCGGTTGCGAGGGCGGAAGCTAACAGGAATGGGCGCAGGCGTGAGGGTAAATGAAACGCGCCGAATGAAAACAGCAGGCTCCCCGCCAGATACCCGGCATAGTTACCACTGGCGATCCATGAGAGTTCGCTAAAGGAAAATTCGCCTTCCGCCAGCATGACTGGCAGCATCGGCGTATAGAGAAAGCGGCCTAAACCCATACCTAAGGTCAGAACCAGCATCCCGAATAACGCGGTGCTGAAAGAAAAACGTTCTACGGGATGCGATGTCGAATTCATGTTCTGCCTGGTTTGTATTATTTTGAGTTAACAAGTTAATAACAAAAAAGGAGAGCCTGCCAGACTGTTATCGTGATTTTGTCGACGTAAAGCGATAAAAAAGATTCGGTTCGCCAACGATATAAATGTTGCCGCTGTCATCCATCGCTATCCCTTCCGCCTGCTTGATGTTGTGTGAAAGGCCATACTTGCCTTTGGTTAACGACATTTCGCCGATCACGTCACCTGTCACGGTCACTTCCTGCAGGGCGCGTGACTCATGTGACAACACCAGCAACGTATTTTTCTGTGGGTTAAATTCCGCGCCAGAAACATCGTCTAAAGTAAACTGACGCTGCAACGCTTTATCTTTGCTGATATGCAACTCATCGCTACGCAATAGCCCGGTTACTTTGTAGACCTCTATCGGATTTTTCTCTTTAAAAAACCAGAAGGTATGGTCCTGAGAGGAGTAAGCCAGCCCTTCAAAGCCACAGTTAGTTGGTGTTTCCTGCAATGGGATTTTAATTTTTTTGAGGATGCTCACTTCCGAGTCAGCGTTAAGTGAAATCACATAAATGGCGTAGTCACGTTCATCACTGATGACAAATTTATTATCACCAATGTATTCAATCGTCTCGAGATCCTTAACAAAATCGAGCGGAATGGTGCGGATCAGGTCACCCTCGGTCGTCATTTCAACGATGGTTGCAGGTTTGTTGATAGTGCTAAATAAGGTATTGCTCTGCGCTGACCAGGTCAGTGAGGAGATATTTTTAGTTACTCCTGTAATCTCTTTACCATCGATAGTGGCCTGATAATTCTGAAACCCTGCGACATGCTGGCTTTTACGGACGCAGGATTGCACAAAAAACAGGCTCACCGCCACGATGGCGCAAAGAAAAACGATAAAGGTGATGCGCTTTTTCAACTTGTTGCTCCTTATTATTGCTTTTTTTCTCGTCAAATTCAGTGCGACAGATAAGGAGTATACGGATGAAGCTTAATGAATTCTTAACGCGGGCGATGAAATAGTAAACGCCGCAGGGGGCGGCGGTTGTCTCTGGATGGCGGAACATTTTCAGCTTACATCGACTGATAAATGCGCCTCATCCATGAATGATAGATGAGGCGGTTAGCAATTTATATCCTCTGCCATACTCACTCTGTTTGGGTGATTATTGAACTATTCGTCAACTATATACGTTGGCTGATAAGACGTTAAACCCGGAATGGAAAAACTGCTATTCACTTCTTTCTTTAAACGGGCTTCATTAAAACTGGTACTGTCCTGTTGCTCGGTACTGTTCTTGGCTTGTTTATCGGTACTGTTCTTGGCTTGTTTATCGGTACTGTCATTGGCTTGTTTCTCGATACTGTCACTGGCTTGTTTCTCGGTACTGTCACTGGCTTGTTTCTCGATACTGTCACTAGCTTGTTTCTCGATACTGTCACTAGCTTGTTTCTCGGCACTGTCATTGGCTTTTTTATTGATATTATCATTGTAAAGATATGCATTCTTAAGAGAAACATTATTCACTTTGGCATTGAAAAAACAGGCATTTTTAAAAATCGCATCTATAAATATCGTATTGAATAACCATGCATGGTTAAATAGAATATTAGAACCTTCTGTACCAGTAAAATTAGTATTGTCCAATTTTGCAGCCGAAAAGTTTGTATTTAAGAATTTGCATTTTGTTAAATTAGCGTTAGTAAAATTGGTATACATGCAGCTAATATTAGTAAGATCTTTGTCTGAAAGATTTTTCTCTGATAGATTGGAATAATCAAATACTGCTCCAATAATTAATGACGGAAAGAAAATCACTTTTGTGAAATCTATGTGTGCAAGATAAGCGTTACTAAGGTCACTTCCAGTAAAATTAACGCCAGTGAGAACTTTTCCGCTGAAGTTACTGTTCCGTAGATTTGCATTTGTAAAATTTATATTAAGCAAGTGACGAACTTTACGAAAATCGATTTTTTCTAATGAGGCGTCAATAAAGGTTGCATAACGGAGATCACAATCGGTAAAATCCACGCCTTCACAGATCGTACCGGAGAAATCCGCATTTCTAAGAATGCTGCCATTAAAATTGACATTCCTTAGAACCATATTAGACAAGTCTATGCCGGTTAAATCCATTCCCGCTAAATTCAACCCTTCGATACACCGTTGCCCCGTTGAATCTTCAGGAATAGCAGTGCTAATAGTATTGATGACAACATCACCTATCGTGAAGGTCATTGTAATTCCTGCATCAGAGATAGAGAGTTTTCGCGTAAGACGTTCACTCTTATCTCCAGTGATACTCTTCTGAGCAACGTAAAAGCGCTCGCATGTGTTACAAAATCTTTTCCAGCTCTCATTTGGGGTCAGATTATTGTCCGGGAGGAAATTAGCAATGCTATAAAGATCGTTCAGGACGCTACTTCTTATTTCAGGAGAGGCGCACTCAATAATTTCAGAGGTGGATATTGTATTTTTAATTTTATCTATATTATCCGTGAGATTTCGTGATCCTGCTATATTTGGCTGCTGGTGGTTTTCTCTATAGTATTGCAGCAAATTTTCCCATTGTAGGTTTGTCAACGAGATAGTTTCAGTCTCGTTATTGTTATCCCGTATTGTTAATTGATTTTCTACTGGGTCAAAAGAAATCATGAAGTTATTCAGATGTTGATATTGATGAGTGGCATCTAATTTCACTTCAAATGAATTTGAACTTTTGCAGGCATGTGTTAAAAACTTATCACAGGGAAGGTATTGCTCTTTATCTACGTGCTGTGGGTCATTTTGCAAAACAGAGAAAATACTCTCTTTCAAATTGTTCTTGTCAATATAGATTGGTAGTTGCGCTTTTTGTTCCATTATTTTAATAAACTGCTGCAGTTGCTCGGTTTTAACATTGCAACTATGACTTATATCTTTGTGTTTAACAGTTAATACGCTTTCATTATCATCTTGTCGATTAAATATTATTTTTAGATCGCCAACTTCAAACTTATGTAAATCATTTCTTTTAGTAATGGCGATGATTTGCTCTGTTGTTGATGAATATCGATTTAAGGTTAATTCGAGATTATCGGGATTAGAGATAAGGTGAATAAAAAGATTCAGTACACGCTTAATCAAACCGTCATTCAAATGATTTATATCATAATTAATTTGTTTTTGTATGGTTTCAATTTCCGTGTTAATATCAAATGGTTGGTTGTTTTTTTCATGGCAAGCTTTTAGTCCCGAATACATGCCGAGTGTTGGGAAAATATCCTGGTATATGTTTAGGGAGCCCATATTTTTATCCTTGAATTGTGAAATGTTCTTCTAAATCTAAAATAATCAGGGGGATGGGTAAAGATAAGCTTCACGCTGAAACTTATCTTTATCATAACCACACCCGGTAATCATTTTATTTCTCTATGTATAATTATGGTTTAAGTATAATACAATGTATATTGTATTTTAGACGCGCAATAGTAAGGTGCTATCAAAAATCGCTCATTTTGTGGATGGGAAATATTTCACATCAGGCGAGATATTTAATACAACTTCCTTCATGCAGGATTATGTGCAGCCAAATATCCGGGCTTTATATTTAAAGGTCTTATTGCCTGGTTGACGCTTCTGAATCGTAATGCACCACACACTGCCAGTCGCTGCCCTGCTGGCAATATATCGCTTCGGTTTGCCCAGGGATCACCCATTGTATTTCCTCGCCGGGGGGACAGGTCAGCCAAATGC
>ERZ791796.1952-NODE-1952-length-10530-cov-3.084200_pt1 | contig 10530 bp, 8 predicted proteins | sample MGYA00510311_ERZ791796 | MGnify/ENA primary metagenome ERZ791796 (study PRJEB30046, sample SAMN00792042) | human gut metagenome | study: EMG produced TPA metagenomics assembly of the A metagenome-wide association study of gut microbiota in type 2...
GCGAAGCCACGGCAAATTCCGTTACTGGGCACGTATGCGTGAACAGTAACAAATACAGGATGGTATGATTTATGTTATTTAGTTCCCTTGTGTTCCTATGGTATTTTTTGCCAGCGGTATTTTTGCTTTATTTTATAACGAAAAATCTGCATATCCGCAATGGCGTCCTTCTGGCTGCCAGTCTCTTTTTTTATGCGTGGGGCGAGCCGAAGTATGTGATTCTGATGCTTGTTTCGATCGGGCTGAATTATTTCTTTGGATTGTGGATTGGGAGGATGCAGAGTAAACACAGAATGCGCCTTGCTGTTACAACTTGCGTGTTTTTAAACCTCCTTCTTCTGGGCTATTTCAAATATTTTAACTTCGCAGTCGAGATTGCAAATTCTCTGTTAAGCCGCTTTGCGGGCGGCGCACATACACTTTCTTTCCGCGAGATTGCTCTTCCGGTCGGAATATCCTTCTACACGTTTCAGGCGCTTTCCTACGTGGTGGATGTGTACCGGGGGACGATTCAGGCGCAGAAAAATATCTTTTATCTGGCGCTCTATATTTCCTTCTTTCCGCAGCTCATCGCGGGACCGATCGTCAAGTATCACGATGTCTGCGAACAGATTGGGAACCGGCAGTGTACGGCGGAGGGGATGGCGTATGGAATCAAGCGCTTTTCCTACGGACTGGCGAAAAAAATGTTGTTTGCTAATACCTTTGCGGCGACGGTGGACTGGATGATGGAGAAACCGCTGGCACAGCTGGGAACGGTCAATGCGTGGATGCTGGCGGTTTTGTACACGCTTCAGATTTATTTTGATTTTTCGGGATATTCGGATATGGCGATCGGATTGGGAAAATTGTTTGGATTTGATTTTATGGAGAACTTCAATTATCCGTATATCTCTACCTCGATCCGCGAGTTCTGGAGACGCTGGCATATTTCACTCTCGACCTGGTTTAGGGAATATCTTTATATCCCGCTGGGCGGCAACCGGAAAGGGCAGGTGCGGACGTATATTAATCTGCTGATTGTCTTTTTTGCGACCGGGCTCTGGCACGGCGCTGGGGCAACCTTTATCATCTGGGGATTGTACCATGGGCTGTTTCTGGTGGTGGAACGCATGGGACTTGGGAAGCTATTGGAGAAGAACTGCTTCCGGGGACTGAATCACATCTATACGGCGTTGGTTGTAGTGGTTGGCTGGGTGTTCTTCCGCGCTGATACTCTGGCGGATGCGAAAGTGATCCTGCATCAGATGTTTACCTGGGAGAACGGCATCTATCCGGCGTCGCTGTTCGTGAATCGGAAGGTGATTTTTCTTGCGGTGCTGGGCGTGCTGCTTTCGGGCATCGTGCAGAGTATATGCCCGAAGCTGCGGGAGCATCTGTATGAGAAAGAAGTGACAAAGACAGTGGATATTGTGATTATGGCTGTGCTGCTGTTTTTGTGTACCATGTATCTCGTCAGCAGCACGTATAATCCGTTTATTTATTTCAGGTTTTAGATCCAGCCGCCGTCCAGTTGAATTATCTGTCCCGTTAAATAGGAGTCCTCGCTCCCCAGCTGGTATGCCAGTTTTCCGACTTCCTCGGCACGCCCCATACGTCCTGCTGGAATTTCTTCCAGCAGGGCATTCCGTTCTTCTTCATCGAGAAACTGGTTCATTTCGGTGTCAATAGCGCCGCAGGCGATCGCGTTGACCTGGATGCTGCTCGGCGCAAGTTCCTTCGCGAGGGCGCGCGTCATGGCGTTGATGCCGCCTTTGGTGGCAGAATAGGCGACTTCGCAGGAAGCGCCGCAGACGCCCCAGACGGAGGAAATATTGAGAATGCGTCCCGATTTGCGTGACACCATCATCGGAACGGCGAGTCGGCAGCAGTTGAAGACGGAGGTCAGGTTGGTATTGAGAATGTGGTTCCATTCGTCCGGCGTCATATCCTGAAACAGACCGATGTAGGAAATCCCTGCATTGTTGACGAGGACATCCAGGGAACCGAAGCGCTCCCGGATCGTGTCAAACAGGCGGGAACAGCTCTCAAAATCGCCTGCATCGCCCATCCAGGCAAGGCAGGAAACGCCCAGTGCTTCAATTTCGCGCTGGGCCTTTTTTAATTCTTCTTCCCGCCTCAGGCAGGTAATCACGACATCCCAGCCATTCCTGGCGTAGGTTAATGCAATCGCTTTCCCGATTCCGCGGGAAGCGCCGGTTACGAGGATAGTTTTATGATTCATGGCAGTAAACTCCTTATATGCATATATTTGATGATACCAGGGTCAAAAGGTCAGAAGTTCGACGCAAGCTTGCTTGCAGGAGAATTTTTGACCTTGGGACCCGCCAAAAACATGAGTAAGTAGCCATTTTTCAAAGAAAAATGAGCGAATTGCGAATGTTTTTGAGAATTGCGGGAGCACGCAGTGCAGAGCAATTCGGTATCAGAGGGGTCAAAAGCTTTTGACCCCAACATCATATTTGATTGAATTATAGCATGTATTTAAAATTCATGAAATAGTTTCATTTTTCCGCCTGTCATAAAATCGTAAGAAATTTTCATCCATTTTTTGCTCTTCTGAGTGTTTTACAGCATTGTATGAAAGTGCCAAAATGTGTTATACTAAAACCAAATGGATCTGACACAGCGATAGAGCGGATCAATTACCGAACAGATTCGGAAGAAAGGAACTGTATACCATGTATGATATAATAATCATTGGTTCCGGACCAGCTGGCTTGAGTGCGGCGATTTATGCACAGCGGGCGTGTCTGGACACGATTGTGATAGAGAAGAATGGAATCAGCGGCGGACAGGTGCTGAATACCTGGGAGGTGGATAATTATCCGGGATTTCCGGGTGTGACCGGCTTTGAGCTTTCCAGACAGTTCCGGGAGCATGCAAACAAGCTGGGAGCAAGAGTTGTACAGGATGAGGTCGTGCAGGTCGAGCTTTCAGGAAATGTGAAGAAAGTAGTCTGCGAGGAAGAGACGTATGAGGCACGCTGTGTGATTCTGGCATCCGGAGCACATCACAGGACGTTGGAGGTGCCGGGAGAAGAGGAACTTCGCGGAGCAGGCGTTTCATACTGCGCGACCTGCGACGGGGCATTTTTCCGGGGAAGGACGGTTGCCGTTGTGGGCGGCGGCGACGCGGCGCTGGAAGATGCAATTTTTCTTGCACGGATGTGTGAAAAAGTATATATCGTCCACCGCAGAGACAAGCTTCGCGGGGCAAAACGGCTGCAGGAGCGCTTACAGGCGCTTGAAAATATTGAATTTGTCTGGAACAGCGAGACGGTTGCGATTGAAGGGAACGCTCAGGTGGAGGCATTGCGGCTGAGACAGACCCAAACCGGAGAAGAGAAGCGGCTGGACGTGGATGGCGTCTTTATTGCGGTCGGAATCGCACCGGAGAGTGAGCTGTATGCGGGTCAGTTAGAGCTTGATGAGCAGGGTTACATCCGGGCGGATGAGAGCGGTCAGACGAGCGTTCCGGGCGTATTTGCAGCCGGAGATGTCCGGACCAAGGCGCTGCGCCAGATTCTGACAGCGGCATCGGACGGTGCAAACTGCGTGGCATCTGCAGAGCGATATCTTCAGGCATAACTCATTTTTAACATAGAAGAAAACAGAGTAACTGTTTAGTAGGTCTGCGCATTTACTGCGCTGACCGTACGAAAACATGGGTCAGCAGGCAAAAATCCCATTGCCGTAGGCAATTTTTAATGGATTTTTGCGCGTGACTGTGAAGGTACTGAACAGTTACAGTTTGAGATAAAACGACGGAACAGAACGGACAGAAGAGTAGGAGGTCCTTATGAGAAAAACGCTGAAATTTCTGATAGCATCTGGGGCGTGCCTTGTGATGGCAGGGACGGGACAGATGAGCGCCCAGGCGGCGATGAATCTGGAGACGGATGCCCCGGTCGCTGGCGCGTCAGTGGCGATCAATAATTACTATGCGAGCAGCTTGAACCCGGAAAAAGAGCTGGCGGAGGCATTTGATTCTAAAGAAGTTCTGGCAGTGGCGGGAGCCGGTCAGACGGGCGTGGCAGGCGGTGCGCAGACAGCCAAACCGGCACAGGTGCCAGCAGAGACGAAAGCCCAGCCAAAGGAGACAACTGGCGAGACTGAGGCGGTTGTCCGCGCGATGTCCAAGTCGATCTACGATAATATCGCGATTTCCCGTGTGACCAATTATGTCAATGTTCGCGCACAGGCGAGCACAGGCAGCGAGGTAGTCGGAAAGATTTACAATAACTGTGCGGCGACAATTCTGGACACGGTGGACGGCGAGGGCGGCAAATGGTACCATATCCAGTCGGGTTCCGTGACCGGTTATATTAAAGCACAGTATTTTGTGACCGGTGAGGAGGCGTCCAAGATTGCCAGGGAAGTCGGCACAACCTACGCGAAGGTTACAAATACCTCTACGCTTCGCCTGAGAGAAACGCCGAGCTTAGAGGGCAAGACGCTGGATCTTCTTTCTGCAGATGCAGAGTATGAGGTGATCGGAGAAGAGGGCGATTTTGCCAAGATTTCCGTCGATAATGATCTGGTCGGATATGTGTATAAAGATTATATTACGACGCAGGTAGACTTTAAGCAGGCAGTTTCCGTAGCTGAGGAACAGCAGCAGAAAGCTGAAGAAGAAAAACTGAAACAGGAAGCGAATGCGGCGATCGAGAACCTGGAACAGGTAAAGAAGAAAGCCGAGGAAGAGTCGAGGGCAGCGGAAACCACGGCAGCTGCCAAAGAGACGACCAAAGCACCGGAGACTTCCTACAGCGGAACAATAGAGGCGAATCCGAGCGAAAGCAAGGCAGCTGGGACGACAGCGGCAGCCAAGGAGACGACAAAGGCAGCTGAGACGAAAGCGCCGACTACCGCGGCAGCGACGAAAGCGACCACTGCAAGCGGCGTTGGACCGGGCGGCGGACCAGGCACAGGCGGTACGTCCTCTTCTGGAAATGAAGTAACAAATGCTACCCGTTCTGCGGTTGTGGCATATGCAAAGCAGTTCCTTGGAAATCCGTATGTATACGGCGGAACCAGTCTGACAAACGGCGCGGACTGTTCCGGATTTACAATGAGTGTATTTGCACATTTCGGTATTTCAACCGGACGAAGCTCGAGAGATCAGGCGGCAAAGGGCAAGGAGGTTGCGGTCAGCGCAGTACAGCCGGGCGATCTGCTTTTTTATGCGAGCGGCAATTATATCAATCACGTAGCACTTTACATAGGCAATGGACAGGTTATCCACGCAAGTACGGCAAAGAGCGGCATCAAGATTTCGCCGTCCAACTACCGAACACCGTGTAAGGCAGTTTCATTCTTAAATTAGTAAACGCAGATAAAGGAGTATATCGGTTCTTACGGAACGATTTCATATCCGTAGGGCTCGGTGGGAATACCGCAAAATTACGTTGCCAGCGGGGCAGAAGATTTCTGATCGGTGAGACAAGCAATTTTGCGGTATTTTTTCATTTTCATAGGAAAATGTGTTCTATGAAATAAAAAACGCTCCGCGGGATGTGCACTCGCGCGAAGAAGAATTATGTCGCAGGCGACCGCACGAGGCGCGAGAATGTGCCAAGGCACATTCTTTTTCATAAAAAAGGAGAAAAATCATGGCAGAATTAAGAGAACTTTCCGTAAACCAGTTCGTAGAAGAAACTGCTTCGAAGGCGTCTGTACCGGGCGGCGGAAGCGTGTCGGCGATGGTGGGGGCGCTGGGCGCGGCATTGATGGAAATGGTGGCAAATCTGACGATCGGAAAGGAAACATATGCCGGGGTGCAGGAGGAAATGCAGGCGCTGGCAGCTGAGGGCGCTGCGCTGCATGAGGAGCTGCTGGCAGGGATCAAAAAGGACAGCGAATCGTTCAATGGATATATGAGAGCGCTGAAGCTTCCGAAGGAGACGGAGGAGGAGAAAAAAATCCGCACTGCCGCCCTGCAGCAGGGGTTAAAAGAGGCGACCGAAGCGCCGCTTGCGATTGCGGAGTCAGCGGCAAAGATTTTTCCGATGGCGGAAACGGTCGTAAAGAGGGGCAATAAAGGTGCCGTTTCCGACGGTCTGATTGCGGCGATGTTAGCCCGGACAGCGGTTGTGGGTGCCCTCTTTAATGTGAAGATCAATCTGGCATCGATCAAGGACGAAAGTTATGTATCAGAACTTGGGGAAAAAGTAGAAAAACTGGAATCGGATGCAATTTTTTGTGAAAAATCAATTTTGTGTCTTTCCAAATTGTCAGACACAGTATATAATAGATAACATTCACAGCCTTTCTGGGAAATTCACAGGGGGGGAGATCTTCTTTACAGAAGATAAAGCAGATAACATTCACTGTGTGAAAACTTCCGGAACAGGCAAAACCGCAAAAACAGGGAGGTACAGGAGTAATGATGACAGATATTGAGATTGCACAGGCAGCGAATCCACTGAAAATCGGTGAGATTGCACAGGCAGCAGGCGTAGACGAGAAGTATCTGGAGCAGTATGGAAATTATAAGGCAAAGGTAGACTACAGTCTTCTGAAAGAGACCGAGGGCAAGGATGGAAAACTGATTCTGGTGACCGCGATCAACCCGACTCCAGCCGGAGAAGGAAAGACCACGACCACGGTCGGTCTGGCAGACGGATTGAAACGTCTTGGCAAAAAGGTAACCGTAGCGCTTCGTGAGCCGTCGTTGGGACCGGTCTTTGGTGTCAAAGGTGGTGCAGCTGGCGGCGGATATGCACAGGTCATTCCAATGGAGGATATCAACCTCCATTTTACCGGTGATTTCCACGCGATCGGCGCAGCAAACAACCTGCTGGCAGCGATGCTGGACAATCATATCTATCAGGGCAATGCACTCCGCATCGATCCGAAGCGTATTACCTGGAAGCGTGTTGTCGATATGAATGACCGTCAGCTCCGCAACATCGTAGATGGTCTGGGACGCCGCGTGGATGGCGTGACCCGTGAGGACGGATATGACATCACGGTTGCCAGCGAGATCATGGCAGTTCTGTGCCTGGCACGCAATATTACGGATCTGAAAGAACGCCTTTCCAAGATTATCGTAGGTTATACCTATGACGAGGAACCGGTCACTGCCGGTGATCTGAAAGCAGCGGGCGCGATGACGGCTCTTTTAAAGGATGCCCTGAAACCCAATCTGGTACAGACCTTAGAGCATACACCGGCATTTATCCACGGCGGTCCGTTCGCGAACATCGCGCATGGATGTAACTCCGTCATTGCGACAAAGATGGCATTAAAGCTGGGTGATTACACGATCACAGAGGCTGGCTTCGGCGCTGACCTGGGTGCGGAGAAATTCCTGGATATCAAGTGCCGGATGGCAGAGCTGAAACCGTCGGCGGTCGTTGTAGTAGCGACAGTACGTGCCCTGAAGCATCACGGCGGCGTGGCGAAGGCTGACTTAAACGCAGAGAATCTGGAAGCACTGGAGAAGGGACTTCCGAACCTGATGCAGCATGTAGAAAATATTACCAAGGTATATGGACTTCCGTGTGTCGTAGCGATCAACCGCTTCCCAATGGATACCGAGGCAGAATTAAAGCTGATCGAGGACAAGTGCCATGAGGTCGGTGTCAATGTAGCTCTGTCCGAGGTATGGGCGAAAGGCGGAGAAGGCGGAGAGGAGCTGGCAAAAGAAGTCATCCGCCTGTGCGAGACTGAGAGCGATTTCCACTACTGCTACGAGACCGATACAACGATCGAGGAGAAGCTGGATGCGATCGTGAAGAAGATCTACCACGGCGACGGCGTTGTACTCACGGATGCAGCAAAGAAGCAGGCAAAACGCCTGACTGAGCTTGGATTTGGTAACTATCCGATCTGTATGGCGAAGACGCAGTACAGCTTTTCGGACAATGCGAAGCTGCTCGGCGCACCGAAGAACTTTACAGTAACTGTCCGCAACCTGAAAGTATCCGCGGGCGCAGGATTCATCGTAGCGTTGACCGGCGACATCATGACGATGCCAGGACTTCCGAAGATGCCAGCGGCAGAGAAGATCGATGTCGATGAGAATGGACGGATCACGGGTCTGTTCTAAAAAAAGAAGTAACTGTTCAGTAGGTCTGCGCATTTACTGCGCGTGACTGTGAAGGTACTGAACAGTTACGAAAAGAAATAGAATATGAATGGAACTTAACACAACGCAAAAAGGGGAACTGCCACATGGCAGCTCCCCTTTTTGCCAGGAAACTTGTCTACTTATAGTACGAAGCGATGAATTAAAATTCTGGTTCGATCAATCCGTAGGTGTTGCCTTTACGTTTGTAAACAACATTGACCTGCTCGGTCTCGGAATTCAGGAATACATAGAAACTATGTCCTAAGAGTTCCATCTGTACACAAGCCTCTTCCGGATCCATCGGCTTCATAGCGAATTTCTTTACTTTGACGATATCTACTTCGTCGTTGGAATCATATTCTTCGTTTATGAAGAGGTCAGAGAATGCAACGGCTGCCTGTTTCTTGTCTACGATTTTATTCTTATATTTTTTGAGCTGACGCTCGATGATTTCTTCTACCAAATCAATCGATACATACATATCGTTGCTTTCCTGCTCTGCACGGATGATGGTGCCTTTGACAGGGATGGTAACCTCGATCTTCTGACGATCTTTCTCAACCGTAAGTGTGATATTCACTTCGGTGTCCTGATTGAAGTATCGCTCTAACTTTCCGATCTTCTCCTCTACAGCTGCTTTTAACCCCGGGGTAACATTGATATTTCTTCCAGTAATTTTATAACGCATAATCATCGCTCCTTTTTATTGGGATGGCTATAGTATACCACTTTTGGATGTTAAATTCAACCTTTTTCACAAAATTGTCAACACAATTAATTGAAAAACAGGTCGAAATACTGTGTCGTTTGATTTTTCACGAATTGCTGTTGTTTTATAAGGGAGTTGCGCGCGGTTTGTGCGGCGGACAATGAAATATTAAAAAAGAGTCTTGCAGGATAGGGCAGAATGGGTGTGTTTTTGCAATAAAAAAAGGTCGAAAAAGCTAGGAAAAACGGGGGTTTGGAGGCAATGCGAGGGTTCTTCATTTGTCAATAGATCTGCTTGTATTTTTGGAAGAAATATGCAAGTTTATGAGATCTGAACAAAAAAGAAATCAAAATGCGCCGGGGAAAACGGGGGCTTCGTGAACAGACGGAAATTGTGGATAATGTGGATAAGTCGGTGTAAAACTCCATTTTCCCTAAAAAAGGGAGAAAATGGGTGTGCAAAACTTATCCACAAAACTGGGGACAAAATGTGGATAATGTGGACAACAAGAAAGTCGAACATATATTTTGTGCAACTTGTCTGGTTTACCATAAAGTTGGCGGGATGGCAGAAGAAAAAACGTTTTACCTGGATAGGCAGGGAGGCGGCGTTTTACAGCTGGCACCCTGAACGGGAGCGAAGCAGGGTGGAATTTAGAGAAGTTCCAGAAACTTCTTGACCTGCGGAAGCCGATCACTGGTGGGTTGGCAGAGCAGATATGTATTGCGGACGAAGGGCGTGCCATCCTGCCAGAAAAGTGCCTCGGTGTAGCCGTCAAAATTATTCAGGCAGATGGAAGGCAGGATACTCCAGCCAAGCCCATACCGCACCATTTCCTTGCAGGTATCGATGCTGTCGATCTGGAAATTCCGTCGGATGCCGGTCAGTCCACGCGCTTCGAACCAGGAGAAGAGCTGGGAATTTAAGCCGGAGTCGGTGTTGTGGCTGATGTACGGATAGTCGGTCAGAGGACGCCCGGCGTCCTCGCGGCTGCAGATCAGGCACATGGGTTCGGAGGCGAGAAGAATCTTTTTGCCGTCCCAGTTATATTCGCCGCGCAGGATGGCGAGGGAGATTTCTTCTTTGCAAAGCATCTTGTAGAGCTGGCGACTCTGCTCGGTCGTGATATGCACCTCTACTTTGGGATAGCGGTCTGTGTAGTCCTTGAGGATTGCCGGGAGGCGGTAGTGGGCGTAGTTCAGAGAACAGCCGAGTCGCAACGTGCCGCAGATGTAGTCCTGGCTGGCGGCAGCGAGTTCTTCCATCTGCTCCATATTTTTTAGGATCGTGCGGGCGCAGGGCAGCAGGCTTTCGGCTGCCGGGGTGAGGAGCACGCCGCGCTTGGAACGGATGAGCAGCGGACAGTGCAGTTCTTCTTCCATCTTCTGAATCCGCTTGGTGATGGCAGGCTGTGTCATATAGAGAGACTGCGCCGCCTTTGTTATATTTTTGTGCTGGTCGAGCGCCAGCAGCAGTTCATAATCACGTTTATCCATATCGAACTCCTTATCATTCCAAATTGTTATGAATCTTGATAAGATCATACCATTTTACAGCGGATGGGGCAATGAGTTATAGTATGTATAAGGAAAAATTAATAGTAGGTTGTAACTGTTCACAGGTGGGGATTTTTTTGAACTGAAAATTCCGTACGATACAGGGCAGGGGCGAAGGAAAACTTCGTTTAAAATTTTGTGGCTGATTTTCCGCCAGCCGCACCCGAATTTCAGAGGCGGACGCAACGC
>ERZ791796.1955-NODE-1955-length-10503-cov-2.709227_pt1 | contig 10503 bp, 10 predicted proteins | sample MGYA00510311_ERZ791796 | MGnify/ENA primary metagenome ERZ791796 (study PRJEB30046, sample SAMN00792042) | human gut metagenome | study: EMG produced TPA metagenomics assembly of the A metagenome-wide association study of gut microbiota in type 2...
TTTACAGCCGCGAGGAGCTGCTGCGCTTTGTCTGGGGCAACCGGGCGGCGGCGGGCGGCGATGTCCGCACCGTAGACGTTCATGTGCGGCGGCTGCGCGAGAAGATCGAGCCGAGTCCGAGTGATCCGAAATATGTACATACGAAATGGGGCGTGGGGTACTACTTCCGGATTCGGTAATGTAGAAAAGAACTCAGAAGAGGATGAAAGGGGCGCTGCAGGGGAGTGTGTATCCCGGCAGCAGCTCTTTTTCTTTAGGTGACAAAGGCAGATGGGGCAGAGAATGAACGAGGAAAACCAAGAACAGGATCAGAAGAATGAAATTGCAGGGAAGCAGGAAGAGCCGGGACAGATAGTTTCAGAAAAAGTGGAGAAGAAACGAGAGAAGAAACCAAAGAAAAAACCAAAGAAAAAGCGTCTTCGCATCCAGGGCGCCGCGTGGAGGCGGCTGGATAACACGGCGAAGCTCTTTGCGGCGGTGTCTGGCGAGGATTTAAGCAGTGTATTCCGGATTTCGGCGGTTCTGAAAGAAAAAGTAGATCCGGAGCTTTTGCAAAGGGCGCTTGTGCGGACACTTCCGGAGTTTGAAAATTTCCGGGTGAAGCTGCGGAAGGGATTTTTCTGGTATTATTTTGAGACGAACAACCGGAATCCGGGCGTGGAAGAAGAACAGAGTGCACCGTGCCGTTTCATTGATCCGCACCGGGGGGCGCGGTTCCCATTCCGTGTGAGCTACTATGGATGCAGGATCAATTTTGAAGTGTTTCACGGGCTGACGGACGGACTGGGGGCGCTGCGGTTTGCTTCACGGCTTACAGAACATTATCTGGAACTGGTGAAAAAATTGCCGGTTATGGTGCAGGAGCGGGAGTTTTCGCCGCTTCGGGAGGACGATTATCTGCGACATTACCGGAAACTGCCGCATCGGCATTATAACAGCAGACCGGCGATTGCGATTCAGGGGGAATTTCTCCCATTTGATCAGATGGCAGTGCTGCAGGGGACGATTGAGGTGTCGGCACTGAAGACGGAATGCAGGAAGGTGGGGGTCAGCATCACCAAATATCTGGCGGCGGTGCTTCTCTGGGCGATCATCCAGACGGAGACGGATGGGAAAACGCTGAAACGTCCGGTGGCGCTCAATCTTCCGGTGAACCTACGGAGTTTTTTTGAGTCGGAGACGCTGGCAAACTTCTTTGCTGTCGTGAATATTTCGTGGGCGGCGGGAAAGGCGCCGGAGGCATTGGAAGAAGTGATTGCGTCTGTGAGCCGCCAGATGGATGAGCAGATCGTGAAGGAGCGGCTGGAGGAGACGATCTCCTACAATGTGTCGAATGAGAAAAAATGGTATGTGCGGGCGATCCCGCTATTTGTCAAACATCTGGCGATGCAGTTGATTTTTCTGCACACCAGCCGCGCCCACACGATGACATTTTCCAACATCGGACCGGCGCAGGTTCGGGAGGAATTGAAAGATTCGATCGAGGGCTTTCAGCTTCTTGTCGGCGCATCGCCGAAGCAGCGGATGAAATGCGGGGCGGTGGCGTATGACGGGAAATTATGCCTGTCGTTTACGAGCGCGATGGCAGAGAACCGGCTTCCGGAGTTTTTCTTTCACTTTTTGGAGGAAAAGGGCATCCGGGTAGAGCGAGAGAGCAATGGAATCACGGATACGGAGCATGATAAAGGACGTTATCCAGTGATTGCCCAGGATCGAGAGCGCGTGCGCCGTGCGGTGCGGGGATTTTATGTGTCATTGGTGCTCGTATCGATTCTGGCGGGGCTTACGAATCTGGCGACTTATCATCGGATTCCGTTTAAATGGTCGCTTCTGACGGCGGGCGCGGCGGCATATGTGGCGATGACGCTGCGGTTTTCGGTCATGCGGCATGCGAGCCTGGCAGGAACGCTGGTGCGGCAGTCCCTGGGAATTCAGGCAATTTTGCTTCTGATTGACGCGCTTACAGGGCTTCGGGGGTGGTCGGTGGACTACGCGATCCCATGCGTCGCACTGTTTGAGGTGGCGGCGGTTCTTCTGATGATGTTAGTCAACCGGATGAACTGGCAGAGCTATTTTATGTATCAGATCACAATTACATTTCTGAGCTTTGTGCCGTTGATTTTCTGGAAAATCGGGTGGACGCATCATCCGCGTCTGACGGTGCTGGCAGCAGGTGTGTCGGTGGCAGCGCTGGCGGCGACGGTGATTCTGGGCGACCGGAGTGTGAAGCGGGAATTGAAGAGGCGGTTTCATGTGTAAATGGCAGGAAAATCGGTCACAGTAAAGGAACGATCTATAAAAATACGAAGATTGAAAATTTGGATGAAAGAAAGGGAAGAAGCATGAGTCGGAAAACAGTCAGCATGATAGGCAATCTGACGCGTGATATGATGAGTGACGTGATGGAGACATCGTTAAAGAAGCCGATCCAGACCGGCGAATTCCGGAAAAATCCGGTCGAACCGGCGTGGAGATGTCCGGCGGAATATATTTATGAGCTGGTAAAAACAGAACAGTTTGTGATGGAATATTTGAAGCCGAAGCAGGCGGTGACGGGGCGCGTCATTTTGCAGCTGCACGGTGGCGGGTATATCGGTCCGATGAAAAATATTTACCGGCGGTTTGCGGTTAAGTATTCGCAGATCAGCTTCGGCGCGGATGTTCTGACGCCGGACTACCGGGTGGCGCCGGAGCATCCGTATCCGGCGGCGCTGGAGGATGCGGTGTACGCGTACCGATGGCTTCTGGAAGAGAAGAAATACCAGCCGTCCCAGATCGTGGTAGCCGGGGATTCGGCGGGCGGCGGCCTGGCGCTGGCGCTCTGTCTGTATGCGAAAGATCACGGGCTGCCGCTTCCTGCGGGCATTATCACGATGTCGCCGTGGACGGATGTAAGTCTGAGCGGGGCATCGTATGAGGAAAATTATACGATCGATCCACTGTTTGGTAATTCGAAGGAAAATATGTTGTACCAGTGCAGCTACATCGGGAATGCCAATCCGAAAAATCCGTATCTGTCACCGCTGTTTGGAGATTTTGAAGGATTTCCGCCGATGCTGATGCAGGTGGGCGCGTATGAGGTGCTTTTAGATGATACGAGGGCGGCAGCGAAAAAGGCGCGCGCCGAGGGTGTCAAGGTGCGCTGCTCGGTCTATGACGGGATGTTCCATGTATTTCAGATGGGACTCGACCTGATTCCGGAGAGCCGCGAGGCATGGGAAGAGGTCGCGGAATATCTGCGGATCATCTACCGGATTCATCGGGAGCCGGAGGGAACGGTCGTGAAAAAGGTAAAAACGAGACGCAAAGAGACGGAAGACCGGGCGCGGCTGAATCTGTTGGCATTTTTAAAACGGGAGCTTAAAAAGTGAAGATTACGTTAGTGACAGTAGGAAAAATTAAGGAAAAATATCTGGAGGCGGCGATCGTGGAGTACAGCAAGCGGCTGGGGCGTTACTGCCGTCTGGAGATCGTGCAGGTGGCGGATGAAAAAACGCCGGATAAGGCGAGTGAGCTGCAGGAAGCGCAGATCCGCGACAAGGAGGGCGAGCGGATTCTGGCGCATATCAAGGAGGACGCGTATGTGATTGCGCTTGCGATCGATGGAAAGCAGCGTTCCTCGGAGGAGATGGCGGCATGGATGGAAGACCTGGGCGTGCGAGGTGAGAGCCATCTGCAGTTTATCATCGGAGGTTCGCTGGGGTTGTCGCAGGCGGTGTTAAACCGTGCGGACACGAAGATCAGCTTTTCGCGCCTGACCTTTCCACACCAGCTGATGCGCGTGATTTTGCTGGAACAGATTTACCGGAGTTTCCGGATTATAAAAGGAGAACCGTATCATAAGTAGACATAATGCATGATGGGTGATTAAAAATTAGCTATTCATAATGCGCGAGAGCAGTTCGAGATCCTCTTTTTTGACCTTTAAGTTAGATGCCACCTCGGTTCCGTCCGGGGCGGTCACTTTTAGGGAAATGACGCTGTCCTCGCGCAGCGCGCGGGTGTAGGCGGCTTTCAGAAAAGGGGAAAATTTAGGGTGGCGGGCTTTGAAACGCGCCCACTCGTCCCGAAATTGCAGTAAGGATGAAAGATTCATGTGATTAAGTCCTTTCCGTTTTAATAACTGATGGTAGTGTATCATGCGCGGGGAAGGCATGTAAAGAGAAAAAATTATCAGTAACGAGAGGTAGACTGATAATTGTTCGCAGTAACGTAGACAGGAGAATCAAGATTCATGGAACAGGTACAGAAGAAAAATATACTAGGCACGGAGCCGATCGGCGGGCTTTTGCGGCAGTTTGCGGTGCCAAGTATTATCGCGATGCTGGTAGGCGCCCTTTATAATATCGTCGATCAGTTTTTTATCGGAAGAAGCGTGGGAGAGCTGGGGAATGCAGCGACGAACGTGGCGTTTCCGTTGACGATCTCCTGTGTGGCGCTGGCGCTTCTGTTTGGAATCGGCGGTGCGGCGTCCTTTAACCTGACGCTGGGAGGCGGCGATCGGGAAAAGGCGTTATTTTATATTGGAAATGCGGCGACGCTTCTGTTTGGAAGCGGTGTGATTCTGGGGACTGTGGCGCTTTTTTGCCTGACGCCGATGCTGCGCTTTTTCGGTTCGCCGGACAATGTGCTGGCGTATGCCAAAACGTATACGGGTATCACGGCTCTGGGATTTCCATTTCTGATTCTGACCAACGGCGGCGGGCATCTGGTGAGGGCGGACGGAAGCCCTCGCAATGCGATGCTTTACAATTTATCCGGGGCGCTGATCAATACGGTGCTCGATCCGCTGTTTATTTTTGGATTACATATGGGAATGGCGGGTGCTGCGCTGGCGACGATCATTGGACAGATTTTTTCAGGAATCCTGATTATCCGGTATCTGCGCCGTTACAAAAACGGACGGCTGACAGCGGCGCATCTTCGACCCCAGAGAACATATGTAAGCATGATTACCTCATTGGGGGCAGCGGCATTTTTCAACCAGCTTGCGATGCTGGTGGTGCAGATCGTGTTAAATAAATCCTTGACCTACTACGGTGCGCATTCGGACTATGGGGAATCGATTCCGCTGGCGTGTGCCGGCATTATCACGAAGGTCAATCAGGTGTTTTTTTCGATCGTCATCGGTCTTTCGCAGGGCATGCAGCCGATCGCAAGTTTCAATTATGGCGCGAAAAATTATGCGCGCGTGCGGCAGGTGTATGGGTTGGCGCTCAGGTGGGGATTTGCGGTGTCGGCGGTGTCCTTTGCGTGTTTCCAGTTGATTCCGCGTCCGATCATCGGGCTGTTCGGGGAAGGATCGGAGATGTATTTCCAGTTTGCGGAAAAATATTTCCGGATTTACCTGTTTTTCACGTTCTTAAACTGTGTGCAGCCGATTGCGTCGAACCTGTTTACGGCGATTGGAAAACCGAAAAAGGGTATTTTCCTGTCCCTGACGCGCCAGATTCTCTTTTTGCTGCCGCTGATTGTGATTCTGCCACTGTTTATCGGCATTGACGGCATCATGTATGCCGGACCGATCGCGGATTTTGTGGCGGGCGTGGTGGCTCTTGCGATGGCAGGCGTGGAGGTGAGACGGCTGCGGCGGATGGAAAGTGCGTCCGTGCATGCATAGGCGGATGGTATATTTTAGCCAGTCCTTCATATATTGAGGTAAGGAGGACGGGCTGATGAAGGAGGAACAATCAAAGCAGGATGTGAGGGCGCTGTTTCATTTTTTCTCCCGGAATATCCGGGAGCAGCTTCTGGCGCTTCCGCTTGAGGCGGATGGAATGGAAGAGGTACGGCTGCGGGTTAGCGCGCCGCTGTATTACATATATAAAAATAAAGAGTACACAGCCGGAAGTGGATTCCGGGTCAGCCGGGAGGATGTGGACGAGACGCTGCAATGCGCGGCTCGTTCTTCCCTCTATGCTTACGGGGAGGAAATCCGGCAGGGGTTTCTGACCGTGCAGGGCGGACACCGGATTGGCGTGGCTGGAAGGACGATACTGGAAAACGGACATATAAAGGCGATTCATCCGATAACCTTTTTAAATGTCCGTTTTTCGCATCAGATGATAGGGTGTGCAGCAAAAATACGGTCGATTTTGACGGATCCAGGGACGGGAAGTATCCGGAATACGCTTCTGATTGCGCCGCCGAGATGCGGAAAAACAACACTTCTGCGGGATCTGATCCGGATGGTGTCGGATGGAGAAGAGGGAAAGGATAGGGGCTCTGCTTTGAGGGGGAGCTTTGAACGGTCTAAGGCAGGTGCAGGACATGAAAATAAAGCTGGAAAAATGGTGGAGATGAGGAAGCAGCATGGTGGAAAAGTGAGGGCGCAGACGGTCGGGGTGGTGGATGAGCGTTCGGAGATTGCCGCCTGTTATCAGGGAATCCCGCAAAACGATGTTGGCTGCCGGACAGATGTGCTGGATGCCTGCCCCAAGGCGGAGGGAATGATGATGCTGATCCGCTCGATGGCACCGGAGGTGGTCGCGGTGGACGAGATCGGCGGTGAGAATGATTTGGAGGCGCTTCGCTATGTGATGAACTGTGGCTGCAGGATTCTGGCAACCGTACATGGAAATTCGATGGAGGACATCCGGGAAAAACCGGGCTTGTCCTCTTTTTTGCAAGAAAAACGGTTTGAGCGGTATGTGGTGCTGGGAAATAGACGCGGACCGGGAACGGTGGAGGCGGTATATGATGCAGCTGGCGAGGAGCTCATATGTGGATAAAATTGCTTGGAATCTGCCTTGTATGTGTATCGTGTGCGGGGATTGGCGGGGGTGAGGCATTGCGCCTGATTGGCCGGAGGCGTTTTTTGGAGGAAGTAAAACGGATTGCCGCGGGACTGCAGGGAGAGATTGGGTATACACAGGCAGTTCTTCCTCTGGCACTGTGCCGGGCGGGGGCACGCGGGGATGGAAAAGCGGGAAAACTATTTTTGGTGGCAGGAGAGCGGCTGGAAGCGAATCCAGAGTGTCCGTTTGGGAGTATCTGGGAAGCGGTTCTGGAAGAGCAGGGGATTCGTCCGATGTTAGGAACAGAGGAATGGGAGCTGATGTGCCGGTTTGGAAACAGCATCGGGTATCTCGATCTGGAAATGCAGCAAAAGACGCTGGCACTGTATCTGGAAGAATTGGAACGGGCGATTGAGCAGCTGCGGCGGGAAGAGCCGGAGAAGAAACGGCTGTGCTGGGGACTTGGGATACTAGGCGGGCTGTTTCTGGCAGTGGTGTTGATGTAAGTGGGGGAAGAAAATGGGAGTTAATCTAATATTTCGGATTGCGGCAGTCGGTATCCTGGTTTCCGTCCTCTGCCAGATTCTCAAACACAGCGGGCGGGAGGAACAGGCATTTCTCACAAGTCTTGCGGGTCTTCTTTTGGTACTGTTCTGGATGGTGCCGTATATTTATCAATTGTTTGAGACGATGAAGGAATTGTTTGCGTTGTAATGTACTCTCGGAATCCTTCTATGCCTGATTTTGTGAGATGATTTTTTGTCAGTTGTGCCCAAATTTCTGAGGCGTATGTTGATGAAATTCGGGTGCAGCTGGCGAAAAATCAGCCGAAAAAGCGAGTGCGGGAAAGACTCCGAGAGTACATTGCAGGGAAGGACGGTAAAAAATGTCAATTTTAACCGTATCGGTTCTTGGGATCACGGCAGTTCTTCTGGCAGTCCAGCTCAAGGGAAAAGACAGCGAGTATGGGACGTACATTGTGATGGCGGCGGGGTTGTGTCTCTTTTTCTATGCGGCGGGAAAGCTGGAAGTGATTCTGAAAACACTTCGGACGATGGAATCCTGCATCGGGATCAGTCCAGTGTATTTGTCGGCGCTTTTGAAAATGGCGGGAATCACTTATATTGCCGAATTTGCCTCCGGGATTTGCAAGGATGCCGGGTACGGTTCGCTGGGAACACAGATTGAGATATTTGCGAAGCTGTCCATTCTGGCGGTCAGTATGCCGATTCTGCTGGCATTGTTGGAGACGGTGAAGCAGTTTTTGGCGTAGGGAAGTGGTAAGTGCAGAAAAGCGGAGAGATGGTGAGAGCAGGTGACGGTGGGAACAAAGATGGTTGTGCGGGCAGTGAGCGTTATATTCTTGAGTGTATATTTGATGGCAGGAAATCATTTAACGGTGTCGGCGGCAAATGGTGAAAAGATATCCGAAGATTCGGATTTCAGTGTTTCTGGCGAGAACATGGATTCTCTTCTGAACTCACTGGATTTAAGCAGAATCGAAGCATTTTTAAGGGAAGCGGGAGGTTCGGCAGTCCCGGGGCTTTCATTCCGGGAAATCCTTTCGATGCTTCTCTCTGGCAATTATCAGAGTGCGGTTCGGATGCTGATGGATTTTTGCCGGACAGCCCTATTTCGGGAAATTTCAGAAAATGGCAGATGGATGGGGCAGGTCATCCTTCTGGGAATTTTAGGGGCGGTGTTCGCCAGCTTTTCGAGTCTCTTTGCCGACAGTCAGGTATCGGAGATGGGCTTTTATGTCACATATCTTCTGATTTTTACACTGCTTGCCGCCAGTTTTTTGAATGGGGTGCGGATCACGCGGACACTGTTGGAGCAGCTCTTTGAATTTGTCCGGGTGCTGGTTCCTGCTTTTTTTCTGGCTGTTTCCTTTTCCGGGGGAAGTACCTCGGCAGCAGCCGGATATGCGTGGACACTTGCTTCTGTCAATGTGGCGGAATGGGTGTTTTTACAGTTGTTTCTGCCATGCACCCAGTTGTATGTCCTGCTGTCGCTGGCGGGACATTTAAGCTCGAAGGATTTGTTTTCAAAAGCGTTGGAATTGCTGGAACAGGGGATGCGCTGGGGCAGCAAGGCGCTTTTGGGAGTGGTGCTGGGCTTTCATGTGCTGCAGGGAATGATTGCGCCGTATACAGATTCGATGCGCCAGACGGCGCTGCGGCGGGCGGTCAGCCTGATACCGGGAATCGGACAGGGTGCGGCGGCAGTGTCGCAGGTACTTCTTGGAAGCAGCGTCCTGATCCGGAATACGGTGGGCATCGGGGGAGTGCTTGTGTTGGCGGCGGTGTCGCTTCTGCCGCTTTTGAAACTTTTAATCCTCTATCTGGGGTGCCAGGGAAGCGCGGCGCTTTTGCAGCCGGTCAGTGACAGCCGGGTGGTGGAGGCAGTCGGCGCTGTGGCGAAAGGATTTTATTTTTTGCTGGCAGCAGCTGGTGCGGCGGTGGTGTTATTTGCGCTTTCGATCGCGGTGGTGTGTGCGAGCACGAACGCGGCTTATTTTGCGGGGTAGAAGATGGAAGTAATTACTCACTGGGCGGGGAATATCGTCAGTTATCTAGTGTTTCTGACCGTTCTGACCGGGCTTTTGCCCGCACATAAGTATGAAAAATATATCCGTCTGTTTGCGGGCTGTATCCTGCTTCTGATTGTGCTGAAGCCGCTGACGGACGGACTGCGTCTGGAGGAGCGGCTGAATTATCTGTTTACATCTCTTTCGTTTGAAAATGAAGCGGGCGAGCTGAAAAGTGAGATGGATGAGATAGAGGTGCGGCGTAGAAATATGGTTTTGAGCCAGTATGAGGCGGAAGCGTCCAAGGAGGCAGTGCGGGTGGCAGCGGAAGCGGGATTTTCCGTGAAAAAGGCGGATGTAGAGCTGGAAAAAGATCCGGAGTCGGAGCAATTTGCCTCGGTGCGGAGTGTGACGGTGTATGTGGCGGGAAGTGAGGCGGAGATGGAAGCGGCGGAACAGGAGGAGAATCAGAGCTCGATGATTGAAATAGAAAAAATTTCCCCGATTGAAATTTCACTTGAACAGGAGCAGAAGCAGGGAGAACCCGCCGCCGCGCAGGCAGTTTCATGGATGAATGGGGAAAAGATTTGGGAGCTTCAGCAGCGGCTGGCATCGTTTTATCAGGTGGAGGCGGATCATGTGGAAGTCAGGATGGAACATTGACAAGGAATGGGTCAAACGAAATGAAAAATGGCTGATTTTGCTGGTGCTTGGGCTGGCAATTCTGATCTTATATGCGCCGTTTGGGAAGAAGACGAGTGAGACGGGAGTCTTGCGGTCAGGGGAAAGATGGGCGGAGAGTGAAACAGAAACAAACTCTGGGAATAGAGCAGGGCAGGACAAAAATGGAAGTTCAGAAGAGAGTGGTTCGGATGTCGAAACAGGTCTGCCAGGCACTGCATCCAGGCAGGACACGAACCGCATCTACGAGCTTCGCCTGGAGCAGCGGATCCGGGACGTTTTAAAGAAGGTGGACGGCGTGGGTGAGGTGGATGTGATGCTGACGCTGTTTTCTTCTTCGGAAAAGGTGCTGCGGGTGGATAAGGAGAGAAGCCGGGCTACCACCTCGGAGACGGATTCTTCGGGTGGTACGCGGCAGCAGGCGGATGAATCGCTGCGGGAGAGCACCGTGTTGGCGGGAGGTTCGGGCAGCGGGGAACCGGTAGTTGAAAAAGAATTGGCGCCGGAGATTTCCGGTATCGTGATCAGCGCGCAGGGAGGTGGAAATGCGTCGGT
>ERZ791796.1963-NODE-1963-length-10451-cov-9.591093_pt1 | contig 10451 bp, 7 predicted proteins | sample MGYA00510311_ERZ791796 | MGnify/ENA primary metagenome ERZ791796 (study PRJEB30046, sample SAMN00792042) | human gut metagenome | study: EMG produced TPA metagenomics assembly of the A metagenome-wide association study of gut microbiota in type 2...
AATCGGCGTATTCAGCATATTTATTGAAGGTATAAGGCGAGGCGTTTTCATCCAGCAAACGTAGCTTCAGACCATTACCAATCAACAATGCTTTATCTTCTTCAACCAACGTTTCTTCAGTATAAAACGAGGAACTGACTTTAAATCCGTCGGTGCATTGATCGTTTTGGCTCTTGGTCGTTTTAATACTGAACGTTTTCGACATTGTGTGGCGACGTATATCCAGCAAATTAAATTTACCAAAATCAATCACCTGTGTTTCCGGTGAAATGGAAAAATTGACGCTGCAATCCAGCACGCGAATGTTTTCCAGACCAGTAATATGATATTTCAGGTTTTGGGCAGTAGGGTCTTCGTTAACGCTACCGGCACCGTCAAATTGCACGACGATATAGTCGCTAAGCGTACTTTGATAATCATGCGGCGGCATTTCTCGTATTTTGACGTATAACCGCATGCGAGCGAGAAAGGTACGCGACATATGAATATTAGCGGGATCGCCCGAGCAAATTTTGTTCTGCCATCCCATCGCGATGATCTGCTCAGGGGTATAAATATCAATGTTCTTACTGTCGATACACTGGTTAGTGTCGATGCGACTTTTTCCCAGACTGGCATCGTAATCGACACCGTTGTATGTCACGCCGAGTTGATAATAACGATCCTGCACCCCCGGATAGGGGTTTACCCAGGCGTAGACATGCTCGCTTTCAAAGTTGCCGTTGGTATTGTTGTCACAATAGACGGGAATTTTAATATCGTCAGATTCCCAGATCTTATCACCGGGTTTGGCATTGCCTGGTACAGCAAACGGTTGAATCGCTTCTGATTTTTCTACTGCGCCACCAGATGTACCAAAATAGCAGTTCAGCGCCATTGCAGACTTCAACGGCAGAAATAACAGGCAGATGACGAGCAACAATCCCTTGCCAGCACTCATTTCGCCTCCACTGCTTGTAAACGGCATTGTCCGCTGCAGTTGAGCGTCGTCATGCGTAATGCGCCGTAATCATCCATGTAACCGAGATAAAACTGGCTGCCGCTATAACTTCCGGTGTTTGTGTTGACCGTACTAAAAGGTGCAACCATCACGGTTTTGAAGCCTGGGAGAACGCCTTTTTCATTTCTCCCCAGATAGGCAATGGTCAGATAATACGCGGTAGGATTTTTCAGTGTCAGTTGGTTGCCCTGCTGGCTGACCTGTAACTGCAGTTCGACCTTTTCTCCTGCTTTCTTGCGTAATGCAGCCGGTCGCCAGAACAATTTAATACGACTTTGAATAGCGACCTGAAGTATCGCATGGTCGCTGCTTTTATCCGGAGCGGGAGGAATTTCGCGCATATTGTAGAAAAATAGCGTTTCGCGATCGCCAGGTAATTGTGTGGTTGAGGCTTGTTTCACAACCCGCACCTGCGATGTCGCTTTCGGTTCCAGACGTTGAATAGGGGGCAAAGCGACCAGAAGAGCATCGCTTTTCTCCCCTTTTTCATTTTCTATCCAGGAATAAGCAAGATAAGGCAGTTTGTCACTTTGGTTTTCGATACGCAGGCTGGTGGCTTTGTCATTGGCGTTAAACACAATGCGTGTGCGATCGGGTTGCACCGCAGCATTGCAACCCAAGCTGATGGTTAACAACATTAAGGGTAATCCTTTAATAAATGTCATTCTCTTTTCCTTAATTAATGACAAGGTAAAATCAGGCGTTTGGTCGTGTCTTCCAGACGTTCTGGCAGATAAATAATGCAGCTTTGCTCACCCCAGACCACGGTAAACAGTTGATTTTCAGCGACACCGCTTAACCAGGCATGTCCTTCCTCGCCAACCATACCCACGCTAATGCCGCTGTCATCCTGGCGGATATCCGCACCGAGGGGAGGGAACTGACCGCTGGCGTTGCGTATGATGACGTTAACGTCTTTACCGGAACGGGAAGCCAGTGATTTGTAACCTATCGCGCCTTCAATCCATGTTTCCTTGATGACGTTTTCTGCAACTGTTACGCCGTCGGGTAAGTCATTCATGTTCACCGCCACGGTGGAAGGCTGGTAACTGGAAATCAACGGCACCACCGCAATGCCAAAATGGTTGGTGTAGTCGAGATTGCCCTGAACCGGAATATCTGCCACGCCATCGGTGCTGACCATCAGGCGTGGTTCATTGGTGGAGCTGCGGCGATGAAATGCTGCACCATATTGGGTTGCGGTGAAAGAACCGCTCCAGCTGCTGCTGACGGAACTGTAATCACTGGCGGCATAGGTACCAGAAATATCCCACTCACCCGCTGAACTCAGGTGCTGATAGTTACCGCTCACCTGGGCTCCATTGTCCGGACGGTCGGATTGCAGTCCGGCAGACATGCCCCAGCTATTACGTTCATCCAGCGTATCGTTCCACGACATGCGGTGTGTGGTGCTGTGGCTACTGTTTTGCATGTCATAGCCAACCCGACCACCGTTACCGAAGGGGAGCGAAATCGACAGATAAATCTGGTTGTCGCGATCTTTATCTTCGTAGTGGGTCGTATTGAATGACGTCGAAATCGAGATATCTCTCCAGTCACCAATATCAACATTAAAACCTGCTGTGATGTTGGCGGTCGTGGAGGCGTCTGCATTCCACCAGGTTTGATGTAGCAGGTTGGCGTAAAGATTGAGGTTTAGTGGGGTAATCGGTTGGCCCACAGATAAGCTGATCGTCTGTTTTTCGTCCTGCGCATCGCTGTCGTTGTATTTGTGATCCAGATAGTTGGCGTAGCTGTGAAAATGACGATCTGAGAAGCGATAAGCGGCGAGCGAAATCGTGCTGTTGGTGGCATCCACTTGTTTGCTGTAATTAAAACGGTAGCTTAAGCCCCGCTCGTCCTGCTGAGTATCAAAGTGACTACTGGCCCACGTGACATCAAACGACAGCGCGCCAAGCCACAGCATATTTTGCCCGATACCTATTGCGGCAGAATGGTAGTCATCACCAGAAAGCAGCAGGCCGCCGTACAGCGAGGTGTTTGACAGCATCCCCCAGGAAACTTCATTGCTAAAAAAGGTTTCATTTTCAGTTTGATGTGACATGGAAGGCCGTGGCTGACCCGCGGCCAATTTATAGCGAACCTGTCCCTGGCGAGTCAGGAAGGGCGTCGATGCTGCCGAAACCTGGAAATTGTTCACCCGACCATCTTCTTCCGTCACTTTGACATCCAGTGTGCCCTGAACAGACTGATTAAGGTCGTCAATGATAAATGGGCCTGGTGGGACTTTTTTCTGGTAAATGACGCGGCCTGATTGACTGATCGTCACCGTGGCATTGGTCTGTGCAATACCGCTAATTTGTGGGGCGTAGCCACGCAGCTCCCACGGTAACATTCGATCGTCACTCGCCAGTGCCGCGCCGGTATAAGAAAAACCATCGAAAATATTGGAACTGAAATCGGTTTCGCCGAGGGTTAACTTAGAGCCTAATTGCGGTAATGGACGAAAAAGATAGGTGCGCGATATTCCGCCTGACTGGTCATGGTTATCTTCGCTATCGGTCTTATTAAGCTGGTAATCACTGCGTAAGCGCCATGCCCCGGCGTTAATTCCGGCGGTACCGTAGGCATTCAGGTTAGTGCTGCTGCTGCCGTCCTGTGGGCGGTAGCTGCTGGCAAACAAGTTGTAATCCATCAGGACACCGGCAACACCTTCTTTCCATGTAGAGGGGGGAGCCCAGTTTTCTGAGTGCCACGCCAGCCAGGCTTGCGGAATACTAATATTCAGTTGCTGATTGGCTTGATCGAAATTGAAGAGCATTTCAGGTCGGGAACTGAAATCAATACACCGATCTATCTGTGGCAAGGACTGACGGATATCTGGTTTTAAACCAAATTTATCGACCAGTGAATCATTGATGCATGGAATGGTTTTGTCACCCTTTTTTTGCCAGTTAATTTTTTGCCCATTACTGATTTTGTTGTTATTCACCGCAACGCTAACAAAATATTCACCGGGAGCAATGACTCCTTTTTCCTTTAATAATGAAATATCAATGCGGTCGCGCATTGATTTATCGAGAACATTAAGGTTGAATTCGACCGCCAATGCGCAAGGCATCGCCACGACCAGGCAGGATACAAAAGAGAGTCGATAAATATTCACGGTGTCCATACCTGATAAATATTTTATGAAAGGCGGCGATGATGCCGCCAAAATAATACTTATTTATAATCCAGCACGTAGGTTGCGTTAGCGGTTACTTCACCTGCCGTGACATCGACTGCATTATCAATTTGTTCCATCCAGGCGAAAAAGTTCAGCGTCTGTTCTGATGAGCTTGCATCCAGGTCAAGATCTGGCGCGGCTGAACCTAATACGATGTTACCGTCATTTTTGTCCATCAGTCGTACACCGACCCCAGTTGCTTCGCCTGCACTGGTGTTGCTCAACAAAGGCGTAGCACCAGTTGTCTTAGCCGTGCTATCGAAGGTTACGCCAACTTTGGATACCGGCATTCCGCTACCGTTGTCAGAAGCAGGCAGATCACAGTTGATCAAGCGAATGTCGACGGCCACTTTATTGCTATGATGCTCCCGGTTTATATGGGTTGTCGTGACTTGTCCAAGATCTATGTTTTTATCAATATCTTCTGGATGAATTTCACAAGGTGCTTCAATAACCTCCCCCTTAAAGTGAATTTCGCCAGAACCTTCATCAGCAGCATAAACAGGTGCAGTGAACAGCAGAGATACGGCCAGTGCGGCCAATGTTTTTGTCCTTTAAACATAACAGAGTCCTTTAAGGATATAGAATAGGGGTATAGCTACGCCAGAATATCGTATTTGATTATTGCTAGTTTTTAGTTTTGCTTAAAAATATTGTTAGTTTTATTAAATGCAAAACTAAATTATTGGTATCATGAATTTGTTGTATGATGAATAAAATATAGGGGGTATAGATAGACGTCATTTTCATAGGGTTATAAATGCGACTACCATGAAGTTTTTAATTGAAAGTATTGGGTTGCTGATAATTTGAGCTGTTCTATTCTTTTTAAATATCTATATAGGTCTGTTAATGGATTTTATTTTTACAATTTTTTGTGTTTAGGCATATAAAAATCAACCCGCCATATGAACGGCGGGTTAAAATATTTACAACTTAGCAATCAACCATTAACGCTTGATATCGCTTTTAAAGTCGCGTTTTTCATATCCTGTATACAGCTGACGCGGACGGGCAATCTTCATACCGTCACTGTGCATTTCGCTCCAGTGGGCGATCCAGCCAACGGTACGTGCCATTGCGAAAATGACGGTGAACATGGAAGACGGAATACCCATCGCTTTCAGGATGATACCAGAGTAGAAATCGACGTTCGGGTACAGTTTCTTCTCGATAAAGTACGGGTCGTTCAGCGCGATGTTTTCCAGCTCCATAGCCACTTCCAGCAGGTCATCCTTCGTGCCCAGCTCTTTCAGCACTTCATGGCAGGTTTCACGCATTACGGTGGCGCGCGGGTCGTAATTTTTGTACACGCGGTGACCGAAGCCCATCAGGCGGAAAGAATCATTTTTATCTTTCGCACGACGAACAAATTCCGGAATGTGTTTAACGGAGCTGATTTCTTCCAGCATTTTCAGCGCCGCTTCGTTAGCACCGCCGTGCGCAGGTCCCCACAGTGAAGCAATACCTGCTGCGATACAGGCAAACGGGTTCGCACCCGAAGAGCCAGCGGTACGCACGGTGGAGGTAGAGGCGTTCTGTTCATGGTCAGCGTGCAGGATCAGAATACGGTCCATAGCACGTTCCAGAATCGGATTAACTTCATACGGTTCGCACGGCGTGGAGAACATCATATTCAGGAAGTTACCGGCGTAGGAGAGATCGTTGCGCGGGTAAACAAATGGCTGACCAATGGAATACTTGTAACACATCGCGGCCATGGTCGGCATTTTCGACAGCAGGCGGAACGCGGCAATTTCACGATGACGAGGATTGTTAACATCCAGCGAGTCGTGATAGAACGCCGCCAGCGCGCCGGTAATACCACACATGACTGCCATTGGATGTGAGTCGCGACGGAAAGCGTGGAACAGACGGGTAATCTGCTCGTGGATCATGGTATGACGGGTCACCGTAGTTTTAAATTCGTCATACTGTTCCTGAGTCGGTTTTTCACCATTCAGCAGGATGTAACAAACTTCCAGGTAGTTAGAATCGGTCGCCAGCTGATCGATCGGGAAACCGCGGTGCAGCAAAATACCTTCATCACCATCAATAAAAGTAATTTTAGATTCGCAGGATGCGGTTGAAGTGAAGCCTGGGTCAAAGGTGAACACACCTTTTGAACCGAGAGTACGGATATCAATAACATCTTGACCCAGCGTGCCTTTCAGCACATCCAGTTCAACAGCTGTGTCCCCGTTGAGGGTGAGTTTTGCTTTTGTATCAGCCATTTAAGGTCTCCTTAGCGCCTTATTGCGTAAGACTGCCGGAACTTAAATTTGCCTTCGCACATCAACCTGGCTTTACCCGTTTGTTATTTGGCTCGCCGCTCTGTGAAAGAGGGGAAAACCTGGGTACAGAGCTCTGGGCGCTTGCAGGTAAAGGATCCATTGATGACGAATAAATGGCGAATCAAGTACTTAGCAATCCGAATTATTAAACTTGTCTACCACTAATAACTGTCCCGAATGAATTGGTCAATACTTCCACACTGTTACATAAGTTAATCTTAGGTGAAATACCGACTTCATAACTTTTACGCATTATATGCTTTTCCTGGTAATGTTTGTAACAACTTTGTTGAATGATTGTCAAATTAGATGATTAAAAATTAAATAAATGTTGTTATCGTGACCTGGATCACTGTTCAGGATAAAACCCGACAAACTATATGTAGGTTAATTGTAATGATTTTGTGAACAGCCTATACTGCCGCCAGGTCTCCGGAACACCCTGCAATCCCGAGCCACCCAGCGTTGTAACGTGTCGTTTTCGCATCTGGAAGCAGTGTTTTGCATGACGCGCAGTTATAGAAAGGACGCTGTCTGACCCGCAAGCAGACCGGAGGAAGGAAATCCCGACGTCTCCAGGTAACAGAAAGTTAACCTCTGTGCCCGTAGTCCCCAGGGAATAATAAGAACAGCATGTGGGCGTTATTCATGATAAGAAATGTGAAAAAACAAAGACCTGTTAATCTGGACCTACAGACCATCCGGTTCCCCATCACGGCGATAGCGTCCATTCTCCATCGCGTTTCCGGTGTGATCACCTTTGTTGCAGTGGGCATCCTGCTGTGGCTTCTGGGTACCAGCCTCTCTTCCCCTGAAGGTTTCGAGCAAGCTTCCGCGATTATGGGCAGCTTCTTCGTCAAATTTATCATGTGGGGCATCCTTACCGCTCTGGCGTATCACGTCGTCGTAGGTATTCGCCACATGATGATGGATTTTGGCTATCTGGAAGAAACATTCGAAGCGGGTAAACGCTCCGCCAAAATCTCCTTTGTTATTACTGTCGTGCTTTCACTTCTCGCAGGAGTCCTCGTATGGTAAGCAACGCCTCCGCATTAGGACGCAATGGCGTACATGATTTCATCCTCGTTCGCGCTACCGCTATCGTCCTGACGCTCTACATCATTTATATGGTCGGTTTTTTCGCTACCAGTGGCGAGCTGACATATGAAGTCTGGATCGGTTTCTTCGCCTCTGCGTTCACCAAAGTGTTCACCCTGCTGGCGCTGTTTTCTATCTTGATTCATGCCTGGATCGGCATGTGGCAGGTGTTGACCGACTACGTTAAACCGCTGGCATTGCGCCTGATGCTGCAACTGGTGATTGTCGTTGCACTGGTGGTTTACGTGATTTATGGATTCGTTGTGGTGTGGGGTGTGTGATGAAATTGCCAGTCAGAGAATTTGATGCAGTTGTGATTGGTGCCGGTGGCGCAGGTATGCGCGCGGCGCTGCAAATTTCCCAGAGCGGCCAGACCTGTGCGCTGCTCTCTAAAGTCTTCCCGACCCGTTCCCATACCGTTTCTGCGCAAGGCGGCATTACCGTTGCGCTGGGTAATACCCATGAAGATAACTGGGAATGGCATATGTACGACACCGTAAAAGGGTCGGACTATATCGGTGACCAGGACGCGATTGAATATATGTGTAAAACCGGGCCGGAAGCGATTCTGGAACTCGAACACATGGGCCTGCCGTTCTCGCGTCTTGATGATGGTCGTATCTATCAACGTCCGTTTGGCGGTCAGTCGAAAAACTTCGGCGGCGAGCAGGCGGCACGCACTGCGGCGGCGGCTGACCGTACCGGTCACGCACTGTTGCACACGCTTTATCAGCAGAACCTGAAAAACCACACCACCATTTTCTCCGAGTGGTATGCGCTGGATCTGGTGAAAAACCAGGATGGCGCGGTGGTGGGTTGTACCGCACTGTGCATCGAAACCGGTGAAGTGGTTTATTTCAAAGCCCGCGCTACCGTGCTGGCGACTGGCGGAGCAGGGCGTATTTATCAGTCCACCACCAACGCCCACATTAACACCGGCGACGGTGTCGGCATGGCTATCCGTGCCGGCGTACCGGTGCAGGATATGGAAATGTGGCAGTTCCACCCGACCGGCATTGCCGGTGCGGGCGTACTGGTCACCGAAGGTTGCCGTGGTGAAGGCGGTTATCTGCTGAACAAACATGGCGAACGCTTTATGGAGCGTTATGCGCCGAACGCCAAAGACCTGGCGGGCCGTGACGTGGTGGCGCGTTCCATCATGATTGAAATCCGTGAAGGTCGCGGCTGTGATGGTCCGTGGGGGCCACATGCGAAACTGAAACTCGATCACCTGGGTAAAGAAGTTCTCGAATCCCGTCTGCCGGGTATTCTGGAACTCTCCCGTACCTTCGCTCACGTTGATCCGGTGAAAGAGCCGATTCCGGTTATCCCAACCTGTCACTACATGATGGGCGGTATTCCGACCAAAGTTACCGGTCAGGCGCTGACTGTGAATGAGAAAGGCGAAGATGTGGTTGTTCCGGGACTGTTTGCCGTTGGTGAAATCGCTTGTGTATCGGTACACGGCGCTAACCGTCTGGGCGGCAACTCGCTGCTGGACCTGGTGGTCTTTGGTCGCGCGGCAGGTCTGCATCTGCAAGAGTCTATCGCCGAGCAGGGCGCACTGCGCGATGCCAGCGAGTCTGATGTTGAAGCGTCTCTGGATCGCCTGAACCGCTGGAACAATAATCGTAACGGTGAAGATCCGGTGGCGATCCGTAAAGCGCTGCAAGAATGTATGCAGCATAACTTCTCGGTCTTCCGTGAAGGTGATGCGATGGCGAAAGGGCTTGAGCAGTTGAAAGTGATCCGCGAGCGTCTGAAAAATGCCCGTCTGGATGACACTTCCAGCGAGTTCAACACCCAGCGCGTTGAGTGCCTGGAACTGGATAACCTGATGGAAACGGCGTATGCAACGGCTGTTTCTGCCAACTTCCGTACCGAAAGCCGTGGCGCGCATAGCCGCTTCGACTTCCCGGATCGTGATGATGAAAACTGGCTGTGCCACTCCCTGTATCTGCCAGAGTCGGAATCCATGACGCGCCGAAGCGTCAACATGGAACCGAAACTGCGCCCGGCATTCCCGCCGAAGATTCGTACTTACTAATGCGGAGACAGGAAAATGAGACTCGAGTTTTCAATTTATCGCTATAACCCGGATGTTGATGATGCTCCGCGTATGCAGGATTACACCCTGGAAGCGGAAGAAGGTCGCGACATGATGTTGCTGGATGCGCTTATCCAGCTGAAAGAGAAAGATCCCAGCCTGTCGTTCCGCCGCTCCTGCCGTGAAGGTGTGTGCGGTTCCGACGGTCTGAACATGAACGGCAAGAATGGTCTGGCCTGTATTACCCCGATTTCGGCACTCAACCAGCCGGGCAAGAAGATTGTGATTCGCCCGCTGCCAGGTTTACCGGTGATCCGCGATTTGGTGGTAGACATGGGACAATTCTATGCGCAATATGAGAAAATTAAGCCTTACCTGTTGAATAATGGACAAAATCCGCCAGCTCGCGAGCATTTACAGATGCCAGAGCAGCGCGAAAAACTCGACGGGCTGTATGAATGTATTCTCTGCGCATGTTGTTCAACCTCTTGTCCGTCTTTCTGGTGGAATCCCGATAAGTTTATCGGCCCGGCAGGCTTGTTAGCGGCATATCGTTTCCTGATCGATAGCCGTGATACCGAGACTGACAGCCGCCTCGACGGTTTGAGCGATGCATTCAGTGTATTCCGCTGTCACAGCATCATGAACTGCGTCAGTGTATGTCCGAAGGGGCTGAACCCGACGCGCGCCATCGGCCATATCAAGTCGATGTTGTTGCAACGTAATGCGTAATTAAATGTTGATGCCGGGGAAATCCCCCGGCTATTCAGGAAATCTTTAAAAACTGCCCCTGACACTAAGACAGTTTTTAAAGGTTCCTTC
>ERZ791796.1969-NODE-1969-length-10426-cov-2.605535_pt1 | contig 10426 bp, 8 predicted proteins | sample MGYA00510311_ERZ791796 | MGnify/ENA primary metagenome ERZ791796 (study PRJEB30046, sample SAMN00792042) | human gut metagenome | study: EMG produced TPA metagenomics assembly of the A metagenome-wide association study of gut microbiota in type 2...
AGCTCGGAGATGCTTTTAAAGTAGGGTGAAGATTTATCCAGCCGGTAACAGTTTCCTTTCTTCTCCACTACAAAACCAGCCATCTTAAAGGCATCCAGGTAACGGTAAATGCTACGTGTTGTCATCTCCAGCTGTTCCGCCAGGTCTTGTACGGAATAGCGGGTGTTTTGAGTTAACAACATCATGAGGCGAAGCTGACGCTCGAACTTTTGTAAATCCACTTGTCTAATCGATAATTAAGAGTTAAAAATCAGGGAAAGAGTTCTAACTGAGCGTCGCCCAACAGATTGAAAGTCATGCGATGGTAGGGTGTCGTGCCGTGTTCCCGTATGGCATCCCGATGTTTCTTTGTGGGGTAACCTTTATTATGGTTCCAGTCGTAGTAAGGGAACTCCTCGTGCAGCCGGTTCATATAATCGTCCCGATAGGTTTTAGCCAAGATGGAGGCCGCAGCAATAGAAAGATATTTCCCGTCTCCTTTCACTACGGTGGTATGGGGAACTCCTGCATATTTGGTAAAACGGTTTCCATCGATAAGCAGATGCTGCGGACGGACTTTCAATCCGTCGATAGCCCGGTGCATAGCCAGAAAAGAGGCTTTCAGGATATTTATTTTATCGATTTCCTCCGGTGTAACGATTCCTACCGCCCAAGCCAACGCCTCCCGCTCTATCACTTCGCGCAAAGCATAACGCTGTTTCTCGGTCAATTGCTTAGAATCGTTCAGCATCTCGTTTCTAAAATCTTTCGGCAACACTACGGCTGCCGCATAAACCGAACCGGCGAGACATCCGCGACCAGCTTCATCGCAACCGGCCTCTACCAAATCTTCATGTAAATAAGGTAATAACATAACGTTTATTTGATTACTCCTCCCCAACAAACCAGCTCTGAACGCACGAAATCCGATACGACGGAAAGGTTTCGGAAAGAATTCTTTGCCAACAAAAATACTACTTTCATTTCAAAATTCGCAACGAACGGTTCATAAACTTCCTTTCCTTACAGATTAAGGGGAGGCACAAAGTCTGGTCCGCTTCCGCCGCGAGCATTTCCTTTCAGACAGATTATGAGTCATTGTTCAATAAAAAAGGAAGCAAATCCGGTCTATAAATAGTACCTTTGCACCCACAAACAAAGAGAAAAGCATGTTTACCGTTATAGGATGTATGATAGCAGGTATCTTTATCGGATACGCTGCGCGCCGTATAAGATTTTCGTGGATTTCCCTCCTCATTACCGGATTGATATGGATACTATTATTTCTGTTAGGCTGGGAAGTGGGGCACAACAAAGGGGTTATCTCCGCCCTCCCTACATTGGGATTGGATGCTTTATTGCTGACTTTGGCTGCCTTATTAGGTAGCTCTCTGGCTGCTTGGGGATTGTGGAAAGTGGTCTGTGTTACTTATAAAGGAAAGGATACCATCCAGAAAGATAGAAAGGTTACTCGTAGAGGAGGGAATATTGCTTGTGGAGAAAAAGACCTCGATTACAAAGTAAGAGACTTTACTTGCAAAAAAGAAAATGCAACCGGCAAAAGAGAATCCGCTATTTGCAAGGAGAGCGAAACTGCTCACAGAGGAGAAGATACGGCTCGCAAAGAAAAAGACATAATCAATGAAAAAGAAGGTGCTGCTTGCAAAAGAGAAAGTACGATTCGCAAAGGAATAGGTACTGCTTACAAAAAAGGAGGTGCAACCAGTGAAGAGAAATCTGCGACTTCTGAAGGAGAAAGTGCTGTTCGCAAAGAAGAGAAGGAGGAAAAACGATGAAAGGAAGTCTGTATATTATTGGATTTTTCATTGTAGGTATCTTATGCGGCCTCAACAATTGGCTTCCGTTAGAAAGCCATTGCAACGATATTAGTTTTTATGCTTTATGCGCTTTGATGTTCAGTGTGGGAATAAGCATCGGTAACAATCCGGAAACAATTCGCAACTTCAGAGCGCTAAATCCCGGATTGGCATTATTGCCTTTAGCCACTATATTGGGTACATGGGGCGGATGTCTGGCTATTAGCCTGTTATTGCATTACTCCACCGCCGACTGCTTGGCGGTAGGTTCGGGATTTGGTTACTACTCGCTTTCCAGTATTCTGATTACCGAGAGTAAAGGAGCAGAACTGGGCACTATTGCATTGCTCTCGAACATTATCCGCGAAATCATTACCCTGTTGTTCGCACCGTTACTGGTTCGGTTCTTCGGCAATCTGGCTCCCATTTCAGCCGGAGGTGCTACTACTGCCGACACAACCTTACCTATTATTACGCGTTACAGTGGACAGAAATATGCCATGCTTTCCATTTACCACGGCTTTGTGGTAGATTTTAGCGTGCCGTTTCTGGTTACGTTGTTTTGTTCGGAGATTTTTTCATAAGCTAACCATATCTTTGCAACCTAACCCTGTCTTGCATACGTCTAATTAAAATATACACTCAAAACAAATAGAATGATGTTACTAACAACCACTCCTACTATTGAAGGAAAAAAGATTTCCACTTATTATGGGGTCGTAACCGGTGAAACGATTATCGGCGCCAATGTTTTCAGAGATTTTATGGCAAGTATACGCGACTTCTTCGGCGGACGTTCCGGAGCTTACGAGGATGTTTTGCGCCAAGCTAAGAATACAGCTTTGGCCGAAATGGAGAGGGAAGCGGAACGCATGGGTGCCAATGCAGTGGTAGGCATCGATTTGGATTATGAAACAGTTGGCCAATCGGGTAGTATGCTGATGGTTACCTGTAGCGGAACGGCTGTAAGATTTGAATAAAAGAGAACGGGTCTATAAATTCCGAGCCACTTTTACAACCTCTCTCAATCAAATATTTGAAATTAATTGAACCGGCTTTTAAAGTTGGCTCACAAGCTCATGATGTTGACTACGCAACGTCGTGAGGTTGCCTAGCCAATGTCAATAGTTTGACAATAAACGGTTTACAAACCTAATTCTGAGAGATTACTATAAAAGGAGACTGGCTGACGTGGAAAACGTAAAAAACAGCCTCTCACTCTAAACGAGGAAATAGAACTGAAACTTTGGTATAGACATTTACCTGCGAATCAATCGTAATCTTTCCACCGTATACGGACAGAATTTTCATCGACAAGCCTAATCCGATACCCTGTCCTGCATACTCACGTGTGTTGCTTGCCCGATAAAAAGATTGAAAGATATGATGAATCTCCGCTTCCGGGATGCCGATACCGTAGTCCTTTATCTCGATAACAGGCGCATGTTCACAACATGAAAGCCGGACGTCCACTTGTTTCTGTGAATATTTGCGCGCATTATCAATGATATTTTGAAAAGCAACACGTAAAAGATGATAATTGGCAACCAAGTAAACCTTTCCCTCAAGCTCGTCGCTGGTAAAAGAGACCTGCGGATATGACATGCATAAATCGCGCAACAGGAAGACAAGGTCTATCGGCTCCTGCGTTTCCTGTAATAATTCATTGTCTCTTCTGGAGAGGAACAGCAAGTGTTTTATCAATTGGGAAACCCTTTTGCTCTCCATCGAAATGCGCTGTAACGATTCTATATACTCTGCCGGACGGCGCTCTTTCATCAGGGTAATTTCGCACTCCCCCTGAATAGCCGTGAGCGGATTGTTCAATTCATGTGAAGCATTGCTGATAAACGATTTCTCCGATTGAAAAGCCGTATCGATTCTGTCAAGCATCTCATTTAAAGTACGGATAAGCTCATCCAGTTCGTCTTTATTATCAAATATCTTCATCCGGATATTCAGGTTATTACCCCGAATACGTTTCAGTTCTTTCAGAATATGTTGTAACGGATGGAGAATACGGTTGGCATAAAGTCTTCCGATAAGGTAGATAAAGCCACAACTAACCAAAAGCAGGAACACCGCTAAAAGAAGAATATGTTTCTGGATTTCGTACCCGTAATGGTTACTGGCCATTACCATAACAATGAAATTTCCCTCGTTATCGGGATAATAAAGGGCAGAACCTCTCTGCTCGCCATAGATAAAAGGGACAGGAACATTCTTAAAAAGACGTGCCTGTTGATTCCGGTCGAGGTATTTATTCAACGAATCATTCACAGCCGGCACGCTGTCAACATTCAATAATATCTCCCGTGCCTGCGGCAACAATTCATTATACTTCTGCTGTATTTTAAGATAACTGGATTCGTCCACTTCATCCTTCTCCCAATGTTTCTGAGCGGTAAGAAAAGCTTTTTCCGCCAAATAAGAATCATACAGATTATTGATGTACCGCGAGGTGAAGAAGTAAAAGACAAGTACGAAGGCAGCAATAGCGCCCACCGTGATGACCGTATAAAACAATGTTATTTTTGAACCAATCTTCATGCGTATAGTTCTTATCTGATTATGATTGTACGCCCATAATATAGCCCATTCCCATTACGGTATGGATAAGTTTAGGTTCAAAATCTTTGTCTATCTTATTCCGAAGATAGTTCACATACACATCCACCACATTGGTATTGGTATCAAAGTTTTTGTCCCATACATCCTTCAATAGCGTCAGGCGGGAAAGAACCGCTCCTTGATGCATCATGAAATACTCCAAAAGACGATACTCTTTCACTGTTAAATCAACCACCACATCACCCCGCTGAGCACGGCGGGTATTACAGTCGAGCACTAAATCGCCACAAACCAGTTGTAACGCCGGGGTTTCTTTACCCCGACGTAGCAGCGCTTTGATACGCGCCTCCAACTCCTGAAAACTAAAAGGTTTGACCAGATAATCATCGGCTCCGGCATCTAATCCTTTCACAATATCCTCAGTGGTGCCCAACGCTGTGAGCATAATAACAGGCGTGTAGTAACCCTCCTTCTGTCTGTATTGCCTGCAAAGGTCTATCCCGTTCATCCGTGGCATAATAATATCAAGAACCAACAGGTCGAAAGCCTCGCTCTGCAACAGTTCCCAACCGGAAACTCCATCGTAAGCCACCTTCACCTCATGGCCGAATTCCTTCAATCCACGTTCGATAAAGGAGGCTATGTTTATTTCATCTTCTACCAATAATATGCTTGCCATCTTCTAAATTCTTTTCAATCAGAGTATTTCGCAAAGATAAAAGATTCGCCCGAAAGTCCGACAGAATGCCAGAGGTTAAATTCATAGCTTCCTCTGATTCAGATTCCCATTTTTATCGTACAACATTTTCTCATAAACCACTTCTACTATTAACGGGAAGATGAACAGCGCAAAGAAAGTAGCTCCAATCAATCCGCCTATAATAACAATGGCAAGCGGACGTTGTGATTCCGAACCGATTCCGTGACTCATTGCCGCCGGCATCAAACCGATAGCCGCCATTGCCGCTGTCATCACCACCGGACGGACACGGGAAGACATACTGGTCTTTATAGCCTCCGGCAAAGGAAGTCGTTGATGAATATTGTGTTTAATCTCCGATATCATAAGTACCCCGTTCTGAATACAAATTCCAAACAAAGCAATAAAACCGATTCCGGCAGAAATAGAGAAATTAAAATGAGTAATCAACAAAGCAGCGATACCGCCTACTGCCGCAAAAGGCACATTCAACAAAACGAGTCCGGCATCCCGCGCATTAGAGAACAGCACAAACAGAATCACAAAGATAATGGCTATACTTACAGGAACCACTTGCGACAACCGTTTCGTAGCCCGCTGCTGGTTTTCAAAATCTCCCGTCCATTTTAACGTATACCCATCGGGCAGACGGACGGAAGCATTCACTTTCTTCTGGGCTTCTGCCACAGCTGTTCCCATATCCCGCCCACGGACGGAGAATTTTACAGCACAAAAACGTGTATGATTATCGCGGAAAATAAGCAATGGCCCGGTTATCACTTTAATCTCTGCCAGTTCTTTAATAGGTATCATTGTACCATCCATGGCCGGAACCAGTATCTTCCCTATTTCTTCCTCATTCTGCCGGAACTCCGGTTTGTAGCGCACCATGATATTGAACTTCCGTTCATCCTCATAAAGCAACGAAGCCGACTTGCCTCCAATGGCCATTTCGATAATGGACTGCACGTCCTCTTTCGCCACTCCATAGCGGGCAAGACTTTGTTCATTCAGCTCTATACGCAACTCGGGCTGACCGATATTACGGATTACTCCCAGGTCTTCAATACCCTGAACAGTATTCAATATTTTATTAATTTCTACAGCAATCTTCTCCGATTGATATAAATCTTTTCCAAACACTTTTACCGCAATAGAACCTTTTACGCCGGAAGCCGCTTCTTCCACATTATCTGTAATAGGCTGCGAGAAGTTGAAATCGATGCCGGGATAGATGGACAAATCATCCTGCATCTTATCTATCAGCTGCAATTTAGTCAGTTTACTATCCCACTCCTTTTCCGGATAGATATCTACATGGAACTCTATATTATAGAAACCGGTTGCATCCGTACCGTCATTCGGCCGTCCGGTTTGCGAAAGTACCTGCTTCACCTCAGGATAAGCAGCCAGCTTACGCCTCATCTTATTGGCAAGCTGCACCGATTCGTCCAACGAAATGCTTTGCGGCAGAGTGGCCCGGATATAGATAGAGCCTTCATTCAACTGAGGCAGGAACTCTGTTCCCAGCAACGTAAACATCCACAATCCAAAGACAGCAACGAGAGTCGCCAATCCAATAGTGATTTTACGGTGTGCATAACATTTGTCGAATAGTGAGTTCGCCTTTTCATTAATAAAGCGGACAAAAAAATTCTTCTTCTCGCGTACATTCTTCTTCAGCAGCATTGATGACATTACCGGCACCAATGTTAAAGTAAACAGTAATGCGCCTAACAATGCAAAACCTAATGTATAGGCCAAAGGAGAGAACATTTTTCCTTCCACTTTCTGAAACGAGAAGATAGGAATAAGCGCCGTAATGATGATTAACTTGGAAAAGAAGACTGCTTTTGCCTTGTCCTTTGCCGTATGGCGGATTAAGCCCATCTTGGAGATTCGGTTGAAAGCCGGCATCCCAATTTCTCTTGCTTTCTTATCGAGCGCCACAAACACACCTTCCACCATCACAACAGCTCCGTCGATGATAATACCGAAATCAATAGCACCCATAGAAAGTAGATTGGCCGACATACCCATCATCCGTAAACAGATAAAAGCGAACAACAATGCCAGCGGAATGACAACAGCTACCACAACTGTTGTCCGCCAATCGGCCATAAAAATCAAAACGATAAGGGTTACCAGTAGAATACCTTCAATCAAATTGTGTGTTACGGTATCCACCGCCAGGTTTACCAGATTCTCCCTGTCGTAAAAAGGAACAATACGCACATCGGAAGGCAACACATTCTTATTAATCTCTTCAATCTTTGTTTTCAGCCCATCAATCACCTCACCGGGATTTTCTCCTTTACGCATCACGACTATGCCTTGTACCACATCGTCCTCTTCCATTCTCCCGACCTGTCCCAAACGAGGCAGACAGGATTCGTGCACATCAGCCAGATGGCGCACCAGCACAGGTGTTCCGTTAATGTTCTTCACCACAATGTTCCGCAACTCTTCCATATCGTTGATAAGTCCGATACCACGAACAACATAGGCTTGGGAACTTTTGGTTATGACATCTCCTCCTACATTAATATTACTGTTTGCAATGGCATTATATAATTCCAGTGGAGTAATTCCATAATTGATTAACTGGTGAGGGTTCACACTCACCTCAAAGGTCTTTACTTCACCGCCAAAGCTGACAATATCCGCCACACCCGATACTGCACGGAGATTACGTTCGATGACCCAGTCTTGTATGGTCTTCAACTCCCGCACACTCCGTTTGTCGCTACGAAGCGTATAGCGGAAAATTTCTCCTGTCGGACCGTAAAGAGGTTGTACATCCGGAGTAACTCCATCCGGCAAGTCGGCATCATTTAAAAGGTTGTATACCTGTTGGCGAGCGGTGAAATCGTCCACTTGGTCCTCGAACATCACATTAATAACCGAAAGTCCAAACAGGGTGGTAGAACGGATATCGGTTTTCTTTTGCACCGGATTCATGGCTATCTCTATAGGGATAGTGATGAATTTCTCTACTTCCTCGGCACTACGTCCCGGCCATTGAGTAATAATAGTCACCTTGGTATTAGTTACATCCGGAAAAGCGTCTATCGGAGTATGCTTAAAAGAAATGACTCCCGCTATAACGGCTATAATGGTACAGAAGAAGATAAAAAACTTATTCTTCAGAGAGAAAGCTACAATGTTATCAATAAACTTATGCATCGTCTGTTCCTCCGGTTAATCTGCATTCAATGCATTATATACTAACAATACATTCTTGTTCAGAATGCGTTCTCCTCCGGACACACCCGACGAAAGGAAACAGCTGTTGCTTGTCTGACTGTAAACTTCCACTTCACTTACAGAAAGCTTATTCTGACTATCCACCTTTACCACGTAATTCTTTCCACTTTCAAAAACGAGCGCATGCGAATCAATACACGGCAACGGCTCGTCGGAAGTCTTGGTTTGTACACAGACTTTGGTAAACATGCCCGGCTTCAGCAAATACTGGTCATTGTTCAGTTTTACACGTACACTCATCGTTTTACTTTCCTCATTCAGCATGTTGTACACCTTATCAATCTTTCCGGAAAATATTTTATCGGGATAAGCCAATGTCATAATGCGTACCGAAGCCCCCTCGCGCACCTTGCTAATATCACTCTCGTAAACGTCCGCCATCACCCATACATTTTCCAGCCCGGAGATGGTGAAGATTTCTTCGTTTGAATCGGAGCGTAATTGTGTCTCCCTATTAATATTCTTTTCTACGATAAAGCCCGAAACCGGAGCCTTTACCTGATAAACGGATTTCCCAGCCAGATGGTAGATAGAGAAAATTTCAGATATCCGTTTCCGCTCGGCACGGGCATTGCTCAACTCCTGACGGGCTTGTAACACATCTCGTTCCGAGGCCATTCCCGAAGCATACATATCTTGCACCGATTCCAGATTTCGCCGCGCTATAATCTGTTGTTGGTCGGCCTCCTTGCTTTGTTTCTCATAATCGGCCACTTCGCCGCTACGGATGGAGGCTAGGATATCTCCTTTACGTACATGGTCTCCAATTTCGGCACAGACTTCTGTCACCGTTCCGCCAAACATCGGAAACACACGCGCCACTTGTTCCTGATTAAAGGTAACCCTTCCGTTCAGATTCAGTTCGTCGGTAACTTCGCGCAGGCAAACCGTGTCTACAGAAACAATATTTTTTAAACTATCCGTTAAGAACATATCTTGAGAAACGGGTACCGGAGAATCCGAACGGCCGGAACACGCCTCCAATAACACAGCACATAGGCAAGCAGGTAATAAAATCAGCTTCATATCTTTTTAATAATTAAATACGGTTTGTCCAACAATCATGTTCAGGTTCTCCATTGCAAGAAACACATCTTTCTTCAGCTCATGCAGTTGCAGACAGGTTTCCTTATACGTTTGGTAATAGTCGATAAATTCCAACATACTGATATTCCTCTTTCGGAAATTCTCGTTAACTCCCTTTATAAGTTGGTTAAAGTTGGATTCCAATTCATTATTGGAAGATTGATAGAGCTGGATAGCTCTTTGTAATTGATTATAGGCCGAGTAGAGTTCCATACGCGCCTTTTCTACAGCATAAACCTCTTCCTGTCCGCTTTGCAGCACTTCCAGCTTAGCTGATTTAATGTTTCCCTGGTTCCGGTTAAATATCGGCACGGAGAGACTGACTCCTACTGCAAAATAGTTATTGATAAAGTTTCCGGCCCGGTCGTACATCCCTTTTACGGCGAATTCAGGCGCCGCCATAGAACGTTGTAATCTTAAATTTGCCTTAGCTGCCGTCACACCTACTTTAGCCTTCTTTAAATCAGGGCGTCCGGCAAGCATCTTGTCGATATCAGCAAAAGCGACAGTAGAGATATCTATCTGCGCTAAAATATTATCATCCAGTAAAGGCTCCACATGTTGCCCTGCAGGAAGGTTCAATAATAAATTCAGTTCCCCCTGTAAATCGACCTGTTCGTTAACCAGCTCATTCTTTTCTTTTCGTAATGATAACAACAGGGCTTCCAACCGGGAACTCTCCATCAATGAAATATTACCTTTACTCTGCTGTTCTCTGGTAACTCGCAGAAGTTGTTCCAGCGATTCTATCTCCTTATCATATATCTTAATAGAACGGGTAATGTAATTGATTTCTACAAATGTTTTATTCAACTCGCCACGCAATGTACGCAATACCTCTTCAAACTGATATCCGGCCATTTCTTTATTTACCTTCTCCAGGCGGACACGCTTATTACGTTGTCCGGCAAGAAGTATAGCCTGCTCTATCTCTACACATGCTTCACCCTGTTTACCCATATCGAAGTATTTACCATTTAAGCGGTTATATACATTCTGTTCCAAC
>ERZ791796.1971-NODE-1971-length-10419-cov-2.651872_pt1 | contig 10419 bp, 9 predicted proteins | sample MGYA00510311_ERZ791796 | MGnify/ENA primary metagenome ERZ791796 (study PRJEB30046, sample SAMN00792042) | human gut metagenome | study: EMG produced TPA metagenomics assembly of the A metagenome-wide association study of gut microbiota in type 2...
TAGCGGAGCTGGATACCACCCTGTCGCCGCATGCTCTGCTGGGAAGCTGTCTGGGAATCGAGGCGGCACTGGGACGCCGCCGCACCTTCGCCAACGCGCCTCGCGTGGTGGATATCGATCTGCTGCGGTATGACGACCGCACCTGTGCCGATACCGATCTCATCCTGCCGCATCCCCGCATGGGGGAGCGAGCGTTCGTGCTGGTGCCGCTGGCGGAACTGTTCCCGCAGCACCGGGTGGACGGCTGGGATTTCGCAGCACTGCTGCCGAAAGTCGATGCGCAGGAAATCCGCTTGTTAACAAGGTTTCCATAAAGACACCTTTGTTAATCGGGAAGCCAACGGACAGGTGATGCGTATGCGTTGCCTGTCCGTTGGCTTTTTTCGTTATAATCCGGCTGTATTGCCGATATAACGGAAATAAATATCAATTTGCTGTTCGGTGTTTTGCTTGAACCGTTCACGCCGCTCGTGAATAACTATCTTTGAAACGAAGGTGTGCAGGATTTCGGGTGTAAGCTCGGTTATGCGCGTATACTTTTTAGCGAGACCTATGAACTTCTCCACATCGCTTGCCGCCTGCTGCAGATTTTGTATTTGCTTTTCCAACTCCGGCAGCTTGGTGTCTATGCTCTTTTGCTCATCCGTATAGCTGCAGGACAGCATACGGAATTGCTCGTTGTTTATTCTGCCGAGGACATTGTCCTCATACAGCCGCTTGAACAATGCATTAAGCTCCGCCGTTCTTTTAGACAATCTTTCATATTCACGCTGCTTGGCGTTAAGCTCCCGTCGGTTTTCCGAGGAGCTTTTTTGGTTGATGAATTCCGCAAACTGCCGTTCTTTTGTTCTTGCCGCGTAAGTAATACGGCGCAGCTCTTCGAGCAGTAGCTCATCCAGTACCACCTCACGAATTCTGTGCGGCGTGCATTTTTCTTTCGCATTATTGCGGTAATGTGAGCAGTTGAAGGAATAGCTTTTCGGATCATCCGCACGCTTGTGATTAAAATACAATTTTGAGCCGCAGTCGGCACAGAACAGAAGACCGGAATACTTGCGTGTTTCACCTCTGCGTGTCGGTCGGCGTTTACCTTGACGCAACTTTTGCACGGTTTCCCAAGTCTGCATATCAATTATCGGTTCGTGCGTATGTTCAAAACGGATATGCTCGGACGGATCACGCTTAATCTTACGCTTGTCCTTATACGACGGCACGGTAAACCTACAGTTTACGGTGTTGCCGATATAATCCTCTCTCGAAAGGATATCCGCAACCGTCCTTGCGTTCCAGTCATACGGTCTGTCGGTATCAAGCGCCGTAACCGCTGTTCCGGATTTGCGGTATTCATACATTACGGGTGTCAGTATCTGCATTTCTTTCAGCCTGTTTGCGATCATCGTCGGACCGAGTCCCGCAACGCACATGGAAAAAATTTTTTGAACCACCGGCGCCGTTTCCTCATTCACAAGAATATGATTTTTATTGTTCGGGTCTTTAACATAGCCGTAAGGCGGTCTTGAACCGATGCGTTCGCCTTTTTCCGCCTTTGCCCGTTTTACGGCGCGAATCTTTTTGCTTGTATCCCTCGCAAACCATTCGTTGAACAAATTTTTAAACGGGGCAAGCTCATTTCCGTCCGTATACATCGAATCAAAATTATCATTGACGGCGATATACCTCACATTGTTTTTCGGAAAGTATATTTCGGTATATGAACCCACTTCAATATAATTCCTTCCGAGTCTGGACAGATCCTTTGTTATGATGACTCCGATTTTTCCGTCCTCAATCAGATCGAGCATACGGCGAAAGGCGGGTCTTTCAAAATTCACTCCGCTGTAACCCTCATCCGCAAACACCTGTGTGTTTTCAAAGCCGTTTTCTTTTGCGTATTTTTCAAGGATCATTTTTTGGTTGACAATGCTGTCGCTGTCGCCCTGCCGCATATCCTCTTGGGACAGTCGGCAGTACAGCGCGGTTATTTTTTGGCTTGACTGTATCATGTTACCCTCCTTGTTTTCAGCCAAACCGATTGAGAGCTGCGGAGGATTTCCGCAACCTCAATATACTCTCAATCGGTTGAAAAGTCCAGACGATTTTTTAAGAAACCTTACCGTCCTGCATTTCAATTCCGAGAAGGTATCGGATCCCGTTGTCAACCGTGTTTTGCGGCTTAATTTCAAAGCAGGAATTGACAATATAGTTCATGCGACCGATCCGATATTTTTTGCTCTGCACCATTTTATTTTCGGAAATACTGTGAAATGTCCTTCGCTGCAGACACCTGAAAGTTTTAGAATCAAACTCATCGTCCGATTGTATTTTTATATTATTTTCCGGCAGAACAGCGAATTTTCCCATCATATTTTTGAAAGTGTTTTTATCTGTATTTTCCATAGATTCCTTTCCGCCGTAAGGCTGTTTGGTATTTTTACATTCCGCCCATAACGGGACCGGAATGTTTCTTTTTATGCCGCTGTTTCCGCTGTGAAAAGTGCAACCCCTAAATCAGCGAGGATAAAATTGGAGCAACCCCTAAACCGTAGTTTTATAAGCAGCTTCAAAATATCGCACAAAGCCCCTTGCGGTCGGCGTTGCCGTCCGCCGTGAGCCGCCGAGGGGAAGCAGCGCAACCCCTCGGCTTTCTCCTGCTTGTTTTCGTACCGCAGCCGATTTTTGCGGAATAAGGCGTAATTCCTCAAAAGCAACGGCTGATTTATGCAGAACTTTCAGTTCCACAGCAGAAAAGAAAAAGGGTCGTACACGCCGTTTACAGTGCCGTATTTCGCCTTTGCGCGGCTCGGTCGGGTGTTTACTCGGTTTTCTGCTTACTCGGCTCACGGTGCGTTTTCTGCGGCTGTTTCGGCAGAGGGAAGAGTTTGCCACCTTATTTCTTTCTTCTGCTGTAATATATACTCAGTGGGTTTAGTTCTATGGGTATAGTTCTGCGATACCGTTTCTTACACCACCCTGTACGAAAAAGTTACACTACCGAAATAACTTGACCGTGTAAGCGTTGCTTGTGTTCGATCCGTCCTGCCTGCGGCGCTTTTTCTTTTTCACAAGTCCCGCTTTTTCAAGGCTTCGGATCGCTGCGTCCACCGTCTTTTTGTCAATGCAACATTCCTCGGCAATCAGCCGCCGTGACGGAAAGCAGACGCCGTTTTTATCGCTGTGTTTTACAAGACAGCAGTAGACGGCGTAATCTCTCGGCTTTAATCGGTAGTCGCTTATACGGTTTGAGATGATTGAAAATTTTTTTGCTGCTTTTTCCTCCTTGGTATTTTCTTTTCGCGTGGTTGCAATCATATCTGTGCCAACTCCTTTCAAACGGTTATGTAATTTTCTCCTCTACTTTTCATGCCGAAAAAACGCAGTGGTTACAACCGAAAATTTTATCCCCTCAATTTTCATGGCAAAAAACAAGGTGTTTGAGCGCCTAAAAAGCAAAGAATTTACAGAATGTTCAAATTTCTGCGAGGGGGTTACTAACAAAAATAAAACAGGCAAAGGGCGGTGATATCCTCTGCCTGTTGCAGTATATATTTTCGAAACAGAAACAGGATCGTGCGATCTCGTTTCTGTTCATTGTGTTTTGTTATCACAGTCTCGGAGTGCCTCAATTTTGTGTCCCGCTTTTGCACCGTGGAAATAGAGTTTCCGGGCTTTCTTATCAAAGCAGTAATTGACCGGGATCGCATAGGGGTAACCCTCTGCGCCGTTTACAGCCAAAATCCCACGGCGGCTTTCAACCAGCAGCTGCTCTGCCGCTTTTGTGCTGAACTCATTTTCTTTTTCCGAATCGGTCTGAACATCGCTATTTTCTTCTGCTTATGCAATCTGCAATGTGTTTTTGATAAACTCCGTGATATACCGCTCCATATGGTCGGCAGGAACAGTCATATTTTCTCCGATCCACGCCGCCACCACACGGGTGCAGCCGCCCATAATGTATTCGGATAGAAAGCGAATCTTTTCTTCATTGGCATTAGGGTCTGCATTTATAATCAGTTGGTTAATTTGCGGCAATACGAATCCTAACAGCTTTTTTGTGAACTGTTCTGCAAATTCTCGATTGCGTGCTACTTGCACCAGCTCTTTGTTTTCGGAGAGAATACGGAACACGCTTGTGAAGAAATCAGGCATTTCAGAGCCGACAGCCTTAGTTTCTTCAAAAAGCGCATGAAGCTTGTCTATAAATTCATCTTGTGTTTTTTCAAATAAATCATACACATCACGATAGTATTTATAAAAAGTTCCCCGATTCACATCGGCTAATGCACAGATGTCCGTGACGGTAACGGCATCCAGCGATTTGGTTTCCAAAAGCTCAAACAAAGCAGCACGAATTACCCTCAGAGAATATTTCGTGCGCCGATCCAAATTTGAATTTTTCATGAATTCACCACTTTCTTGAACACATTTCGCACATCTGTTTATTAAAAATCAAACTGTATGAATTTGAATATTGTGTTCTCATTCTCAATTTAGTATAATGCACATATGGATAAAAGCCAACATCTGTTTATTATAATTCAACTGTTGAAAAGAAAGGAGAATATGATTTGAATTGGCTGTCTGAATTTGTTGACCGACACAAAAAGTCAATTATCATCACTTTTGTGGCAGTATCGCTGGTGGGCGTGCTGCTGTTTTTGCTGACCCCGGTAAACTATAACATGATGGATTATCTGCCGGAGGACGCAAACTCCACCAAAGCACTCAACCTGATGCAAAAGGAATTTGACCAACCGCTCCCAAACCTGAATGTCATGGTCGAGAATGTCAGCCTGACGCAGGCGCTGAAAATCAAAGAGCAGATTGCAAACTCCGACTATGTAAAAGAGGTACTTTGGCTGGACGACACCGTAAACCTGCAAACGCCCCTTCAGGTGCAGGACACAGCGACAGTGGAAACCTATTATAAGGACGGTAACGCACTTTATATGGTTTCCGTGGAGGACGGGCAGGAGCGAACTGCCATTGCCTCCATACGAAATGCCATCGGGGACTGCAAGGTTTCGGGTTCTGCGGCAGATCAAGCCACCTCGCAGGATATGGCTGTCTCGGAGGCTATGAAAGCCATTATACTCATAATTCCTGTTACAATTCTAATTCTTATTCTTGTGACGGAAAGCTGGATAGAGCCGCAGTTTTATTTGCTGAATATCGGCACACCTGTATTGATTAACTTAGGAGCGAATTTCTTCCGTGGTGAAATCAGCTTTGTAACATTGGCAGCCGCCCCTGTTTTGCAGATCGCCGTATCACTGGACTATGCAATCTTCTTATCTCACAGCTTTGATAAATATAAAAAGCAAGGCCTTAAACCGAAAGCCGCAATGCGCCTTGCCATGACCGAATCGGTAAGCTCAATCGGTGCCAGTATGCTGACAACGCTGTTCGGCTTTGTGGCATTATTGTTTATGAATTTCAAAATCGGTGCGGATATGGGCATCAGCCTTGTTGTCGGTATCCTTATAAGTTTTATCAGCGTAATGATGTTCTTCCCGGCACTGCTGCTGTGCGGCAACAAGCTGATAGAAAAAACAAAGCACCGCCGCCTGACGCCAACCTTTCAGAATATCGGCAAATGTATCTCAAAAATACGCATTCCGATTTTCTGCATAATTTTAGTTTTAATGGTTCCTGCATTTTTGGGGCAGAGCCACAACAGTTATTTTTACGGTTCGAGTGAAAAGACCATAGAGGGAAGCGAAGCATGGGATATTGAACAAGAATTCGGCGTGACCAACAGTGCTGTATTGTTAGTTCCAAAGGGCGACAGTGCAAAAGAGACGGAAATGTGTGACGCACTTAACAATCTTGACCATATTACCTCGGTCACATCTTATTCAACAATGGTAAGCAATAAAATTCCTACAATCTATTTAGACAGCTCGGTTGTAAAACAGTTCTATTCGGATAATTACGCCCGCATTATTCTCTCCTCGGATTGTGCCTATGAGGGTGACGAGGCATTTGCAATGGTTGAAAGCGTACAAGAGACTGCCGATAAATATTATCCCGATTCGTGGTATTTATGCGGTCAAAGCGCCAATATGTATGACATCAAAACCTGTGTACAGCACGATAATACCATTGTAACAATTATCACAATAGTCAGCATATATCTAATTCTTTTGATAATGACCCGAAACTGGCTTATGCCGATTTTCTTAATCTTAACCATAGAATGTTCAATTTGGCTGAATATGTGTATTCCGTACTTTACAGGCAGCAGTTTGAGTTATTTAGGCTATCTGATCATCAGCACGGTGCAAATGGGTGCAACCATTGATTATGCTATCCTGCTTACAAACACATATTTGGCAAATCGTAAAACAATGCAAAAGAAACAGGCAATGATCAAAGCGCTTGGCGATGTATTCGGTTCAATACTGATTTCGGCGGCAACGCTGTCGCTGTCGGGATTCTGCTTGAATTGGTCGTCCTCCAACGAGGTCGTAAAGGTGCTTGGCGGTTTAATTTGCCGAGGTGCAATTTTGGCAATCTTAATGGTAGTATTGCTTTTGCCGACTTTCCTTTTAATCATTGATTCACTGATTCCACGAACAACATTTCACTTTGGCAAAAAGAAGAAGGAGGAGCTTCAAAATGTTTCGGAATAAAGTTCAAAAAATTGCCGCTGTTTTGCTATGCTTAATTATGCTGTTAGGCACAACAGGTACTGCTTATGCTCAGGGTAATGGCAAAAATACATCAGCGCCTGCGACATCTGCCGTATATTCCGGCAACGCCGACTATACAAAAACGGAAAATGTCTATGCCAGACTCAGCGCCGACGGCACGGCAAGCGGCGCTTATATCGTCAACCACTTTCATGTAAAAAAAGCAGGAGAAATCACCGATTACGGTAATTTTTCCGATGTGACGAACCTGTCCACCACCGACAGCCTTAATGTGAAAAATGGCGCTGTCAGCTTCTCGGCGCAGACCGGTAACTTCTACTATCAAGGAAATATGACTTCAGTAGAACTGCCTTGGATTTTTAATATAACTTATACACTTAACGGTAAAGTTGCTACTCCAAAAGAGTTGGGTGGCAAGTCCGGTGCATTAAAGATCCATTTTCAGGGCAAGAAAAATGCCAAAGCCGCCGCTTCGTTCAGCGACAACTATGTAATGCAGGTGTCCCTGACGCTGGATAACGACACCTGCGACAACATTCACTCACCCGATGCGACCATGGCAGATGCCGGTAACGGCACACAGCTTTCCTTCACGGTGCTGCCCGGTGCGGACGCCGATTTTACCATTGACGCTGATGTGAGGAATTTCTCCATGTCAGGCTTTTCTGTTGCCGCCGTACCATATAGCATCAGTGTGGATATGGACGGATTTGATACCGACGACCTGACAAGTCAGTTTTCGGAATTGACCGATGCCGCCGAACAGCTGAACGACGGCGCAAAGGAACTCCTCAGTGGCATTCGCAAGCTGAATGACGGCGGTGGCTCTGTATTTGACGGCTCTTCAAAGATTAAATCAGGACTGAATGACTTGAACAATAACTCTCAGTCAATCATTGATGCATCTACACAATTTAACAGAGCTCTGTCCGATATCAGCACTCAACTGGCGCAAGCAAATTTCAGCGGTCTTTCGGAACTCGCAAAGCTTCCCGATGGACTCAATCAACTCTCTGAAGCGTTAAATAAAGTATCACAAGGTCTTTCTCAGTTGAAGGAAGGCTTTGACACCGCCTATCAGACCATGGACGGCGCTGTACAAAACGGGGCTGTATCTGCTCCCACACAAGAAGAACTGGCGGCTGTGCAATCTGCCTGCGCCGCTGATTCAAATGCACTTTCGGGTTATCAAAAGCTAATGCAGGCTTATAAGCAATACCAAACATTGGTCGCCGTTTGGAACAATGTAAAGCCGGCTTTTCAGGCGGTGAGCGGTGTGCTTGATACACATAGTGAAAAATCAATATTGAGCGGTATTGATACAGTGTCATCTACGCTTAAAACCATGTCTGACTCAATTTCCGATTCAATGGGTGATACAGACATAGAGGTTATGTTAAAACAACTAAGCTCAGGTCTTGCGGAGCTCTCATTAGGCTATTCGGATTTTCACGGCGGACTTTGCACATATATGGCAGGAATTCAGACCTTAGCAGGGAACTACGGTGCATTCCACAGCGGTTTGCAAGATTATACAGATGGCACCGGTTCTTTAGCTGACGGAACAGGCAAATTCGCCAACGGTATGAATGAATTTACGGACGGTGTCAGTCAAATTCCGAGCAAAATACAGGATACCATTGATGAGATGATGGAGCAATACAGCAGCTCCGATTATGACGCTGTTTCCTTTACCGACAGCCGAAATGAGAATATCGGCTCTGTACAGTTTGTCATCTCCACCGACGGTGTTGAACTGCCTGAGGAAGAAACGCCACCTGTTGTAGAAGAAAAACTTAGCTTTTGGGATCGCCTGCTGGCGCTGTTCGGGCTGCGATAAACAAGTAGGCAAAGTTGAAAAGAGGTTCCGTTATGTCCGTTGATTTTGAGTCAGTAAAAGCAAAAATTGAAGAAAAACTTCCCGAAATGCTGCCTAAATCAATTAAATGGATTATCGTTCATCTCTTGATGATGTTATACCATTTCAGAATGCCGATTTGGGTTACGGCGCTCAAGACATCAAAGACGGTGAATAATATAAAATCAGGCAGTCGGAGCAATAAAAAAACGTTGTTTCGGAAAGCGTACCATCGCGCCACGAAAAACTTCGTCAACATAGGGAAGTTCGTCGTAACAGACGGAATGAAATACATTTTTAATTCGAGATGAAAAGATAACTATGGTTTATGTCATTTATATTTTAGCCGGACTGGGAGCCGGTGTTGTTACAGGGCTTGCGGGTCTTTCTGCGGCGGTCATCATTACGCCTATGTTAGTCAGCCTTTGCGGCTGGGCAAGTTATGATGCCGTAACGGTGGCGCTTGCTTCCGATGTGCTGGCAAGTCTGCTGTCCGCTTACACTTACTACAAAAATAAAAATATCGACCTGCGGCGAGGAGCACTCGTGACCATTACCGCTTTTCTCGGAACGGTGCTGGGCAGCTTCTGCGGCTATCTGTTTAGCCAAAGCAACCCGGACGGACTGGGCTATCTCTCCATGGCGACTACAATATTGCTTGGTATCAAGTTTTTGCTGAAACCGATGAACGGCGGCACCGATGCAATGGCAAAGACCTCCGATACCAAGCGTAAAATTGTCCGAGCGGTGTTGTTGGGCTGTGTGATCGGTTGGGTCTGCGGCTTTACCGGCAGCGGTGGGGGCGTGCTGATGCTTATGGTGTTCTCGCTGGTGCTTGGCTATAACCTGAAAGTCGCCGTAGGAACCAGCACAATGGTCATGACGCTGGTAGCCTTGACAGGTGCCGTCAGCCACATTTCTATGGGCGCACAGATTTTCCCTGTCCCCATGATCATCGTGGTCATTTCCTGTTTGTTGGGTGCGCTGGTGTCGGCTAAATTTGCCAACAAGTGCGAGATCACAAGGCTCAATAAAATCGTTGGTGTTGTGCTGACGATTTTGGGTGTTGCTACGATTCTAATTAAAGTGTTATAATGCAATATTTTTATAACACAAAGGCGATAGACCACTTAAAAAGTGACTATCGCCTTTGTGTTTTTTTCATCCGGTCAACATTGTGCACATAAAAACCGTTGACACCATGTAATTTTCTGCTCTCAATCGGTCACTTTTCGAAAGTGTCCTTATGTGACCCTGCATTTTGGCGGGTTTTCCATCTCTCAAAAAGAAAATTGAAAAAATCGAATTTTTTTCAAAAAAGGTGTTGACAAACGGGGGAGGTGGTGGTATTATAGTCAAGCACTCTTCGAGAGGGCGCCGCCGGAACGGCGGATCGGGGACCTTGAAAATTAAACAACACAAAGAAAACGAGAATTAACTACCCGTTAATTTACAGAGATTCGGAAGAATCAAAAAAGCGCGACGCATAGCGTCGACAATGAGCTTCAAAGCTCTAAAACATGATTATGACCGGCAACGGTTATGATACCATATTTTAGAGAGTTTGATCCTGGCTCAGGACGAACGCTGGCGGCATGCCTAACACATGCAAGTCGAACGGAGTTAAGCGCTGATGAAGCTTCGGCAGATTCTTGCTTAACTTAGTGGCGGACGGGCGAGTAACGCGTGAGCAATCTGCCCTTCAGTGGGGGACAACGGTTGGAAACGACCGCTAATACCGCATAATGTGTCTTGACCGCATGATCGAGACACCAAAGGATTTATTCGCTGAAGGATGAGCTCGCGTCCGATTAGCTAGTTGGTGGGGTAACGGCCTACCAAGGCGACGATCGGTAGCCGAACTGAGAGGTTGATCGGCCGCATTGGGACTGAGACACGGCCCAGACT
>ERZ791796.1976-NODE-1976-length-10388-cov-2.356721_pt1 | contig 10388 bp, 5 predicted proteins | sample MGYA00510311_ERZ791796 | MGnify/ENA primary metagenome ERZ791796 (study PRJEB30046, sample SAMN00792042) | human gut metagenome | study: EMG produced TPA metagenomics assembly of the A metagenome-wide association study of gut microbiota in type 2...
GGAACACAAAACCGTATTCTTTGCAATGTGATACTAACTTCTTAAAAACATCTTCTTGTGCCATCGTCTTATTTTCAATTTAGTCATTTACAATTTACATTTCATACATCTGCCTGTAAGCCAGACTCAGAAATAATCTGCAAAGTAAATGATTTTTTTCAATTAAATTCGTATTTTTGCCTGCACATCACCCAATAATGATGTAAAAAAGATAATTTGTTGTTAAAACCAGAGGGAAATTTGATTTTATGAGCGAAGAGAACAACGAGATTACGGAAGGACATTCTGACTATAAGCCGGCGGACTCACATAACGAAAGCATTAAACATCAACTTACAGGAATGTACCAGAACTGGTTTCTGGACTATGCTTCATACGTTATCCTCGAGCGAGCCGTGCCCCATATCAATGACGGACTGAAACCGGTGCAACGCCGCATCCTGCACTCCATGAAACGCATGGATGATGGACGGTATAACAAGGTGGCTAACATTGTAGGACATACGATGCAGTTTCACCCCCATGGCGATGCATCTATTGGTGACGCATTGGTACAGTTGGGACAGAAAGACTTATTGGTCGACTGCCAGGGTAACTGGGGTAATATCCTCACCGGTGACGGTGCGGCCGCTCCCCGTTATATCGAAGCACGCCTGTCAAAGTTTGCACTCGATGTAGTGTTCAACCCTAAAACAACCGAATGGAAACTGTCGTATGACGGACGAAACAAAGAACCTATCACCTTGCCGGTGAAGTTCCCACTTTTGCTGGCACAAGGAGTGGAAGGTATCGCCGTAGGACTTTCATCCAAGATCTTACCACATAACTTCAACGAACTTTGCGACGCTTCCATCAGTTACCTGCGAAACGAAGAGTTCAAACTATATCCCGACTTCCAGACCGGAGGTTCTATTGACGTGTCGAAATACAACGACGGTGAACGCGGTGGAGCAGTAAAGATACGGTCTAAAATCAATAAAGTAGACAATAAAACACTCGCCATTACCGAAATTCCTTATGGCAGGACTACGACTTCGGTCATCGACTCCATCCTGAAAGCCGTAGACAAAGGAAAAATAAAGATACGCAAGGTAGACGACAACACAGCAGCCAACGTAGAGATCCTTGTCCATCTGGCTCCGGGCACTTCATCGGACAAAACAATCGATGCCCTCTATGCTTTTACGGATTGCGAAGTAAGCATCTCGCCCAACTGTTGTGTGATTGATGATCAGAAGCCTCACTTCCTCACCATCAGCCACGTCCTGAGAAAATCTGCCGACAACACGCTATCTCTGCTCCGCCAGGAACTGGAAATAAAAAAAGACGAACTACAGGAAAGCCTGCATTTCGCTTCTCTTGAAAAGATATTCATTGAAGAGCGCATTTATAAAGATAAAGAGTTCGAACAGTCTAAAGATATGGATGCCGCCTGCGCACACATCGACGAACGGTTGACTCCTTTCTATTCGCAATTCATACGTGAAGTGACGAAAGAAGACATCCTCCGCCTGATGGAAATCAAGATGGGACGTATCCTGAAGTTCAATTCCGACAAGGCGGAAGAGGCTATTGCCCGCATGAACGAAGACATTGCCGAGATCAACAATCATCTGGCCAACATCGTGGAGTACACCATCCAATGGTACCGGATGCTTAAAGATAAATATGGGAAAAACTTCCCCCGACGCACTGAGTTGCGCAACTTCGACACCATTGAAGCCGCCAAAGTGGTGGAAGCCAACGAAAAGCTCTATATCAACCGTGAAGAAGGTTTCATCGGAACGTCATTAAAGAAAGACGAATTCGTGGCATGCTGTTCGGACATCGATGATGTGATCATCTTCTACCGGGACGGGCGTTACATGGTCACTCCCGTAGCCGACAAGAAGTTTGTGGGCAAAAACGTAATCTACGTCAATGTATTTAAGAAGAATGACAAACGCACCATCTACAACGTAGCCTACCGCGACGGTGCAGAAGGAACACACTATATCAAACGGTTTGCAGTCACTTCCATCGTACGCGACCGTGAATACGACGTGACACAAGGTAAACCCGATTCACGCATTTCTTATTTCAGTGCCAATCCCAATGGTGAAGCTGAAATCATCAAGGTCACCTTGAAACCTAATCCACGTGTACGCCGCATCATCTTCGAGCGTGATTTCAGTGAAGTGACCATTCGCAGCCGACAAAGTCTGGGTGTCATTCTGACACGCCTGCCGGTACACAAAATTGTATTGAAACAACGGGGAGGCTCTACACTGGGCGGACGTAAAGTATGGTTCGACCGCGATGTGCTCCGCCTCAATTACGACGGCCGGGGTGAATACTTGGGTGAGTTCCAGAGCGACGACAGCATCCTTGTTGTGCTGAACACCGGAGAGTTCTATACCTCAAACTTCGATCTCAGCAATCACTACGAAGATAATGTGAGTATCGTCGAGAAGTTCGATGCCAACAAGATATGGACGGCTGCGCTTTATGATGCCGACCAACAGAACTATCCGTACCTGAAACGTTTCTGCTTCGAAGCCACTGCCCGCAAGCAGAACTATCTGGGTGAGAACAAACATAACCGCCTGATTTTACTGACGGATGAGTATTACCCAAGATTGGAGATCATCTTCGGAGGTCACGACAGTTTCCGCGAACCAGTTGTCATTGATGCCGAAGAGTTCATTGCCGTCAAAGGTTTTAAGGCCAAAGGGAAACGTCTCACTACTTATACAGTAGAGACCATCAACGAACTGGAACCAACCCGTTTCCCGGATCCGCCACAAACCACGGATGATGAAAACACAGATGAAGAACCGGAAAATCTGGACCCGGACAATGGTAAAACAGAAAACGACATACTCGATGAAATGACCGGACAGATGAAGCTGTTTTAGCACAAGTCCAAGATAAAACTGCGTATGAAAGTAAATACAAGTATATTGCTATTATTAATGATAGCAATCGCTCTCCCTTCTTTTGGAGGGAACGGAAATGGTAATGGCACAGACTCACTTCAAGCTACCCGCTATGTGACACGTGCCACCATGTACGGTGTGGGATACACCAATGTATTCGACACCTATCTTTCTCCGCAGGAATATAAAGGTATCGAATTTCGTATCTCACGCGAAACAATGCGTATGACCGCCTGGGGCGATGGCAATGTCTCGGTACAGAACTTTTTTCAGGCAAACCTGGCATATACTCACAACCGGGTAGATAACAACAATACATTTGCCGGATTAGTGAATTGGAACTATGGACTGCACTATCAGTTCCGCATAACAGACAACTTTAAGCTGCTTGCCGGAGGAATGGGAGATTTCAACGGCGGCTTTGTCTACAATCTGCGCAATACCAACAATCCGGCCTCAGCACGTGCTTACATCAACCTGGACGCTTCGGGCATGGCCATCTGGCATACAAAAATAAAAAATTATCCGTTGGCATTACGTTACCAGGTTAATCTTCCGGTAATAGGGGTCATGTTCTCTCCCCATTACGGGCAATCTTACTACGAAATATTCACACTCGGACACGCCAGTGGCGTAGTCCGTTTTACTTCTCTGCATAATCAGCCGGCGTTACGACAGATGATATCAGTCGACTTTCCAATCAGATATACCAAAATGCGCCTTAGCTATTTGTGTGATCTCCAACAATCCAAACTGAACGGAATCAAGACACATACTTATTCACAAGTTTTCATGGTGGGATTTGTACACGATCTGTTCCGTATCCGAAATAAGAACGGAACTCCCCTGCCACCTGCCGTCAGAGCCTATTAAAACAGAAGTGAATCATGAAGAATCCTCCTATCCATAATATCCTGCAACAAAGCTTCTGCCTGATTTTCTTTCTGGCTCTCCTCTCTTCCTGTATCCGGGAAGAAGAGTATGCCAACGATCCACAAGGAAACTTTGAGCAGTTATGGAAAATCATCGACCGGCAATATTGCTTTCTCGATTACAAACAAATCGACTGGGATGATATCTATACCCAATATCAAAAACGTATTACCCCGAATATGAGCAACGAAGGGCTGTTCGAAGTTCTGAGTGAAATGCTTCATGAATTGCAGGACGGGCATGTCAATCTGGCTTCGGCTCACAACGTGTCTTATTACGACGCCTGGTATCAGGATTATCCCCGTAACTTCCGTGCAGACTTGGTTGAAGATTCCTATCTGGGCCGTGCCAGTACGGACTATCGTACGGCAGCAGGCCTCAAATATAAGATACTGAAAGACAACATCGGCTATATGCGGTATGAAAGCTTTGCCGACCCGATTGGCAACGGCAACTTGGACGAAGTGCTCTCCTATCTGGCCATATGCAATGGGCTAATTATCGATGTGCGCGATAATGGTGGTGGAAACGCAACAAATTCCGCCCGCATCGCTTCCCGATTCACTAACGAAAAGGTTCTGACAGGATACATCTGCCATAAGACAGGAACCGGACACAACGACTTCTCTAAACCCTATGCCATCTATCTGGAACCAGCCAATGGGGTACGCTGGCAAAAGAAAGCAGTCGTGTTGACCAATCGCCGTTCTTTCAGCGCAACCAACGATTTTGTCAACCATATGCGTTGCCTGCCCAATGTCACCATCATCGGAGATAAAACCGGAGGAGGATCGGGTATGCCCTTTACCTCCGAATTGCCCAACGGGTGGAGCGTACGTTTCTCCGCCAGTCCCCACTTCGATGCACAGATGAAACATATTGAGTTCGGTATTGAACCGGACATTCAGGTAGATATGCTGCAAGAAGACGAAATGAGAGGAAAAGATACACTCATAGAGATCGCCCGCAGATTCCTCAGTAAATAACTGTCTGGTGTCTCATAACATGCCGGTTCGAGCCTTGTCATCCGGGAAACCGGTATATCTCACCTCCCAGAAAGCATTAACGCGGATTCTGCACCATATTCGGATTAGCATCTATCTCCGCCTGCGGAATAGGTAATGCTACCCGCGGATCAGACGGGGCAATAACCGCAGCAGCCGCTACAGAAGGCAAATGCCAACCACCGGTACGATTTACAGACAAACCATTTCGCATGGCATCAAAGAACGCATGTCCCTCTCCTACCAATTCCTTACGGCGCTCTTTCAAGATACGCTCCAGGCTCAACTCCGATTCTTTCACGCACTTCACCGGATTAGCACGGCTCACGATGGCATTAAGACAATCCAAAGAAAATTTCAGATTTTCTGCTCCCCCCAACTTAAAGGCAGCTTCGGCAGCATTCAGGTAAACTTCGGAGAGGCGGATTATACAAATGTCATTATCCTGCGGATTATCCCCCGTCTTACCCGGATATTTATTCAGATATTTAGGATGACCCTTGGAACCTTCGGGCAATAGGTCCTCTTCCGGTTTCTCCGGCAAACGATTCAATGAATGACGCACATCATCCGGATCTTCTCCCAACAGATCGAGGAATGCTTTGGTCAGTACAAGGTTGTTCCAATCCTTCACATTATCGGCATAAACCATCGGAGCGCCTTCACCTCCCGTTCCGCCATCAGGCTCGGAAAGAGTGTAGTAAAACTCAAACAGTGACTCAGAACTGAAGTCTTTTCCCCATACTGTAGGATATTCATCGTGTGTGAACAACTGATACAATCCACCGTTATTCATCACTTCCTTGGCCAATGCGAGAGCCTTTTCATTATCATTCATATAAAGATATACCCGTGAAAGTAATGCTTTGACACTCCACACATTAAGATAACCGTTTTTCTTATCAGCGGAAAGTGCCGAGAGTTTCAGTGCACCTGTCATATCGTCTATCACCTGCTGATAGCATTCGGCCACCGTATTGCGGGCAGGCTGGTGAGTAGGCAAAGTTGTTTTAATCTCAATAGGTACTCCCAAAGAAGTACCATTGTTCAAGGTATAGGGCATAGCAAACAGACGGGTGAGATCAAACAAAGCCAATCCACGCAAAGCAAGCGCTTCAGCTTTGATACAGTTGAGAGCCACAGCATCATCGGTAACCACCGCACCGGATTCTATTCTTTCCAGCAGACTATTTGCCTGATGAATGACACTATAAGGCTGATTCCATACACGGGTAATATTCAAGGCATCATCTGCCGTGACATTGAACTCATAATAAGGTGATACACGTTTTCCGGCTCCCTTGCTGACACGTGCTTGAACATCTTCACCACGGCAATCGGCATAATAGAGATAATTATCACCATAATAACTATGTGAAGCGGCAATGCGATAAATGCCGTTCAAAGCTATTTGTGCTTCCTCAAGTGTACGGATGGCTTGCGGAGTAGTCACAGAGGTAGATGGATTTAAATTCAGCCAGTCGCCGGAACAAGAAGAACCCACAAGCGACATAGCGGCAAACATGTATATAAGTGTACGTTTCATATATCTGAATATTAATAATGATGAATGATTTAGAAAGTTATCTCAACCCCAAAATTGAAGGTACGCATGGGAGGAGCCTCACAGAACACCTCACCATTAACCGGTACTTCAGGATCATACTGTTTCCATTTGGCCCATGTCAGCAGATTACTTCCTGAGAAGTAGACACGTGCATTCTCTATCAGTGCCTTTTGTACCCATCTGCCAGGAAGAGTGAAACCGAGTGTCAGGTTCTTGAGGCGGATGTGATCGGTACTGTGAATATAGCGGGATGAATTTTGTGGACCGGCTCCCTGTTCCAATACAAAACGGGGCACATCAGTTCTATCTCCCGGCTTCTGCCAACGGTCCAAAGCATATACAGGCAGGTTGTATGACTTTTCTTTGCTGCCGTCGGTTTCTATCAGAGTACCTGCCTTGTCAAAAGAATATCCTCCCAACGAATAGGTAAAGGTAAGTCCCAGATCAAACCACTTATAAGAAATGATGTTAGTGAACCCTCCCGATATCTTAGGATCAGCAGATTTATACGGAATAGCTTGCGCTTTAGAAGCATCGTCAGTCATCTCTCTATTATAATTCCCCTGTTCATCTTGTGTATTGAGATAATAAAGAGCTTTCCCGGTCGACGGGTCTACTCCGGCAAACTCTTTCACGTAGAAACTATTGTAAGGAAGACCTATTTTATGAATAAACCAGGAGCCCTCGACAGATTGCTTTATATCTCCGTCCAGTGCCACGATTTTATTACGGTTATGTGTTAAATTCAACACCGATGTCCAGTTGAAGTCAGGACCGGCAAAGTTAATCGTGCGCAGTTCGAACTCCACCCCTTTGTTGTTAAGCTGACCGATGTTTGCAAGATAATTCAGAAAACCGGTAGTGGAACTGATAGGGCGATTATAAAGCAAGTCCTTTGTATCGCGGTTGTAGTATTCGAGATTCACAAAGATACGGTCAATAAAAGTCAGGCTAAGCCCAATATTCAGATTATAGTTCTTTTCCCATTTCAGTTTGGGATTGGCTTGGGCAGACTCGTATGAACCTGCTGCCCCCATATAGTTCTGCCCATAACTGTATAGCCCCATATATCCATAAAAAGCTCCCGGCTGATTACCATTGACACCATAAGAAGCACGGATTTTTACATCATTCAATACCGGCTTCACAGCCTCCATAAAAGGTTCACTGCTCAGATGCCACATACCGGAAACAGACCAGAAGTCTCCCCACCGGCTTTCCGGAGCAAGACGTGAACTGCCATCGCGGCGATAACTACCTGCAATGTAATAACGATTATCGTAATCATAGTTCAAACGGGACAGGTAAGAAATCATTCTGTATGCCTGTGTAGAAGAAACAAAGCTCTTCAGCACAGCGGCATTATCCGGCTCAAGCAACACATCCGAGGGGAGTTTAGCTTTCTCTCCCATAGCTTTATCACTCTGATAGCTTTCCAATTCATAGGCAGCCAAAATGTCAAGGTGATGTTTAGCGGCAAATGTATGGGTATAGTTGAGTGAAGTAGACGACAATAGCTTACCATATTCGGTAAATCCCTTTGAGGTCTGAGCATCACTTCCGCTCTTGGGACCTGCCCCGCTAAGCGGATTCAAATAGCGGGAATCTTTCTGTACAGTATAGTCATAGCTCAGGGTCTCTTTCAGTTTCAATCCTTTGATAATATCTACCGAAGCATAACCGGTGGAGAACATACGTGTCATACGACTGCGGTTATAGTCAGTACGGATGTCACGAAGCGGATTCACATTGGTGCCTAAATAAGACCCCACATAGTTGCCCGAAGCGTCACGCACAGGCATGGAAGGTGTGGCAGACACAGCAACACAAAGGAAGGGATTGATATTGGAACCGCGCTCCTCGTTCATCTCCTGACTTATCTGGGTAAACATCATGTTACCTCCTACCTCGACACGGCTACCTATTTTATGTGTCATGTTCAGGCGGGCAGAGTAACGGTCCAGATTAGAATTCTCGACCAGACCTTCCTGACGGTTAAAGCCGAGAGAAGCATAAAAAGTAGTGCGCTCGTTACCTCCGGAAGCAGTCACCTCGTAGTTTTGATTATGAGCGGTTCGGATCAGTTCTTTCCTCCAGTCAGTATATCCCAGTTCCGGTATCCCTGCATATGTATCAATATTTGCGTTTGCATATGCTTCGGGAGATTGGAGTCCCTTGTCTACTGCAGAGTTGTAAAGACCTTCATAAATCATTTCACGGCGTTGTTCACCGTTCAATGTGGGACGGAAGTTGACAGCTGCATTAGAAAAGCCTCCGCTCGCGCTCAAAGTAACTTTAGTCCGCCCTACGGCCCCTTTTTTGGTAGTGATCAGAATCACCCCATTCGCAGCACGCGAACCGTAAAGAGAAGCGGCGGCGGCATCCTTTATCACTGTAATATTCTCGATATCGGCAGGATTAAGGGTACTCATTACATTTGTTTTGGCATTATTCATATAGGCGGCATCGGCCCCCGTACCGGCTCCCATACTGCCGGAAGTGACCGGTATACCGTCAATCACAAAAAGAGGTTCATTGGATGCATTGAATGAACCCATACCACGGATACGGATACTCTGGTTAGCTCCCGGCTGGCCGGAACCGGAAGTAATATTTACCCCCGTGGTCATACCTTGCAACTTCTGTTCTACAGAAAGTACCGGTACGTTTTTCAGCATGTCGGCCCGTAAGGTGTTAGCTGATCCGGTAAAGGATGACTTTGAAAAATTTCCGTATCCGGTCACCACAACTTCATCCAGATTAAGTGATTCGGGCTGCAACACCACATTCAAGACTCCATTCTTCGGCACTTTGACCTCAGACGATTTCATTCCTATATAGGATATGACAAGGATTTTATCTGATGGTTCTATTTTCAGAGTGTAACGACCGTCCATGTCCGTTACCACTCCCCTTCCCGGTACCCCTTTTACGGCAACCGTAGCTCCGATAAGCGGCTGTTTATCCTCCGATGACGTCACTAAACCTTTTATTTCCAACTGTTGTGCTTGCACATGTATATCACAGATACACAACAATATAATCAACACTGTTTTCAAACTTCTCATTGGCTAATCATTTTAAATCTACAAATACCTATTTGCACTTGTACTCCAATAATTGTACCTCAAAAGTATTGATGAAATCAATAAAGTCTAAACATCAGTAAATAAGAGTATTAAATATTCAAGAAAAGCTAAAAATGAAAAGAAGGGCTGTAGAACTGCTCCACAAAGATGTGGAACTATTCTACAACCCGCTTAACAAGAGCCCCTGAGAGGAAAAGCTACATTGATAGAGATCGCCCGCAGATTCCCCGGTAAATAACTTTATTGCTTATAAATTTGTAAAATCAGAAAAAGTATCTATCTTTGCAGCGCAAAACTCCAAACGAGTGAGCATTTAGTGAGCGGATGTGGCGTAATTGGTAGCCGCGCCAGACTTAGGATCTGGTGTCTCGCGACGTGTAGGTTCGAGTCCTATCATCCGCACAAACTTTCAATGTTGTATAAAAAGCCTGCTAAAACAATTGTTTTAGCAGGTTTTTTATTTGTAACAATAAGCTATCCGAAAATACTATCAACAAAACATAATTTACCCCTCTTTTGAAGATATAATGAAAAATCAAGACCATATTCATTGCGATTGATAATATCGTTGATAAGCATAAGCGAAATATTTACGCCTCTTTCTATAGCTCCAATTATAGCATTAAATGAATCTCGTTGAGTAAACCATGCAACAGCTATTGATATAGTTCTTTTAGAGTTATGTATTTCATTAAGAGCTATGTCTCTTATATTAAAAAAAACGAACTCGTATCATATGCAAATATTTTTTTAATAGTTCTGACAAGATATGAATTTCTTTATTTCTTCCTCGGTTGGAAGCTCTATCATGTACTTCTGAACAAATATATTGGGGTCTAATCCGGCAGTGGCATACTTTACTAATGTATCTCCCTTT
>ERZ791796.1981-NODE-1981-length-10378-cov-2.509251_pt1 | contig 10378 bp, 5 predicted proteins | sample MGYA00510311_ERZ791796 | MGnify/ENA primary metagenome ERZ791796 (study PRJEB30046, sample SAMN00792042) | human gut metagenome | study: EMG produced TPA metagenomics assembly of the A metagenome-wide association study of gut microbiota in type 2...
TGGGGGTGATGGTTCCGGCAGAAACCATTGTACAACGTGCTATCGAAGAACAGGTGGATATTATAGGTCTGAGCGGATTGATTACTCCATCGTTGGATGAGATGGTACATGTGGCAAGAGAGTTACAACGGGCGGGTGCGGATATTCCTTTGTTGATAGGAGGAGCCACCACCAGTCGTCTGCATACGGCTTTGAAGATAGCTCCTGTATATCATGCTCCGGTCGTTCATTTGAAAGATGCTTCCCAAAATGCATTGGTGGCTGCCAAGTTACTGAATCCGGCTCAGAAAACCTCTTTTGTGAAGGAATTGAATGAAGAATATGAACTTCTTCGCAGAAACTCTTCCTTACAGAAAAAGGACACCGTATCTTTAGAAGAAGCCCGAAAAAACAAATTGGACTTATTTAATTGAACTCTAAACTTATCACTTATTAAACTCTTTCCCACTTTCAATTTTCAACTGAATAAGAAGTTTCTTTCATTTTCAACTTTCAACTTTCAATTAAAGAAGTTTTCCATTTTCAATTTTCAACTTTCCATTTTCAATTAAAGAAAACTCTCCACTTATCAAATACTTCTCTATGAACTTGTTGTAGATAGGACTGTGGCGTAAGATAGCCTCATTACCGGTAACAAACAATTGTTTCTGTGCACGGGTAAGAGCCACGTTCAATTTGCGGTCAATCCAGGTATCGTTGTCTTGTATCGGGGTGGAAAGGATATCCAATTGATAGGGCTGACTAATGGTTGCAGAATATAGAATGATTTCCCTTTGACTTCCCTGGTAACGTTCTACGGTATCAATGGTGATGTTTTCTGTTTCGGGCAGCTGTAACTCTTTCAACGCTTTTCCAATTAAGGCAATTTGGTTGCGGAAAGGAACGATGATGCCGATGCGTTTTGCGGCTTGGAAAGGCAAGCCGTTTAGTGAACACAATTCATAAATGCTCTGTACCAATAAAGCGATGATTTCAGCTTCGTTGCGGTTTACTTTGTTCGAGTCTTCGAGTGGAGGAAATCCGGAGGGGATAAATCCTACGCGGGTGGTAGCCACCATTCGGATAAAGGAAGAGGGTACTGTCCATTTACCTTCCTGGTTCCAACTATGTTTGGTTTGAGTATTGACATTGTCTAATAAGTTTAGAGTATTTGAAAGGACTCCGTTTCCATTAGAGTTTACTGATTGCTGATTCGGTATGTCGCAATAAGCGTTTCGTTGACCAAGAGCTTTTCCTCCATCAGCATTTTCCGATTGTTGATTCAATACATCACGATAAGCGGTTTTCCGATTCAGTGTTTCATCTTCTCCAAAGTCCGTTGGTTGCTGATTTAATGCATCGTGATATACGGTTTTCTGACTAAGCTTTTCATTTCCATTAGAGTGTACCGGTTGTTGATTTCGTATATCGTGATATCTGTTTTCCTGATAAATCGTTTTGTTCCCTTCAGAGGTGGTGGCTTGTTTATCGTACTCTGCAATTTCTTTTGGATATATTTTGAATTCCAAATCTTCTGTCTGATGTTTAACCGGTACAATGTCCAGCAAGCCACCATAAAAACAGTGGTTGGCAAATTCGTTGACTTCCGGGTGCATTCTTCCTTGTCGGTTGAGCATGGATAAGATGCCCTCCTGCGGATGAATCTGTAACCAACGATAGATTCTTTCGAATAGGGAGTTGCGTCGGTCGGTCAGTCCGATTTCTGTCAGGAGTTTATCTGTTACAACCGATTCGGATGGATTCTGCTGCACCACAGCTGGCAACTGTTTCGGGTCGCCAATCAGAATAAATTTATCGATGGCGCATTGTTGCGTACTGTTTTGAGCGCATAAAATACCGAGTATCTGTGGCTCTAGAATTTGTGAGGCTTCATCAATAATAGCTACCTGGAAATGTTTTAACTTGAATAGTTCCGGTTTGCCGGATATAGAAGCTGTTGTTCCCACAACAATACGTATGCTCTCTATTGTGCGGATGATTGCTTCCCGATTGCCGCATTGGTCTGTAATGTTTTGCATTAAGCGTGGGCGAAAGCGTTCTTCGCAGGCAAGTTCACTTCCTATACGCAAGTATGCGGGATGTTTTTCAATGCGTTCCAGCATATCGCAAATTTCGTCGACAGCTCGGTTGGTATACGATAAAAGTAAGATTTGATTGGACGTTTCGCTATAAAACTCCTCCACCATGCTTTTTAGAGCTACGGAGGTTTTTCCTGTTCCCGGAGGACCAACCAGCAAGAAATAATCTTCGGCTTGCTTGGCTTGTAACACAATCCGGTTTATCTGTTCATTTAAGTAACGTCCGTTTAGTGTCCGGCTATGGTCTATCCGGGGAGGACGTTGGCCAAGAAGCAAGTCTCTCCGGTCTGATGGTGCGGTGAGGAAGGCATATAATCCTTTATATAGCGTATTATACGAACCGTCCATGAAATCATGTTCCAGTGCGTATCGGCTTTGAAGACTGAATACTTGTTTGTTTCTTTGTTTGTATCGAAGTTTGATAACTAACTCGGTATCGGAAATGTATTCGATGTTTCCCCTGAATACTTGTCGGTTGGTTACATTATCCTTCTCACCGTTCCGCTCGTAGAACAGGACGATGTCTCCTTTTCTGAAATTGGGTAAGAACCCTTCGTTGTAAAACGGGATGTTCAGGAAGAGGCGTTCTATTCCTTCACTTTCTTTAATTTGTTTTGCAATTTCAGTAGGCCCGGTTTCTTCAGCAGCATTTTGTTGACTAGTTTTTTCTTCGCTTCCTTCTTTGAATCTATTTTCCGCAATTTGAGAAGTTTCGGTTTTTCCTGCGGCATCCTGTTGCCGGCTTTTCTTTTCGTTTCCTTTCTTTAATTTGTTTTCTGAAATTTCAGTAGTTTCGTTTTCTTCTACAGTATTCTGTTGATTTGCTCTCTCCTTAATTTTTTCCTTGAATCCGTTTCCCGCAATCTCAGCAGTCCCGGTTTTTTTAGCAGCATTCTGTTGGTTGGTCTTCTCTTCGTTTTCTTCCTTTAATTTATTTTCTACGATTTGAGTAGATTCATTTTCAGCTACAGCATTCTGTTGGTTGCCTTTCTTTTCGATTTCCTCCTTTCGCCCATCTTCTACACTGGTTTTGAAGCTTTTTTCTTGGAGTACTTTATGTGCTTTTAATGCAGAACTTGCTTCGGTTTTCCGGTATGTGCCGGATTGTTTTCCTTCTCTTTGACCGCAAGAGGTTGAGCTGCTTTCTTTCTCTTCCATTCCCTCGATGATTAAATCAATCAAGATGTTCCCCCCTTCCTGTTTAGTAGTCAGGTCTGCATTCCATATATCAGCGAATCCTCTCGACGAATCCAGTTTCGAATCGCCGGTTTTGGATAAGAACTGCTCTTTCTCCGTGAAAGAGAGGAAATGATAGAAATAAGCCTTTTCTAACGGAGAAGCTTGCCGGAAGGGCATGAGCCATGCTTCTATCTGTGGACGCTGATAGCAGCACCATAATTTACTCTGGTCGTTTCGTTCGTTAAAAGAATCGGACGTGAGATGCTCTAATAAGGCTTCTCCTTCTCCGTTTTTCAGACGTATCTCATTGGCTACAATCTGATTTCTTAGAGAGATGGCTTTTTGTATTTGCCCTTTGGCGCTCCGCTCAGCGTACAGTTTGGGATAGGCCGAATAGAACAGGTAAGAGCGGACTTCTTCACGGGGAATATCCAGATTGTAGAACAGTACTTCTTTGTAAAGTGCCATCTGCAAGGCATGACTTGCTTTGGCGCGTATCACTCCGTTCCAACCGTCAGCTTTCCCGGATTTAAGCTCTATCAGGTTTTTACCATCACTTTGCAGTAAGTCCATACGTCCTTGCAAGCCCATGCTTTCGCAGAGGAAAGAAGGTTCCAACATTACTTTGTTGCGGTCGAAATGATAGGAGGGGGTATGAAATAATGTCTCAAGTGTTTGCCGGATATGGTTGAATTGCTCTTCTGCTTTCTGGAAGTAGCTACGGTCTATCTGGGGAGTACAGCAATAGGCTAATAAATCGGTTCGGAAAGCTTTCTGTATAGAGCTTTCAAAAGAGGCTGGCGTTTCATTTGATTCGTTGATGCAATCGTCCAGAAACTGGTTCGCTGCATTTCCCAATAAGATGTAAGGAGTACTCTCCTGCGGACGAAACTTGTTCATCAGGTAGTTCAGTGGTGTGTCGCCATAATTGGTATAACAAGCCGAAAGAGAACTGATGTCGATTAAATAGTCGGGCTCGAAAATAATTAATTCGGCCTGAAGAATTCCTGCTTCGTCGGAGGTTACAGACAGTAAATTCAGTTGTGCACCCTTATATAGCATTTCGTTTAATTCGGAGAAATGGGTTGTATAGGAAACTTGCAGAGGCGCATTGTCCGGATATGACTCGTCGAAACCGTATATGAATTCTTCATTCCAATTGTCTACCACCATACGGATGCGTTTTCTCTTCTCGCTTGTATAATGGGCTTGCGGAAGAGCTCGCCAGTGAGTGGGTAAACTTTTCTGCAGACGTTCGGAGATAGGGGTGTCGAGTAAAGCGCAGAGTGTTTCGCACAAGGCTTTCACATCGTATTGGTAATCTTCGTCGGTATATGGGAATTCCTTGCTTTGCAGGACTTGCCGGGCATGGATACGAAAAATCTCTTTTGCTTGCATAAGAAGTAAAGACGTGCAAAAAGATTAGAGAAATCGGTCGGCTCGTCGGCTGTCAGTTGTTTGCACACCCGGTCGAGCAGGCCATACAGACGTGCGTATTTTTCTTTGTAATGTAAGTTGGAAAAGTAATACGACTCTATTTCGTTGAATATATTATTCATGGTGTTTTATTTGAAAAAAAGTAATGTCTATCAATCGTTGAACAGTTGAGCGATTCCAAACAGTGCCTACAAAGTTACATATTTAAAATGGATATTTTCCTGAGGTGTTTCAGTTTGGTGTGTTGTTTGTAACCGCCACGATTATTGATACAGACAGAACCCGGCTAGTGTTTCGATTGAGATATACTTAGACGTTTCTGTTTTATTGTTTAATTTTCTGTTGGTAAATCTTATGCCGTTCCTTTATCTCCCTGACAAAGTTGTACGTTTCTGTTCCACGGAAATAGCCGTTTTTACAAACCGGGTCATTGAAATATTCTTCATGACTTTTTAGTAGAATATATTTTTCAACATTATCTTTCCATAGGGTAGGGTCTGCCCCATATTTTTCGGCTAAGGCCATGGCGTCTTTCACATGACCGATGCCGGCGTTGTAGGCTGCAAGGATAAAAGAGCTGCGTTCTGTAGAGTCTTTGATAAATGCGAAACTCTTTTCCATCGCTGCTATATATTTTACGGCGGCTTTGATGTTTTCTTCCGGATTCAGCTCTTTGCCGGCAGGAAGTCCCATAGCACGGGCGGTACGCGGCATTAGCTGCATCAACCCTTTGGCTCCGGCCCACGACACGGCCGCCGTATCGAAGTTCGATTCCGTGTAAGCCAATGATGCAAGCAATTTCCAATCCCAGTCTATTTCTTTGGCATACTTTCTGAACAGCTTGTCGTAATGCGAGATTTTGCCGTCTCTAATGGATAGAATGGAGCCGTGTGCTACTCGTTTGCTTATTTCAAAATATCTTTTTGTACTGGCTTGATAGGCTCTTGATTTTACGTTGGCTTTATACCATTCGTTCGCTGCTTGGGCTAAAAGCGGTTCGTCTTTCCGTACGGCCCAGGAGGAACGTTGTACAAAGCTGATTTGCAAATCGATGTTCAGGCTGGGATAATAAGTACGGTTTAGCCGGGCAATATCATTGTCGCAAATTGTGTAGTCAATTTCTCCTTGCGCTACTTTAGCTATCAAATCCTCAGTGGTGATACTGTCTTCCGGCATTTCGTGTATAAGGATACCTCCTCCCAGTTCTTTGTCCAGATGAACCAAGCGGTCGAGATGTTTACCGGGTTTCACATAGATTTCTTTTCCTATTAATTCGGTCACGTCTTTCAGGACACCTTTTCCATTGCGTTGTACAATCACCTGATGGGTAATCATTTCCTCTCCGCAATAGAGCACGCTATCTTTCCATTCGTTGGTTACGGCCAGATTGTATGCAATGATATCTCCTTCCTTTCGAAGAAGTTTCTGTACGAGCTCCGCCGGATTGTTAGCCACTTCGATACGTAACCGCAGACCGAGGGATTGCGCAAACTGTTCGCAAAGTTCGTATTGGAATCCCATGGGTTCGCCCCGGTATAGAAAATAAGAAGTAGAACTGTATAAAGTGAGGGCTACGAGTTCTCCACTATCTTTTATTTGCGGCAAATCATAGTACTCTCTTTCGTTCGGCGTGTGAGAACGGTTGCCGACACATGCTGTCAGCAAAATGAATAACAGAGTGAAAGACAACAGATGTTTCATTTGTTGAAATGAAGCATGTTTTCGATATAAGTCTTCATAATCTCTACGGCTTTTTTATTGTGTCCTCCTTGTGGAATAATCAAATCGGCATATCGTTTAGTCGGTTCGATAAATTCCAAATGCATTGGTTTCAGCACACTTACATAACGCTCCATTACCGCTTCGGCCGTACGGCCTCTCTCTAACATATCGCGTTGAATAACCCGTATCAGACGCTCGTCAGGGTCGGCATCCACAAAGATTTTTAAATCCATCAAGGCGCGGAGAGTGGGGTCGCACAATGCCAGGATACCTTCAATGATAATCACTTCACAGGGTTCTATATGAATGGTTTCCGGTTGCCGGGTGCAAGTAAGATAGGAGTAGATAGGTTGTTCTATACTTTTTCCCTCTCTTAACAAGCTGACGTGCTCCGACAACAATTCCCAATCGAAAGCATTCGGGTGGTCGAAGTTGATGCTTTGTCGTTTTTCTACCGGTACATTACTACTGTCTTTATAATAGGAGTCTTGCGGGATGAGTACGACCCCTTTCTTAGGCAGACTTTCCATGATTTTCTTTACAACGGTTGTTTTTCCCGAACCGGTTCCTCCGGCTATGCCAATGATAATCATACTGTTTGAGTTATTTTTTAGTTTTTGTTATCTATAAGATTCTCGCGTTTTAGTGAGAAATAAGGTGTTATTATTCCTTTTTCATTCATTAGGTTTTTCTTGATTCTTTTCTATGTCCTCTTATTCGGAATAATAGGAATCGTGAAATAGAAGTGGCTTCCTTTTCCTAATGTGGAGGTGACTCCGATTTCTCCTCCCAGTTTAGCGACTATCGTTTTGCAGATAGCCAGTCCCAATCCGGTGCCGTTTATCTCAGGATGCAGTTTTACGAACCGGTCGAACAACAAAGCCTTTTTTTCTTCCGGGATACCTAAACCGGAATCGGTTACATAAATGTATACTTCGTTAGGCCCTGTCTTGTGGAATCCGAAGCGGATTTCTCCTTTATGTGTAAATTTGATAGCGTTTGTGAGGAAATTATTTATTACCTGCATAATCCGATTGGCATCTCCAATCATTGGAAAATCTTGTCCTTTGTTTTCATAGATGAGTTTTACATCTTGAAACAAGGTAATGGATTGGTGCATTTCGTATATATTGGAGCAGATAGAACCTAAATTAATCTCCTTATTGATGAATTCCAATGTTCCGGCTTCTATTTTAGATAAGTCGAGAATATCGGATATGAGCTGTAGTAATAAATTTGAATTTAGTTTAATGACATCCAGACATTGTTTTTGTTCTTCCGGAGTCTCTACAGTAGTCAATGCATCGGCAAATCCGACAATCGCATTCACCGGGGTACGGATTTCGTGCCCCATGTTCGATAAGAAAACGGATTTTTGTTTGTCATTCTCTTCCGCTTTTTGTTTGGCCTGTAACAATTCTTGCTCTATATTTTTCATCTCGGAGATATCAATACTTACTCCGATAATAACCTCTTTGTTTTCGGATAGTTTACAGAGCACTTTACGGGTACTTACAATCTTAATATCTCCACAATCCGTGGTGTATTCTTCTTCGTAAGCAATAGGTGTTTTATGTAAAAGAAGTTCTGTGTCATCTTTTCGGAATTTATTGGCATCGGCAATGTTGGGAAAAACCTCATAATCGGTACGCCCAATTGCCTGAGAGGCCGGAATACCGGAAGCCTCGGCAAAGGCGTTATTCCAATAAATGTATTTCATATCAGCCTGTACATCTTTTACAAACAGGTATAGAGGAAGATTATTCAGGATGTTGTCCAACAAATCTTTTAAATCTTTGTTGCGTTTGGCCTGTTGCACTTGGTTGGTTACATCGCGGCAGTAAATAATCACATATTTGTCATCCAGCGGAACAATGCGATGTTCGTAGTGGTTGATAACTCCGTCTATTTCAATAGTGTGGTGACCCGTATATGTTTTTTTTCGTGCTTTGACTTTTTGAATGTTATCATGAACAATGCGTGCAGCCTCAGGAGAGAGTATATTGATAAGCGGTTGGTTTAATATTTGTTCAAGTGGCGCCCCGGCATGGTTACTTTCTTCGCTTGAAATGAGATGACGTAACACTCCGTCATAAGTAAAAATAGTAACCATATCAGGAAGAGACTCAAAAATCTTGGAGGCATATTCTTTTCTGAACTGTGCCTCAGACGAGTTTGTTTCTTCTTGGATATATAATTGTTTTTTTAGCTTTTCATTTTCTATTTCCAGCGTTTCAATTCGTTGTTGCAACTCTTTTATTTCTTGTTGGTCCATAGTGTTTGTTGTATTACTATTTTTGCAAATATAAATCTTTTATTTTTATTATCCGATAAAACTTCTTATTTTTGTTCTCAGTTAAATGTTTTAATTATGAGAAAGATAAAGAATCCGTGGATTGGGAAAGAAGGATACAATTGTTTTGCTTGTGCGCCTCATAATGAGAGCGGGTTAAAGATGGAATTCTTTGAAGATGGAGAGGATGTGGTAAGTATCTGGAAACCGCAAATTCAATATCAGGGATGGATTGATACACTGCATGGAGGTATTCAGGCGGTGTTGCTGGATGAAATCTGCGCTTGGACTATTTTGTGGAAGTTGCAGACCACAGGAGTGACTTCGAAAATGGAGACGCGTTATTTGCATGCTGTTTCTACCAAAGATTCATACTTAACCTTAAGGGCGCATATTGTAGAGCAAAAACGGAACATTGTCATATTGGAAGCCGGCATTTACGATTCGCAGGAAAAGCTTTGCACCAAAGCGGTATGTACTTATTTTACCTTCTCGAAGGAAAAAGCGGAAGAGGAGATGGGATTCCACTCTTGTGAAGTGGAAGAAGAACAGCGCTTGTTCTGAGGTGCAGACGATGTTTCTCCGTTTGGAATAGAGCGGCGAAGCTTTCTTTAATTTATAGCTAGACAAATCCTTGTCTGCAATGGGATAAGAGTTTTATCGCTACTCTAACCCTCTTACTCTTAGCGAAGTGATAACTTCTATGCCTCCTGAGTATGACTTATTCAAGTTAAAATAGAACTTGACAGGATTCTTTACATTTGTGTATCATCTGTAATGCGTGCTTTTCCGAAGAGGTGAGAGGGGAAATCCATGCTCTTTTTATATAGAAAACAGGGTCTTGCTTTCTTAGCTGAATAAGAAGCAATGTGAGGGCTTCCCACATAGTTAGTTATTCGAATAACTAACTATCTTATGCGGCTTCACATTGCTTCTTATTTTTGTACTCTATAAGTTCTTTGTTTTCAGTGTTTTATGTTGGTAGCTGGGATTGTTTATAACGACGAACTAAGCATTAGGTTTTGAAGGCCTCCATACATATAGATATGTGTAAACTATTTTCATTTCTTTCTACTGCCTTTGCTTTTTATTGTTTAGGTAAGTTCAGATAATGAACGTTCGTTTCGGGTATAACGAACGTTCGTTTGAGGTCAATTGAACGTTCATTTACTCCTAAACGAACTGAGAGGCAAAAACGAACCTTTTATCTCTTTTCTTAATGTAAATATTTATAATCTTCTGGCTGGCATTTTTTCTCTCGGAATATGGATTATCGAAAGTATGCTGTTAAAATTCCCATGTCATTCTCAACGTGTGTGGCTGAGAAAATAATCTTCGCAAAATTTGTGAAGATTGAAAGGGGTGAATTATCTTTGTAACTGAAACAAGAACAGTTGATGAACAGAAAATCAATTTTAATGAAACGTATTTGCGGGATTTATATCTCATTGGGAAAGCGGATAAGAAACATCGTTTTCAGCCCCAAGTCGTCAAAAAGTATATTCAGGTTGTTGACCTAATGAGAGATGAAGATAATGTTCTGGGTCTTGTTAAGTATAATGCGTTGCATTATGAGCGTCTTTCAGGCGATAAACAAGGACTTTCGTCCGTGAGAGTAAACGACCAATACCGCATAGAGTTTGAAGAAGAAATAGAGAATGGCAAGACC
>ERZ791796.1982-NODE-1982-length-10376-cov-2.657301_pt1 | contig 10376 bp, 9 predicted proteins | sample MGYA00510311_ERZ791796 | MGnify/ENA primary metagenome ERZ791796 (study PRJEB30046, sample SAMN00792042) | human gut metagenome | study: EMG produced TPA metagenomics assembly of the A metagenome-wide association study of gut microbiota in type 2...
TGTTGTGATATCATGAATTAAATCATCTATCACCAAGGATGTTTTAGGGTCAAGTCCGGAGTTCGGTTCATCACAGAAAAGATACTGTGGATTTAGAGCAATAGCACGAGCTATGGCTACTCTTTTCTGCATTCCTCCGCTTATTTCTCCCGGATATTTTTGCTGTGCTTCAATTAAATTAACCCGGTCCAAACAGAATTGAGCCCGTTTTATGCGGTTGCGCAAAGTATCAGTAGAAAACATATCCAAAGGAAACATTACATTTTCCAAAACAGTCATCGAATCGAACAAGGCAGCACTCTGGAAAATCATACCCATTTCCCGACGTAAGGCAATTTTTTCCTTTTTAGTCATATTCAGAAAGTTGCGTTCGTCGTATAGTACCTCTCCTTTCTCGGGAGTCAATAACCCTACGATACATTTCATGAGAACCGTTTTTCCCGACCCGCTTTGGCCAATAATCAGGTTGGTTATTCCATTTTGAAAAACAGCATTGATATCTTTTAAGACTTCCTTTCCTTCGAATGATTTGCAGAGTGATTTGAGTTCTATCATTTTGTTAAAAGTTGAGTTAAGAATAAATCCGAGAATAGGATTAAAACACTGCTGCATACTACTGCGTTGGTACTGGCTTTACCTACCTCTATGGACCCTCCTTCTACGGTGTATCCGAAATAAGAAGAAACACTGGAGATAATGAATGCAAAAAAGAGTGATTTGATAATACCACACCAGATAAACCATTCTTTAAAGGAGTATTGCAGTCCGTAAGTTAAGTCTTCTTGATTAATGATTTGCCCAAACCAGGCCGTGGCATAAGCTCCGATGATGCCGGCAAAGATACTGAACGTAACTAATACAGGAATCATGGTGACCAGTGCGGTGATTTTCGGCAAGATTAGAAAGTTTGCTGAGTTTACACCCATAATTTCTAAAGCGTCAATCTGTTGAGTTACCCGCATTGTTCCCAGTTCGGAGGCTATATTGGAACCGACTTTTCCAGCAAGGATTAAACACATAATGGAAGACGAAAATTCCAGTAACATAATTTCACGGGTAGTATATCCCGTTACAAAACGAGGCATCCAAGGACTTTGGATATTCAGTTTTATTTGGATACAGATAACAGCTCCAATGAAGAAGGAAATAAGTAATACGATACCAATCGAATTTACTCCTAATTGGGATAATTCTTTAACGTATTGCTTGAAGAACATACGCATTCGTTCGGGACGAGCAAATGTTTTTCCCATCAACATCATGTAGCTTCCTAATGTTTGGAGTGCTTTAAACATTTTTATTTCTCTTAATTTCCTGCAAAAGTAATTGTTTTATGTTGAAAACCGGATGAATTAAAATAGTTTCTTGTTATAATAACCTTTTTTAAACACAAATGTTGTATTTTTGCCCACAAATTTTAGCTTATGACTGAAGAGGTTAATAAAATAGAACCGGAAGTTTTACAAGAGGAGAAAATGGTTCTTCGTACAGAGAACTTGGTGAAAAAATACGGAAAGCGAACGGTGGTGAGCCATGTTTCTTTTGATGTGAAACAAGGTGAAATTGTAGGTTTGTTGGGGCCGAATGGCGCTGGTAAGACGACGTCTTTCTATATGACTACAGGGTTAATTGTTCCGAATGAAGGGCATATTTATTTAAATGACTTGAACATAACTAAATATCCGGTCTATAAACGTGCCCAGAATGGTATTGGTTATTTGGCTCAGGAGGCATCTGTTTTTCGTAAAATGAGTGTGGAAGATAATATAGCTTCGGTGTTAGAAATGACAAATACCTCTAAAGAGTATCAAAAAGAAAAGTTGGAGAGTCTGATTGCCGAATTCCGTTTGCAGAAAGTACGTAAGAATTTGGGAGACCAACTTTCCGGTGGAGAACGCCGTAGAACTGAAATTGCCCGTTGTTTGGCTATCGACCCGAAGTTTATCATGCTTGATGAACCTTTTGCCGGAGTTGACCCTATTGCTGTTGAAGACATTCAGCATATTGTCTGGAAGTTGAAAGATAGAAATATCGGTATTTTGATTACCGACCATAATGCGCTGGAAACTTTGCGTTTGACAGACCGTGCTTATTTATTATTTGAAGGGAAAATTCTTTTCCAAGGAACTCCGGAAGAATTGGCGGAGAATCCTGTAGTACGTGCTAAATATTTAGGAACCAACTTTGTACTTCGCCGGAAAGATTTTCAGCTGGAAGAGTCTTAATCTTTTTGATTGTTCCCTTTTCTTAGTCCTTTTCTTTTGTTTTTCTATATAAAAAAGTCCGCTATCAGTTATGACAGCGGACTTTTTGTATGTCTGAATGTTACTTATGCTTTCTTAGGAAGAGCTTCTTTGATAACAATCTGGCGGCCTTCGAATTCAGCTCCGTTCAATTCGCTAATAACTTTGGTAGCTTCTTCGTCGTTTGGCATTTCTACAAAACCGAATCCTTTAGATTTTCCAGTTTCACGATCTTTGATAATTTTTACAGAATCAACTGTTCCGTAATCTTCTAACGCATGTTGCAAATCATGTTCCTTAACGCGGTAGTTAAGGTTTCCAACGTAAATGTTCATAATGAAAATAATAAAAATATTAATAAAATAAAAAACTCTCCGAATGGTAACTGAATAAGAATAAGATTAAAGCAACAGAGAGTTTACCATGGCGTTGTTAAGACGGGTGAAGTAAAAACTAAGTGATAAAACCGTGTAATCAATTACATTACCATTACTCCGCAAAGAAAAGCATAATATTTGGATAATCAACGAAAAAAGGAACTTTATTTTTGTTTGTATTAATGTTTTTTTTGTTTCCTACTTTGGTATTTGAAAGATTAACACTAATTTTGCGAGCTCTTTATGATTTGGAAACAATAAGGAAATAGTAATCATTAAATAAATAATTGTCAGAATGAACGTTTCATTGCAAAACATTGACAAAGTAAGCGCATTGCTTACAGTAAAGCTTGAAAAGCAAGATTATCAAGAAAAAGTAGAAAAGTCGTTGAAGACTTTCCGCCAAAAGGCAAATATGCCGGGTTTCCGTCCGGGTATGGTTCCGATGGGATTGATTAAGAAACAATATGGTAAGGCCATCTTAGCAGAAGAAGTAAATAAACTGCTTCAGGAAAAGGTTTATGATTATTTGAAAGAAAATAACGTAAATATGTTGGGAGAACCACTTCCGAATGAAGAAAAACAACAGCCTATTAATTTTGAAGTACAAGAAGATTTTGAATTTGTATTTGATGTAGCTTTGGCTCCTGAGTTTGAGGCTTCTTTGGATGCAAATGATAAGATTGATTATTATACGATTAATGTGACCGATGAAATGGTCGATCGCCAGGTAAAGATGTATACTCAACGTGCCGGAAACTACGAAAAGGTAGACGTCTATGCCGATAACGATATGCTGAAAGGTTTGCTTGCAGAGCTTGATGAGAATGGAAGCACAAAAGAAGGTGGTATCCAGGTAGAAGGTGCTGTAATGATGCCTTCTTATATGAAGAATGATGCTCAAAAAGCTATTTTTAATGGAGCAAAGGTTAATGATGTCTTGGTTTTCAATCCGAGCGAAGCCTACGAAGGTAGCGAAGCGGAAATTGCTTCTTTGCTGAAAATTGAAAAAGAAAAAGCGGCTGACGTGAAATCTAATTTTAGTTTCCAGGTAGAAGAAATTACTCGTTTTGTTGAAGGAGAATTAACGCAGGAAATCTTTGATCAGGTTTATGGAGAAGGCAATGTAAAGAGCGTTGATGAATTCCGTGCAAGAATCAAAGAATCAGTAGCAGCTCAATTCGTTGCAGATACTGATTATAAATTCTTGATTGATGTCCGTAATTATTTGATGAATAAAATAGGAAAACTGGAATTTCCGGATGCTTTGCTGAAACGTATCATGTTGCTTAATAATGAAGAGAAAGGTGAAGCTTTTGTGAATGAGAACTATGATAAGAGCATTGAAGAGCTTACTTGGCATCTGATTAAAGAGCAATTAGTGAAAGCGAACGATGTGAAAGTAGAGCAACAAGATGTTGTTGCGATGGCTAAAGAGGCAACTCGTGCACAGTTTGCTCAATACGGCATGATGAATGTACCCGATGATTTGCTCGAAAACTACGCAAAAGAGATGTTGAAGAAGAAAGAAACGGTTGACGGATTGGTTAATCGCGTAGTAGAGGCTAAGTTAGCAGGAGCTTTGAAAGGAAAGGTTACGTTGAACGAAAAGAATGTGTCTGTTGAAGAATTCAATAAGATGTTCGAATAAGAAGCAATTCATTTGCTAAATCTTCCTAAAGGAGGGGCTCTTGGTTAGAACAATGTTGTATTTTTGTTTTATATGAGATACAAAGGCCAAGAGCCTCTCTTTTTTTTAGTATATATACTTAAAACGATAGTAATATGAATGATGATTTTAGAAAGTTTGCGACCAAGCATTTAGGATTAAGCGGATTGCTGGTGGACGATGTCGTGAAGAATCAGTATCTTAATCCTTATATATTAGAAGAGCGTCAGTTGAATGTTACTCAAATGGATGTCTTCTCCCGTTTAATGATGGATCGTATCATCTTTTTAGGAACTCAAATAGATGAAAATACGGCAAACGTGTTGCAAGCTCAGTTGTTGTATTTAGATTCAGCCGATTCAGGAAAAGATATTTCTATTTATATTAATTCTCCGGGTGGCTCTGTGTATGCGGGTTTAGGTATTTATGACACCATGCAGTTTATAGGAAGTGATGTGGCAACAATTTGTACAGGAATGGCTGCTTCGATGGCGGCTGTGTTGCTGGTTGCCGGAAAAGAAGGTAAGCGTGCCGCTCTTCCTCATTCACGGGTAATGATTCATCAACCGATGGGAGGTGCTCAGGGACAGGCTTCTGATATGGAAATAACATTGAAGGAAATCCTCAAATTGAAGAAAGAGTTGTATACCATTATTGCCGACCATTCTCATACCGACTTCGATAAAGTGTGGGCTGATTCCGACCGTGACTATTGGATGACGGCTGAAGAGGCAAAAGAATATGGAATGATTGACGAAGTTCTTAAACGTAAAAAATAAATAAGTTAGCTTTGGAAGAAAAATCTAAGAGTAGGAAAAGGTGTAGTTTTTGTGGTCGCCCTGAAAGTGAAGTGTCATTGTTGATAACAGGTCTGAATGGCTATATCTGTAACGATTGTGCTTTTCAAGCTTATGAGATTACACAGGAAGCTATGGGTGGGTCAAAGAAGGGTAATGTAAAAAACTTGGATTTGAACAAGCTGCCTAAGCCCAAAGAGATAAAGGAATTCCTTGACCAATATGTAATAGGGCAGGAAGATGCCAAACGTTTTCTTTCAGTTTCGGTATATAATCATTATAAACGTCTGTTACAGAAAGATAGTGGTGATGATGTGGAGATTGAAAAATCGAACATCATTATGGTTGGGAGCACGGGTACCGGTAAAACGTTGTTGGCTCGTACCATTGCCAAGATGCTGAATGTTCCCTTTACTATTGTAGATGCCACAGTGCTTACGGAAGCTGGATATGTGGGAGAGGATATTGAAAGTATCCTAACCCGTTTGTTGCAGGTTGCAGATTATAATGTACCGGAAGCTGAACGCGGAATTGTGTTTATTGATGAAATTGATAAAATTGCCCGAAAGGGAGATAATCCTTCTATTACCCGAGATGTAAGCGGAGAAGGAGTTCAACAAGGATTGCTTAAATTATTGGAGGGTTCAGTTGTGAATGTGCCGCCTCAGGGAGGACGTAAACATCCTGACCAGAAAATGATTCCGGTGAATACGAAAAATATTCTGTTCATCTGTGGTGGAGCCTTTGACGGCATTGAGAAAAAAATAGCTCAGCGCTTGAATACCCATGTGGTAGGATATAATGCGGTACAAAATACATTGCAGATAGATAAAAACAATATGATGCAATATATTGCTCCGCAAGATTTGAAAGCATTCGGTCTTATTCCTGAGATTATCGGGCGTTTGCCGGTTCTTACATACTTAAATCCTTTGGATAGAAGTGCTTTGCGAAGCATTCTTACAGAACCTAAAAACTCGATTATCAAACAATATGTAAAACTCTTTGCCATGGATGAAATACAATTGAAATTCCAACCGGAAGTATATGAGTATATTGTAGATAAGGCAGTGGAATATAAGTTAGGTGCACGTGGATTGCGTTCTATTGTGGAAACGATAATGATGGACGTGATGTTTGACATCCCTTCTCAGTCAGTGAAGGAATATGAAGTGACTTTGGATTATGCCGAAAAACAGATGGCAAAGGCTAATATTTCAAGATTACAAACAGCTTAAGGGGAGAAAATGAGGTTTGTTCGTGGTCTTTTCTGTTTTTTTGTAGAAAATAATATGAAAAATATTTGTATATTACGGTAAGTTGTTTATAACTTTGTTCGTTGTCCGATTTGTACGTGACAAAATCTAAAACAGCGAAAAATAGTATCAATATGGCGGAGAAGATTAATTTAACAGACCAACTTAAGAGGTATTTCGGTTTTGATACGTTTAAAGGCGATCAAGAAGCGATTGTTCGTAATGTATTAGCCGGAAATGACACGTTTGTGCTAATGCCTACAGGAGGAGGTAAGTCCTTGTGCTATCAGTTACCTTCTTTATTGATGGAAGGAACGGCCATCGTTATTTCTCCACTGATTGCTCTGATGAAAAATCAAGTGGATGCTATGCGGAATTTGAGTGAAGAAGATGGAATAGCACATTTTATAAATTCTTCGCTGAATAAGGCTGCTATAGATCAGGTGAAATCTGATATTCTTGCAGGAAAAACAAAGTTGCTTTATGTGGCTCCGGAGTCTTTAACAAAGGAAGAGAACGTTGAATTCCTGAAAAGTATTAAAATCTCTTTTTATGCGATAGATGAAGCGCATTGTATTTCGGAATGGGGACATGATTTTCGTCCGGAATATAGAAGAATACGCCCAATTATTAATGAAATCGGAAAGGCGCCTGTTATTGCGTTAACAGCGACGGCTACTGATAAGGTTAGAGGAGATATAAAGAAAAACTTAGGAATGGTGGAAGCCAAAGAGTTCAAGTCTTCTTTTAACCGTCCGAATCTTTATTACGAAGTTCGTTCAAAGACAAAGAATATTGATAAGGATATCATTAAGTTTATTAAGGCTAATCCGGGAAAGTCGGGAATCATTTATTGCTTAAGCCGTAAAAAAGTAGAAGAACTAGCTGAAATTTTACAGGCAAATGAAATAAATGCCCGTCCTTATCATGCAGGAATGGATTCTGCTACGCGTTCTGCCACGCAGGATGATTTTCTTATGGAGAAGATTGATGTCATTGTGGCGACGATAGCTTTCGGAATGGGTATTGATAAGCCTGACGTACGTTATGTGATTCATTATGATATTCCAAAAAGCCTGGAAGGATATTATCAGGAAACAGGCCGTGCCGGAAGAGATGGCGGAGAAGGACTCTGTATCACTTTTTATTCGAGTAAAGACCTCCAGAAATTGGAGAAGTTTATGGAAGGAAAACCTGTGGCAGAACAGGATATAGGCAGACAGCTATTGCAAGAAACTGCTGCTTATGCAGAATCGTCCGTATGTCGTAGAAAATTGCTTTTGCATTATTTTGGAGAAACGTATACGGAGGATAATTGCGGAAATTGTGACAATTGTTTAAACCCTAAAAAACAAGTGGAAGCTCAAGAATTATTATGTACCGTTATTGAAACAATTCTCTCAGTGAAAGAGAATTTTAAAGCGGATTATATCATAGATATTTTATTAGGTAAAGAGACTAATGAAGTTTTAGCACACAAACATGAGGAACTGGAAGTTTTCGGTTCCGGAATGGGTGAGGAAGATAAAGTGTGGAACGCAGTGATTCGTCAAGCTCTGATTGCTGGCTATCTGAGTAAGGATGTCGAGAATTATGGCTTGTTGAAAGTAACTCCGGAAGGACATAAGTTTTATAAGAAACCACAGTCGTTTAAAATTACGGAAGACAACGATTTTGAGGAGGAAGAGGATGAAACACCTGTTAGAGGTGGTGCTTCTTGTGCCGTTGACCCGGTTTTATACTCCATGCTAAAAGACCTTCGGAAAAAGCTTTCTAAGAAATTGGAAGTGCCGCCTTATGTTATTTTCCAGGACCCGTCGTTGGAGGCTATGGCGACTATTTATCCTGTAACATTGGATGAGTTGCAGAATATCCCGGGTGTGGGAGCCGGTAAGGCCAAACGTTATGGGGAGGAATTTTGCCGCCTGATAAAGAAACATTGTGAGGAGAATGAAATAGAGCGTCCGGAAGATTTGCGTGTACGTACTGTTGCGAATAAGTCAAAACTGAAAGTTTCTATTATTCAAAGTATTGATAGGAAAGTGGCGTTGGATGATATTGCTTTGGCTAAAGGTATTGAATTTAGCGAATTGCTGGATGAAGTAGAGGCCATCGTGTATTCCGGTACAAAACTAAATATCGATTATTTCCTCGATGAAATTATGGATGAAGACCATATGGAGGATATATACGATTACTTTAAGGAATCTGTCACGGATAAGATTGACGATGCGATAGAAGAACTTGGTGATGATTATACGGAAGATGAAATCCGTTTGGTTCGAATCAAGTTTATTTCTGAGATGGCTAATTAAAGAAGACTTTATTTCTTCATGCTTGAATGGAGAACTCTGACATAGCAGAAATGATGATACCTGTCCGATTTAACTGATAAGTCAGCCTGTATTCATCTTACTAAGGATATTGTAAAGGCCGTATCTTTTTCTCATTTTACAGAGAAAAGATACGGCCTTTACAATATAGTTGTCTTCTTTCCTGTCCCTCTTTCGTTACTTTTAAAATATATTCTTCGCAGTGTTATCTCTTTTTTGCTTTTAATCTTTTCGTTTTCGATTTGCTGCTTCTTTGGGGACTTTGTATCCGTATTCCTTTTCATGTGTAGCTTCAAGCCTTTTAGGTTTTCTAAGTGATGTTTCTGCGTTAATCCCCGTTAATCTGCGTTTACTCTTTTTAAAAACTTTTCTTTCTTTATAATAGGTTTTGAATAAAAACTGTATATTTGCACGCAATAATTTCAAAAGCATAAAAGCCCTATGTCATTTATTGCAGATAAAATTGTAATGGACGGATTGACGTATGATGACGTTCTCTTAATTCCGGCCTATTCTGAAGTATTGCCCCGCACAGTCGAATTAACGACTAAGTTCTCACGAAACATCGAGTTAAAAATCCCATTTGTAACAGCTGCTATGGATACCGTTACCGAAGCGAAGATGGCTATTGCCATTGCCCGTGAAGGAGGTATTGGAGTTATCCATAAAAATATGTCTATCGAGGAGCAAGCTCGTCAGGTAGCCATTGTAAAGCGTGCCGAAAATGGTATGATTTACGACCCGGTAACTATTAAGAAAGGTTCTACTGTTCGTGATGCGTTGGCTATTATGGCCGATTATCATATCGGTGGTATTCCTGTTGTAGATGATGAAAGATATTTAGTTGGCATCGTGACGAATCGTGACCTTCGTTTTGAAAAAGACTTGGATAAGGATATCGAACACATCATGACGAAAGATAATATTGTAACAACTACTCAGCAAACAGACATGGAGGCTGCTTCGCAAATTCTTCAAGAATATAAAATTGAAAAATTGCCGGTGGTAGACAAAGATGGTAAGCTGGTTGGTTTAATTACTTATAAAGACATTACGAAGGCCAAAGATAAACCGATGGCTTGCAAAGATTCGAAAGGGCGTTTGCGTGTGGCTGCCGGTGTGGGTGTGACGAATGATACATTAGACCGTATGCGCGCTTTGGTAGCTGCCGGTGCGGATGCTATTGTGATTGATACGGCACATGGACATTCTAAATCCGTGATTGAAAAACTAAAGGAAGCCAAAAAGGAATTTCCGAATATTGATATTGTAGTAGGTAACATCGCAACGGGAGAGGCTGCGAAAGCACTCGTTGAAGCTGGAGCAGATGCTGTGAAAGTAGGTATCGGTCCGGGTTCTATTTGTACTACCCGTGTGGTTGCCGGAGTGGGTGTTCCTCAATTATCTGCTGTGTATGATGTAGCTAAAGCGTTGGAAGGTACTGGTGTACCTTTGATTGCTGATGGCGGACTCCGTTATTCGGGCGATGTAGTAAAGGCTTTGGCTGCCGGAACAGAAGAGTCTCCGGGCGATACCATCATCTTTAACGGACGTAAATTTAAGTCTTACCGCGGAATGGGTTCGTTGGAAGCTATGGAAAACGGTTCGAAAGACCGTTACTTCCAGAGCGGAACAACGGATGTGAAGAAACTGGTGCCGGAAGGTATTGCTGCCAGAGTGCCATACAAAGGAACCTTGTAC
>ERZ791796.1983-NODE-1983-length-10376-cov-2.558085_pt1 | contig 10376 bp, 10 predicted proteins | sample MGYA00510311_ERZ791796 | MGnify/ENA primary metagenome ERZ791796 (study PRJEB30046, sample SAMN00792042) | human gut metagenome | study: EMG produced TPA metagenomics assembly of the A metagenome-wide association study of gut microbiota in type 2...
TAAAAGGAAAAATATATATAACGTTCTATTTTTATTCTTTATTAGAATATTCTTCCGCAAATACGGAATTTCAATACCGGATAAACCTTTAAGTCATCAATGGCTTTGGTGAAATCATCATCTCCGTCTGTCTGGTCAAGTAAATTGTCCACATCTCCTGTGGCAGAATATACTTTCCGAGGACCATGGAACTGAGCACCTAACTCTACCATAAACCCTATACGCTTATATGGAACTGCACGTCCGAAACCAAGTCCTAAATAAGGACGGAAGCCATTCACCTTTAATCCACCGGTTACATTACCGTTTTCATCAATCGGCAATTTATAATCACCGATAATAATTCCTACCTGGTCGCCGTATTGTTCATATAAGTCTTTCAACTCCTGGCTATGCCCTTTAATCTTCACCAATTTACTACCACCAAAATAAGCGCCACCGGTAACGAAGAAACTAGACCTTTTGAAAGGATAAACATTTAACAGTAAACTAGCTTGTGTTCTTTGTAGGCCACCTTCAACATTTACTGAAGTGGAGGACTTATCCAAACCATTCACATTCAAGTCTACATCCACGTCCGTATCAATAGTGATACCGGGCATTATATCAACTCCTGCACGAAGCATTAAATAGCGGTTAAATGTAGTGGACGCATCAATACCAATACCTAAAGTAGAAGCACTTACACCCACAGACAAGCGATTAAATAAGCCCTGTTCTTTCTGAGCTTTTACCTGCATATTACAAACACTCGCTAGAATCAAAGCAAGAACTAAAAATACTTTCTTCATTATCGTTTCATTTTAATGTTTTGGCAAAAATAAATATATTTTAAATAAGAAGAAAGAAAATGTTTCTTTTTTTTAATCGATATACACCAAAAGATTTACTTTTGAAAAAGCAAGAATCGTTCTACTTATTTACAAGCCCTTTATCAACCTAAAAAGCAAAGAGATACATACCCCATTCACCAACATTCCGATTCAGAACTTTATTCTTGTCTTTATAGACCGGTTTCATATTTTTAGGCTTCTACGTGTTATTTTGAAAATTATCATGTACATTTGCATCCACTAATTTGATATATCACAGCATGAAACAGTACTTAGACCTCTTGAACCGTATCTTAACCGAAGGCGTTGAAAAAGGAGACCGCACCGGAACCGGAACAAAAAGTGTATTCGGACATCAAATGCGTTTCAACCTCGCAGAAGGATTCCCCTGCCTTACCACTAAAAAGTTGCACTTAAAATCAATTATATATGAATTGCTTTGGTTCTTAAACGGGGATACCAATGTAAAATATCTGCAAGAGAACGGAGTACGTATATGGAATGAATGGGCCGACGAGAAGGGAGACTTAGGGCATATTTACGGATACCAGTGGCGCTCGTGGCCCGATTATAACGGAGGGCATATTGACCAGATAAAAGAAGTGGTAGAAACCATTCAACACAATCCGGATTCGCGACGTATCATTGTAAGCGCATGGAATGTAGGCGATTTAAACAATATGAATCTGCCTCCCTGCCATGCTTTTTTCCAGTTCTATGTAGCCAACGGACGTTTAAGTATGCAAATGTATCAACGCAGTGCCGACACTTTTCTTGGAGTACCCTTCAATATCGCATCTTATGCGCTGCTATTGCAAATGATGGCTCAGGTAACAGGGCTAAAAGCGGGTGACTTTATTCACACGTTGGGTGACGCGCACATCTATTTAAACCACTTGGAACAGGTAAAGCTTCAACTTACCCGCGAGCCACGTCCCTTACCGACCATGAAAATTAATCCGGAGGTAAAAGACATCTTCAGCTTTAAATACGAAGACTTCGAATTAGAAAATTATAACCCGCATCCGCATATTCCGGGCAAAGTAGCCGTATAAACTATGACACAGCAAATATCTATCATTGTAGCCATTGCGCAAAATAATGCAATCGGCAACGAAAACAAATTATTATATTGGTTGCCCAACGACCTGAAACGTTTCAAAGCGTTGACAACCGGCCATACCATTATCATGGGACGCCGCACTTTCGAATCATTACCCAAAGGGGCACTGCCCAACCGGCGCAATATCGTACTATCCCGACAAGAAGGAGTGAGATTTGAAGGAGCCGAATGTTTTCGTTCATTGGACGAAGCTCTTCGTCAATGTCAACCGGAAGAAGAAATATACATTATCGGAGGCGCCAGCGTTTATCATCAGGCACTGCCTCTTGCCAACCGGCTATATATAACCCGCATAGAAGATACGCCCTCTTCGGCAGATGCCTATTTCCCTGAAATAGATTCGAAGGAATGGAAAGAAACAGAAAGAGATGCCCATCCCATAGATGAAAAGCACCTCTTTCCTTATACATTTATCAATTACGAGCGTATTTAATCTTCTTCTTCGTCTTTATCGCATAAATTCAATATCGGCATCTGTCTTTTGATAGCTTCATTGAAAGAAATAATTGTTTCCGACCGGGAGAGTCCCAACGGCTGCAATTTATCATGAATAATATTAAGCAGATGATGATTATTTTTTGCGTAAATCTTAATGAACATATCATACTGTCCGGTAGTGAAATGGCATTCAACCACCTCGGGAATCTTTTTCAGTGCATTCGTCACAGAATCAAATTGTTCCGGGTCTTTAAGGAACAATCCGACGTATGCACAGGTTTCATACCCAATCTTTTCAGGATCAATCACATATTCCGACCCTTTCAAGATACCAAAGTTTGTTAGCTTTTGTATACGCTGGTGAATAGCTGCTCCTGAAACATTACAAGCACGAGCTACTTCCAAAAATGGAATACGAGCATTATCAGCAATAAGACGCAAGATTTGCTCATCCAGAGAATCTAATTGATGGTGTCCCATTTTGTTATATTATTTTTTATTTTTGCACAAATATAGAACTTTTTCGTATCGTAAAAGCACAAATCCTAAGGATATTTTAAATATATCAAAGAATTTAACAGTTTATTAAAAAGCAAAGTCAAGCAAACAAAGTGGATAAATCTTCATGTTAATTCCCCGACAAGGAGCTGGAATTCAGTGCTATGAAAGAAACGGACATCTACCGGCTCTATATTCCGGAACATTTCCCTCTTTTATAAGAAACACAGTTTCTGAAAGAATTGCTCAACCATCTATCTTCCCGTACATTCCAAAACATGCCCTCCCTTACAAGAAACACAACTCCTAAAAGAACTGCTCTACCATCTTCTCATACATTACAAAACAGACTCTCCCTTACGAGAAACACAACTCCTAAAAGAGTTACTCAACCATCTTCTCATACATTCCAAAACATGACCTCCCTTACAAGAAACACAACTCCTAAAAGGATTGCTCTACCATCTTCCCTTTTAAATCCATTTCATTTCCAATCCTATTTCGATTATAAAGAACTGGATATCGGGGCAGTCTCCATCAGAAAAAGTTTCTTTTTCAAGAGAAATCCCGAATAAAAGAAAATTGTATCTTTACCAAAAATTATACGATTATGAAAAAGATTTTATGTCTGATGCTGCAAGTTTTGTGTATAGGAACCCTTTCAGCACAAAATTTCGAGAAATTCTTTGAGGATGAAACGTTACGGGTTGATTATATTTTCTCCGGAAACGCCACACAACAATACATTTTTCTGGATGGGCTCTCTCAAACTCCACTATGGGCCGGACGTAAACATCATCTGGCTGAACTTCCACTGGCAGGAAACGGAGAGATTACTATGAAAGATGAAGCAAGCGGCGAAACAATCTATCGGACCTCATTCTCCAGTTTATTTCAGGAATGGCAATCCACTGAAGAAGCAACACACCTGCAAAAGTCTTTCGAAAATACCTATTTATTACCCTTCCCCAAACAAAAGGCTGAAATAACAATTTCCTTAAAAGATGCGCATGGAAAAGTATGCAGCTCCTTTACACATACAATAAACCCTAAAGATATTCTTATTGAAAAGAAAGGAGCCAAGTTCATCACCCCGTATCGTTATCTCCATAAAGGAGGAGACTTGGACAAATGCATCGATGTAGCTATCATAGCCGAAGGATACACAGCTTCAGAAAGTGACTTGTTTTATCAAGATGCAACAATCGCATGCGAGGCACTATTCGAACACGAGCCTTTCAAAAGTATGAAAGACCGTTTTAACATTGTCGCAGTCGCAGCACCTTCAATGGAAAGCGGTGTCAGCATTCCGAATAAAAACGAATGGAAAAACACAGCTGTGGGTTCTCATTTCAGTACCTTCTATTCAGACAGATATTTGACTACGCCTCACGTAAAAAAGATACATGATATAATGGCCGGCATCCCTTACGAGCACCTAATTATATTAGCAAATACCGATACATACGGAGGTGGAGGCATTTACAATTCTTACACCCTGACAACAGCGCATCACAAGCAATTTCGTCCGGTAGTGGTGCATGAATTCGGTCATAGTTTCGGAGGATTGGCCGATGAATATTTCTATGACGACCAATATACGGAAATGTATCCGTCCGATACAGAACCATGGGAACCCAATATCACGACATTGGTTGATTTCAGTTCTAAATGGAAGGATATGTTGCCTCCCCATACAAAGATTCCGACTCCTCCTACAAAGGACCCTAAAAAAATCTATACTGAAATCGGAGTCTATGAAGGAGGTGGCTACTCTTCTAAAGGAGTATATCGTCCCGCAATGGAATGCAGAATGAAAATCAATGAAGCACCGGCCTTTTGTCCGGTTTGTCAACGGCATTGCAGCGATTAATCGAATTCTATACAGAATAAATCTATTTCAAAAGTAAAATCTGAAAACTAAAAAGGTTCTTCTTCAATTTAGTTGAACGTTATGGTCTGGTAGAATAAAGCAACCACTAGGACAGTTTCAGATAGTCTATACGACATGAAAAACGCCCATCTCCTATTATGCAAAACTTTTGGACAGCAATAATAAAAAGCCGTTTTAGCTCATAAATTTGAAGCTAAAACGGCTTTATCAGGATAAGATAGAGAATTAATCTCTTATACTTAGCTCTTTATGCAAATACCTTATTTTTTCGGTACGAACATTATATCCAGGATATCCGGATTTTTAAATAATTTCTTTGCAAAATTCTGGATATCTTTCGGAGTCAGAGAATTAACGATATTCTCAAAGTTAGCCGCATCATCCGTATTAACACCCATTCTATAATAGCTGTTTAATACACCCATCCAATAAGAATTATGATGTTTGCTTTGTTCCCGGTTCTTATTAATATTCAACACAACTTTATTCAATTCTTCAGCTGTGACTCCTTCTTTCTGTATTTTATCCAATTCGGCATAAATCAGCGATTTCAAATGTTCCGCTCTATCCGGCTCACAGTCAAACTGCATGGAAAGCGAATAGATGCCAACCGGCTCACGGGATACATCACCCTCTACACCTACCCCATACGTACCTCCTTCTTTTTCACGAATACTCTCCGTATAACGTAGATTTAGAATAGCAGACAAAATGGAAATTTCAAAGCTCTCTTTCAAATTATACGGCATTTCTTTCGACAAAGTAACCAATACTGTTGTTTTCGGAGTTTCTAAAGGAACTTCAATTACCTTCTCCACTTTTCCTTTCGGTCCTCTTACTTTGCGATCAATCCACTTTTCGTTACGATGCGTAGACGATATAGAGCCTATATATTTTTCAACCATAGGTTTTACGATTTCAGCATCTATATTTCCAACAATAAAGAAAGTAAAGTCACTGGCATCAGCTATACGGTCTCTATATACCTTCTCTATTTTATCCATAGTAATCTCATCCAGATTCTTTTCATTCATAAGAATAGTACGAGGATTATAATTTGTGGCAATAAGTTGCATAGAATCCTGCATAATCTGATCGGGTTTACCCTCCATTTGCTTCATCCTGATGCGTGTCCGGTCAAGCACTACTTTATGCGCATCCGCATCAAAGCGCGGTTTCTCAAATCGCATATATAATAGTTGCATCATGGTTTCAAAATCTTGTGGAGTCGTACTTCCACTTACCGTTTCATATAATGAGCCAATGCTGATAGAGCAACCTGCTTTCTTACCGGTTAATATCTTTCTCAAAGCAATAGCATCATAATCTCCCAATCCATAGGCTCCAACGATGCTGCTTGTATTCCGAGCCGGCAAAAGCATATCCACATCATATAATGAAGTACCTCCAGGACTGTAAGCATTCAAACTTACATTATCTTTTTCGAAATCAGCTTTACGGAATACCACTTTTGCTCCATTACCTAAAGTCCATTCTTCCGCATCGAATTCCTTCAAAGGTTTTACTGAAACAATTGGAGAACCTTTTAAATCTTCATCAATCAAGTTTCCACCAACTGTTTGGTCCTTATAGGCTTCTACAGGTTTACCGGTTGTCTCTGCAACAATCGCTTTCGCTTCCTGTTCTGTCAAATGTGTAACACCTTCACTCGGACCATTTACCAGAATCACTCTATTATCGTCTTTCCACCATTCCTTTGCTTTATCCGAAACTTCTTTAGCTGTAATGGTAGGCATAATCTCTTCCACTGCCTTATAATAATCTTCAAAACGGAAGATAGGTGATTTTTCAAGAAAATGGTTTTGCATATCGCTGATATACGACTTGTTCGGAGTTTTCTCTATATCCTTTAAAGCCGATTTTAGACCTGCCATCATGTTTGTTTTGGCACGTTCTAATTCCGATTCGGTAAATCCATGTTGGAGTATACGTTCATTTTCTTGAAGAACTGCCGCAAAGGCCTCTTTTTCTTGATTCGGTTTAGCTACTGCCGAAAGAGAATAAGCAACATATCCTTTCACAAACCCACCTTTACCAATAGATGCAGCCATAAAAGGAGCTGTTCCTTTCTGTATCATTTCGCTTATTCGACCAGCTATCATGGTATTATAAAAGCTTTCTATCAAGCCATCTTTAATCTCTTTATAAGTAACTTTTTCTTTCGGTTCATCATCTTTCCAAAAACGTATAAGAGTTACATTCGATTGAGATGCTTCTTTATCCGTAGCTAAACAGAAATAAGTTTCCTCATGTCCCGGCACTTCAAAGAAGGGTCTGGGTTCAGGATTCTTTATTGCAGGAATAGTAGAAAACAAATCTTTAATTTTTTTCTCCATTACCGCTACGTCAAAATCCCCGGCAATAGCAATTGCCTCCAAATCGGTACGATACCATTTATGATAAAAATCACGAATAGTCTGTGGCTTGAAGTTCTTTATCACATCCAAACTACCTATTACATCACGCACTGCATATTTTGAACCTTTCAAAAGAATAGGGTTTTGTTGTTCTCGTATACGGGCTGCGCTATTACGACGCGTACGCCACTCCTCCGTAATAACTCCACGTTCATCATCGATATCCTTTTCATCTAAAGTCAAATAGTACGACCAGTCATGAAGGATTAATAAACAGGTATCTATTAATGCTTCATTAGTGGTAGGAACAGAACTAATATTATATACGGTTTCATTCTGCGTTGTATAAGCATTCAAATTTCCACCAAAAGAGATACCATTACGTTCCAATATGGAAATCATATTATTCCCCGGAAAGTTTTTACTTCCATTGAATGCCATATGCTCTAGAAAATGGGCTAAACCATTTTGTTCATCCGTTTCTAACAAAGCACCCGCATTACGGATAATATAAAAGCTGGCACGTTCTTTAGGCTCTTCATTATGGCGAAGATAATAAGTTATACCATTAGGCAATTTACCGATAATCGTTTTCGGATCATCAGGCAAAGCCTTATTCCAATCTATTTGTTGAGCATAAGAAGTTAAGCTGCAACAAACCAATAATAAAAGAAGTAGTTTTTTCATGTAATTTCCTTATTTATTAAACATTACAAGGCAAATGTAACGTTTTTATCTGATACCCAGATTTTTAATAACAATTATTAAAAATAAAAGAACAAAAAAAAGGGAATAACTTGTGAGTTATTCCCTTCTTTTTATTCTTAGTCATCAAATTATTATTGGCGCATTTGCGCAGAATAATTGATTTTTAATGCATACGCTTTACGAAGAGCTTGTTTAATATCAGTTACGATACCCATTTTAGTGTCTTGGTCAATCTTTAATGATACTCTCATATAAGGCTGATCACTTTCACTCATATTCGCACGTTCTTGATATACATAGTCCATCACTTCCGAAACATCAGCAAACTTATCATTTAACTGAATACGGCTTTCAGAACCCATCTTCTTACGTAATTCCTCAGTTGGTTTTCCTACATAAATAAAAGAAACCAAAGACTTCTTTTCGAGTTTTTCCAACTCAGTACCTTGCGGAACCTTAAACTCCACCTTCAACGTTACTTCACGCATAGATGTTACAATCATAAAGAAGAACAACATGGTAAAAATAAGGTCAGGCAAAGAAGAAGTATTCAACTCTGGCATGCCACGTTTCCCTTTTTTATCAAATTTTCCCATTACTTCTTTCCTCCGTAGTTTTTAGGTTCTGCCTCAGAAATCTTCTGAGGATAATAATCACGAATTGCCGCTTGCTCCTCTTCAGTGCAATCTCTATAATTCTTATGGAATTGCGACTGAGCGAGTTCATCTCTTAATTCATTATAAGCTGCAATTAATTCATTTTGCACATCAAAATAAGCCTGATAACTCGTACCACGGTCATTTTGCACAGAAATTACATGCTTATCCGTAATCATAACGTTTCCGAAAAACGGAATTTGCTTTGCGTGTTTTTCAGGCAAATTATCGTCATTAGACGGGTTAACAATAAATTCTTTAGCTTTAGCCTTTAAATCCTTTATATCAATGTACTCCGAACCACACATAAGTTGATTACTTGCGTTCAGACGTACAGCTAACACATTCCGTTCCTTTACAATAATATCTTCGGGATCCTGCTCTTGCGGTGGAGGCGGTAATTGCCGCGCTAAACCTTTATCAGTATCCATTGATGTTGTAATAAGGAAGAAAATGAGCAGAATAAAGGCAATATCGGCCGTTGAACTGGAATTAATCCCCGGGACACCTCTTTTTTTTCTTGCCATTTTTACTTACTTAATTTATATTTATCAATGATATTATTATTTTCTAAAAATTCCTGTCAGGTTTACAAGTGTAGCTAAGATAGCAACACCCATCAAGAAATAAGTAGAATAAAGGAACATATCGGCAATTTTCAGCCAGAATTTATCGTCATACACTCCATCACCAGTTGTTACACTAGCATCCGATCCCATTGCATATGTTATACAGATTACTAATACCAACAAGACCAGACCGAGAAGAGATTTGATGGCACTTTTAGGATTATCCCTTAATGCAGCAACAAATTGAAGTATAGCAGCTACAAGCGTTGACGCAACGGTTAAACCAAATAAAATGTACATCAAATAAATTAAAGTATCAGTATTTTCAGGAGCATTGTATTCTCCCACAATATTATTGTATCCTACACCATAGAATAATGCCAAAACAATTACAATAATTGCAAACAAGGCATACATTATATAGTATGATACTCTATATGATAACTTAGCCATTGTTTAATTATTTTTTATATTTCAAATTATATTTCATAATCATATCAAGCAAGCTGATAGAAGAATCTTCCATATCACTTGTTAAAGCTTCTATCTTAGAAAGGATATAGTTATAGAATACCTGAAGAATTAGGGCTACAACCAAACCGAAGATGGTAGTAATCAAGGCCACTTTCATACCGCCGGCAACAACTGTCGGAGAAATATCACCTGCAGCTTGGATTTTATCAAATGCCATGACCATACCAATCACAGTACCCAAGAATCCTAAAGACGGTGCCATTGCGATAAACAAAGTAATCCAAGAACATCCTTTTTCCAAATAGCTGGATTGAACACCACCATAAGAAACAACTGAACGTTCAACCACATCAACACCTTCATCGATTCTCATCAAACCTTGATAACAGATAGAAGCAACAGGACCTCTGGTGTTACGGCATACAGTTTTAGCAGCCTCTACATCACCTTTTTCCAAAGCAGCTTCAATAGCAGCCAACAGTTTCTTTGTATTCACTTCAGCAAGACTCAAATAGATAATTCTCTCAATACAGAAAGCTAAACCTAGAACTAATGCGATAGCAACCAAAGACATAAAGTCGGCACTACCTTCAATAAATTTAGTTTTAATTTCTTTGTGAATACCACCTTCAACAACTGTTTCTGTAGGAGCATTAGCCTCGTCAGTAGCAGCAACCTGTTCTGTTTGAGCCGGAGCTGCAGCATCTTCTTGAGCCATAGCTGCTTGAGTTAATCCAAATGAAAGGACTCCCATCACTGCAAGAATTGCAAATAACTTTTTCATGTGTGTCTAAATTTTTAAGAT
>ERZ791796.1993-NODE-1993-length-10342-cov-4.853504_pt1 | contig 10342 bp, 10 predicted proteins | sample MGYA00510311_ERZ791796 | MGnify/ENA primary metagenome ERZ791796 (study PRJEB30046, sample SAMN00792042) | human gut metagenome | study: EMG produced TPA metagenomics assembly of the A metagenome-wide association study of gut microbiota in type 2...
GCCGATGATGGCACCGGTGGTGTCGCCGGTGATAACGCCGGTGGGAGGTGCCTCACCGTAGCCCACCGCGCCGGTGTCGGTGTGCAGCTCAACGATGACGTCCTCCACGCTGCTCACGGTGCGCAGCGCTGTCTTGAAGGGGACGCGGAGCGGGGTCGAGATACGGCCCAGCTTTACCTGTGTGATCTTCATGCCAGTCCCTCCTTATTCTTCCTTCATGTGTACGGTGGCCGACAGCTTCTGATAGGCGACGCGGGGCGTGCCGTCTTCCACATGGATGATGCCGCAGCGGGCAAAACCGTTCTTCTCGAGAAGATGCTGCATGATCTTGTTGTCGGCGTGGGTGTCGGCCCGCAGGCTCTCGCAGTGCTCGAGGCACCATGCGATGACCTCAGACGCCACGCCCCTGCGGTCACCTGCCGAGGCCAGCCGGTGAATGGTGCCGTAAGGCACCTCATCGTTGAGCCACTGGCCGTCTTCGATTTTCGCGTAGGTGGGGTCCGGCCCGAGGATGAAGGCAAACACCGCCTCGAGACGGCCGTTCACCGTATAGACGAACAGCCGGTTGGAGTCGATGTCTTCTTCCAGCATCTCCTGCGGCGGATAGCTGTCACCCCACTGGGTCGGGTTGCCCGAATCTGCCATTGCTTTCCGGGCATGGGCATAGATCTCTAAAATTTGCTCCAAATCAGAGCGCCGTGCTCCACGAAACATTCCGTTTCCACCTTCTCTTTCCGTGCGCCGCGGCGCACTCCCGCATTTTTTCAGGTCTGGCTTTTATTGTAACACACTCTGCATCGTTTTTCCATCTTAAGACATCAAAAGACGTCCCGCAGACACGGGACGTCTTTTTTCGCAGTGTGTTCAAAGGTCAGGCCGGTGTGCGGGTGCGGGCCGCTCGGCTCTGGCGGTACTCACGGGGGCTCTGGCCGTACCGCTCGTGGAACAGGCGGTAGAAATAGCTGGTGTTCTCGTAGCCGACGTAGGTGATGATCTGCTGGATGTTCCAGTCGCTGCGGCGCAGCAGGCGGGCGGCAGTCTCCATCCGGTGCTTCTGGAGCAATTCCTTATAAGTACGGCCTGTCTGCGCCCGGACGCACTCGCTGACATAGGCCAGAGAGACGCCGTAACTGCGGGCCACATTGGAGAGGCTGGCCTCACGGTAATTCTTGGTGATCTCATCCAAAGCCGCCTGCACCAGCTCTTCGCGGCTGACGGCCGCGCCGTAGGCTTCCAGCGGGAATTTCTTGATGCTCATAGGTATCCTCCGTTGCGGCGCAGCCGGGGACAGGGGGATGTCGGAGCCGGGCCGCGCTCAGGTCTCATAAGCGTCCCTCTGTTGGGAGGCTTCTGCTTATAATACGGCGCATCCGGGCCAGAAATTGCATAAGACAAGAAAAAACTCCAAAATTTTTCAGACGGGGTTTCGGCGCACATCAGAGGCCCAGCATGGAAAGAAGGCTGAATTCCTCGGTCAGACCCAGGTCGCTGACGCTTGCGTTGTAGTGGATGGTCGCTTTGGTCAGCGCTTCGTTTCCATCCGACTCGACCTTCATGTTGGCCCAGTCTGCTTCGCTGCCGCTGTAGTAGATGTCCTTCAGCTTGTAGCAGTTTTCAAAGGCGCTGAGCTCGATAGATGTCACAGACTTCGGGATATAGACCACCTTCAAATCTGCGTACCAGAACACCTGATGCGGGAGCTTCTGGATGCCCTTTGAAAGCGCCAATTTTTCAATTCCGGAGAACGCGAACGCATTCTCGCCGACACTCGTCACCGTATCGGGCAGTTTCACTTCTTTGACTTGCAGGCTCCGCAGTGCAGCGTCTCCAATCGTTTTCAGATGAGAGGGCAGATTGATCTTCTGGATGGGGCAGGCAAAGAATATTTGACTGGGGAGCTCTGCGATATTGTCGTTCAGCTGGACTTCTGCCAGACTTGTGCAGCTTCCAAATGTGCTTGCCGTACCAGATGTGTTGGCCTCGAATTTCGGATTGCCCTTGATAACGAGCTTTTTCAGATATTCATTATCATAGAACGCAGCATATCCGATCTTCGTCACACTGGCCGGGATGGTGGCTTCCAGCAGTCTGTCTTTGTAGAACGCATATTCTCCGATGGTCAGCAGCCCTTCCGGGAAAGTGACGTTCCGGAGTGCCGTACATTTCTGGAAAGCTTGGTCTCCGATCGACTTGAGAGTGGTCGGCAGAGAAATACTGGAAAGCAGGGTGCAGTTTTCAAAGGCGCTGCTGCCGATGTCCGTCAGTCCTTTCGGCAGAGAGATGCCCGTCAGTGCGGTACAGCCCTTGAAAGCGCTGTCTCCGATGGTGGTCAGCCCCTCCTGCAGGGTGATGCCGGTCAAGGCCGTGCAGCCCTCAAATGCGTGTCCTTCAATGGAACGGACACCTTTTGGAAGAGAGATACTCGTCAGGCCGGTACAGCCAAAAAATGCCTGATAGCCGATATGCTCTACTGTTTCCGGCACCTTGATACTGGTCACACCGGTACAGCCCTGCAATGCCGAAACACCAATGCTTGTGACGGAAATTTTTCCGCTGACCGTATCGACACCATCCGGCAGTACCACACTGCCAGAGGGAATCACGCCATTTCCATCATAGCCGGACAGTTCCAGACCCTTGCCATCCGAGCGGAATGTCCACACGACCCCGTCCGCTGTTCCATTGCGGAGTGTCTCATACTGCTCCGGCGTCACGTTGTAGACGATTTTCGACCGGTTCCAGCTGTCGTTGCCGGAGTCGATGGAAACTTTCTTCCACTCCGACTCGCTGCCCTCGTAGTAGAACGTATAGCCCGTCACCCGGGTACAGTTAAATGCATTTTTTCCAATTTGTTTGAGGCTGTGGGGCAAATAGATGTCAGGCGCTCCTGTATTGTCAAATGCGTTGTCGCCGATTTCTTCCACGCCCGGCATCAGCTTGATGCTCGTGAGCGTGCTGTCCGCGAAAGCATTCTTCCCGATCTTCTTGACATTTCCCGGGATGGACATTTCACTGACACCGGCATGTGCAAAAGCCGACTCGTCGATGGTGGTCAGCGTATCGGGGAGTGCCAAAGCCACACTTCCATCCAGCGCCGTATAGAACGCCTCTTCCCCGATGCGCTCGAGCTTTGCCGGGAGATGGATGACATTCAGGCTTCGGCAGACTGCAAAAGCACCCTCCGGTATCTCAGTGATGCCGTCATTCAGGTATACTTCTTCCAGATTACTGCAATAGTAGAACATGCGCTTTCCCAGCTTGGCCGAGCCTTTGATAGTCACTTTTTTCAGGCTTTCCGCAGCAGAAAATGCCCAGTCGCTGAACTCAGTGACCGTCGCCGGAACGGTGATCTCCGTGATGGCTTCGCCGTCAAAGATGCCGCCGGCGATGGCCGTAATGGTGTAATCTCCCAGCTTCTCCGGGAAGGTCACGCTCTGGGGCAGAGTGCCTTTTTCCTTGTCATAGCCGACAATCGTGCCGGTGGTTCTGCTTGTGGGGCTGACCACCCAGAAAATGCCCGTTGCCGCATCGGCCAGCGTCACCGTGCCGCTTGGCTCTGGATCAGGCTCCGGCGTAGGAGTTGGGGTTGGTGTCGGGTCGGGACCCGGTGTGGGCGTCGGGTCGGGTGTCGGGGCAGGGTCCACCGTGGACGAACCTCCGCTGGAGCTTCCTCCTCCGCCGCCGCCACCGCCGCAGCTTGTCAGAAGCATCGCTGCTATCAGGGCTGCGGCCAGCACAGCCATCATCTTATGAGAGATCTTATTTTTCGACCGCATATCACTTTCTCCTCTCTTGTTCTTAACTTTTATCTTACCCCCCCCCCGGCGCTTTTTGTCAATGATTTCCAAATCTTTCTCTGTTTTGCTCAAATGCGTTGCAAAATTTCGGAGAAACAAGCAAAAGCTGCCGCCCGCCTCGGGCAGCAGCTTTTCAGGAAAAGAAAAAGAGGAAAACAGAACTTAGAACATATTCTCGTGGTGATACCGGCCCGTGCGCAGGAACTCCACCCACTCGGCGATGTTCACGGCGTGGTCGCCGATACGCTCGAGGTACTTGATGACCATCAGCACATCCAGCGCGGCGTCCACTTTGCCGGGGTCGGCGGCGATCTCCGCCGCCAGCATCCGCTTGATGGTGTTGAAGTCGTAGTCCACCGCGTCGTCGGCGTCGATGACGGCTTTTGCCGCCGCCTCATCTTCTGCCGCAAAGGCGCTCATGGCGTCCTGCAGCATCTTGTGGGCTTTACGGCCCATCTCAATGCTCCTGCTCACGGCGGGGTCGCCCGCCTTGCGGACGCCGGCCAGATGGGGGACGATCTCCGCGATGTCGGCGGCGTGGTCACCGATGCGCTCCACGTCTGTCACCACTTTCATGGCAGCAGAGATAAAGCGCAGATCACTTGCCACCGGCTGCTGACGCAGCAGCAGGGTCATGCAGCGGTGCTCGATGTCCCGCTCCATCCGGTTGACCTCGGTGTCGCCCTTGACGATGCCCTTTGCTTCCTCGGCGTCCGCCGTGCAGAGAGCTCCCAGCGCATCTTCCACCGCGTCGGCAGAGAGCTGGCTCATCTTGGCCAGCGATCCCTTCAGGGCCGCGAGGTCGGCTTCGTACTGTGTGCGTGTGCTCATATCGCAAACCCTCCTTTTTAACCGAAGCGGCCCGAGATATAGTCCTCGGTGCGCTTATCCTTCGGGGTGCTGAAAATTTCGCTCGTGGGGCCGCACTCCACCAGCTCACCCAGCAGGAAGAAGGCCGTGCAGTCGCTGATACGGGCCGCCTGCTGCATATTATGGGTGACGATGACGACGGTGTAGTTCTTTTTCAGCTCGCTCATCAGCTCTTCCACCTTCATGGTGGAGCCGGGGTCGAGGGCGCTGGTGGGTTCGTCCATCAGCAGGACTTCGGGCTTGACAGCCAGAGCCCGGGCGATGCACAAGCGCTGCTGCTGGCCGCCGGAGAGGCCCAGCGCGCTCTTTTTCAGGCGGTCTTTCACCTCGTCCCAGAGGGCAGCGCCCCGCAGGGAGCTTTCCACCAGCTCATCCAGCTCCGCCTTATTGCGGACGCCGTGGAGCTTGGGGCCGTAAGTAATATTGTCGTAGATGCTCATGGGGAAGGGGTTCGCCTTCTGGAAGACCATGCCCACGCGGCGGCGCAGGTCGGTCAGCTGCATCTCCTTTGAGAAAATATCCTCACCCCGGAGCCGGACGTCGCCCTCGATGCGGACGTTCGGCACAAGGTCGTTCATCCGGTTCAGGGTCTTGAGGAAGGTGGATTTGCCGCAGCCCGAGGGGCCGATGAGGGCAGTGATCTCCCGTTCGCCCACGTCCAGCGAGATGCCCTTGAGGGCCTTGAAGTCGCTGTACCAGAGGTTCAGGTCATGGGCCGTAATAATTGATGCCATACAGACTCCTTTATTGGTTGACTGCTCCTTCATCCAACCTCTCAGTCGGGCTTGCGCCCGCCAGCTCCCCTTGTAGGGGAGCCTCTGGCGAAGAGGCTGACTTTTCCGATATGCCAAGGCCTCCCCTCGACAGGGGAGGTGGCATCGCGTCAGCGATGACGGAGAGGTTTACTGTTTCTGTTTGAGCTTTGTTTTTGCCAGACGGGCTGCGAGGTCGATGAGAAGCACCAGAACCAGCAGCACTGCGCCGATGCCCCAGGCGGAGGCGAAGTCGCCGTCCTCGAAGGCCCGCAGATAGAGCAGGACGGAGAGGGTCGCGCCGTTGGATGTGTAAGCCTTGGCGATGCTGCCTGCAATAACTTCCGCCGCACCGGCGGTGAAGAGCAGGGCCGCGCTCTCACCCACGATACGGCCCACGGCCAGGATGCAGCCGGTGACGATGCCGTCGATGCTGCAGGGCAGCACGATGGTACGGATGATGTGCCACTTGCCCGCGCCGAGGCCCAGAGCGCCCTCCCGGTAGCCCTGCGGCACCGTTTTGAGGGACTCCTGCGTGGTACGGATGATGGTGGGCAGGTTCATGACTACCAGCGTCAGGCTGCCGGAGAGCAGGCAGGTCTTGAAGCCCATGGTCTGGGCGAAGACCAGCATACCCACGAGGCCATAGATGATGCTGGGGATTCCCGCCAGCGTCTCATTCGTGAACTCGATGACCTCAATGAGCTTCCGGTTGGAGGCGTACTCCGTGAGGTAAACTGCCGCGCCCACGCCCAGCGGAAGGACGATGAGCAGGGTGAGCAGGATGACATATAACGTGTTGAGGATAGCGGGCAGGATGCCGTCAGTGCCTTTGAGGACGCTGGCGGTGGTGGAAAGAAACTTCCAGCTGATGTGGGGGATGCCCCGCACCAGCACCAGCCCGATAACGCCCACCGTGAGGGCGATGACCAGCACTGCCGCCGCCCAGACCACAGCGGTCATGATGACGTTCCATGCGCGGCGGGAGGGGGAGAAGTCACTTTTCATCCTTGTTTCCTCCCTTCAGCACAGCGTTGAGCAGCACATTGATGACCATGATGAAGACGAACAGCACCAGCGCGATGCTGAACAGCGCCTGCTTCTGCAGGCCGCTGGCGTAGCTCATCTCCTTGGCGATGGCCGTGGTCAGGAAGGTGACGCTGCGGAAGAGGCTGTCCGGCATATTGGGGCTGTTGCCTGCCACCATCATGACGGCCATTGCCTCGCCGATGGCGCGGCCAATGCCCAGAACGATACCGGCTACAATGCCGCTCCTGGCCGCCGGGATGCTGATCTTGAACCACGTTTCCGTATCGGTCGCACCCAGTGCCAGACTGCCCTGCTCATACTCGGGCGGCACGGCGTTGAGGGCCGTCACCGACACCGACACGATGCTGGGCAGTATCATGATGGACAGCACCACGATGGCCGACAGCAGGCAGGCGCCCGACGCCTTGCCGAAGACTTTCGCCACCGCGGGCACCAGCACCTGCATACCCAGCAGGCCGAACACCACGCTGGGGACACCGCTCAGCAGCTCCACCGCCGTGACGACCACATTGCGCACGCCGGGAGCTGCCGCTTTCGAGAGGGACACTGCTGTCAGCAGGCCCACCGGCACGCCAATGAGGGACGCGCCCAGGGTGCCGTAAATACTCGAAAGCACGAAGGGCATGATGCCGTACTTCGGCTCGGACGCCGTGGAGGCCCACTCGGTGCCGAAGAGGAAGTTCAGCGGGCCGATCTTTCCGATGGCGGGCAGGCCCGACAGGAACATATAGATGGTAATGACAGCCACGCAGCCCACAGCGAGGATGCCGCAGAGGAAGAAGATGGCGTTCATGACAGCTTCCAGCCATTGGGCCGGGGTGCGGGGCAGCTCGAATTTTTTCATAAAAACACCTGAGGGATCCCTCGCAAAATCACTCGTTCACCGGCACAGCGCCTGCGGTGCGGATGAGGTCGGCAGCGTCGGTGCTGGCAGCAAAGTCGAAGAACGCCTGAGCCTGAGCGGAGAGGGTGACGGAGTCGTTGGTGACGAACACGAAGGGACGCTGCACCTCATAGCTGCCGTCCTTGACGGTCTCCTCGCTGCACTCCACGCCGCCGACGGTCACAGCTTTGACGGTGTCGCCCACAGCAGACAGGGAAGCGTAGCCGATGGCCAGAGGATTGGCCTCCACAGCGCTGATGACAGCGCCGGTAGCCGTCAGCTCCTGAGCGTACTTGCAGGAATCCTTGACGTCCACGATGCTCTCGAAGCCATCGCGGGTGCCGGAGCCAGCCTCGCGGCCCACCAGAACGATCTCGCCGTCGTCGCCGCCGACCTCGGACCAGTTGGTGATCCCGCCGGTAAACATCTGCTTGAGCTGGTCAACGGTCAGGTCCTCGACCTTGCTGTCCTTGTTGACGATGATGGCGATGCCGTCCAGAGCTACAATCGTGCCGGTGACGCCGGTCTCGTCAGCCTTCAGGGCGCGGGAAGAAAGGCCGATGTCCAGAGTCTTATCGGCAGCGCCGGTGATGCCTGCGCCGGAACCGGTGGGGTCATAGCTGATGGTGACATCCGGCTCGATCTCAGCGAAGCCCTCGGTCAGGGCGGCGATGACGTTCTTCATAGAGGTGGAACCGCCGGTGGCGACATTGCCGGACAGCGCAGCCGTAGAAGAAGCGGAAGCAGCAGTGCTGGATGCGGCGGCAGAAGAGGCAGCAGTGGAAGAAGCTGCGCCGCCGCAGGCGGTCAGGGCAGCAGCAGCGGCAGCGGCGCCGCAGATGGACAGGAACGAACGACGAGTGATCTTTTTCATCATAATATCTCCTTCAACTGGGCCGGCCCTTTTGTTCTGGCCGGGCTGTTTTCCTTTTCCTTGTTGTGTCTCTCTTGGGACGCCTTTATTGTAGCGCACCGCCCATCCTGCTGCGACCATGGCGACGCAAAATGCAGGTAAAGCTTTGTGCGGTGTTTTTGCGCTGCTGTCATCCTCTGGTAAAGCCGGTGTGGAAAACAGGACACTTGATTTTACATTTCCGGTCAAACTATCAAAAATCTGCACTTTCGTTTGTGCATCCCGCCCGCTGAAGGGTGCAAAAAAGGCTGCTTCACAGAACGTAAAGCAGCCTTTCAGACCCTATTATCGAATCAGAATTTCTCTTCCGTGCCGTCCGGGCGGTAGAGCTGGACATATCTGCGCCACTTGTCCGCGCCCATCACCCGGCTGTAGCAGTCGGCCAGCTCTTTGTTGGCCGTCTCCGCATCCAGTGTCTCCCCCTCGGCAGGCAGGACCAGCACCCGGAACCATGCGTCGAAAAGATGCTCCGTCCAGCCGGTGTCAACGGCCCCGCAGCGGGCATAAAAGCCCAGACGCCGGACGGCCATGGCCTCGTCGTCAGCCTTCTCGGGACACTCGGCCTCAATGAGGATGGCCTTTGCGCCCTCCTCGTGGGCGGGCAGAGCGGCCAGCAGACGTGCGCCAATGCCGGTGCTGCGGTAGGCGGGCAGGACGGAGAAATAGTCCAGCTGGCTCACTTCACAGCCCATAGGCCGCACCATCAGCAGATAGGACACCAGCGTCTCCCCCTCGAACACGCCCCAGGTGTGGGCCATGCCGACGGCTTCACTGTTGAGTATCATGCTCAGGGGTTTCAGCTCGCTGGGCGGGAAGTCGCGGCGCATCTCGTCCAGATACACCCGCGTCAGCTCGTCGGCGGTGAGTTTCTTCCACGTAAAGGTCTGGGGCTTCATATCAAAATTCCTTTCTGATAAAAATACCGCCGGGCCGGGCGCAGCGGCCCGTTCCCGGCGGTGCTCAATCTTTGCTTTTTACAGCTGCTTGCGCAGGGCATCGTACACAGCCTGCACATCGCCCTTGATGACCACCTGGCAGGCGTTCTTGGCCGGGCGGATGACGCCCTCTGCGCCTGCGGCCTTGGCAGCGGCCTCATCCACGGAGGCGTAGCTGTGTACCTCAAAGCGGAGGCGGGTGGCGCAGTAGTCCACCTTGACGATATTGTCCTTGCCGCCGAGGGCTTTCAGGATGCCGGAGGCCAGTGCCTCGCTCTCGGCAGAGCTCATGCTGGGCGTCTCGGCCCCGCCGTTTTTATGGTTGTGATAATACTTGCGTCCAAAGTAGAAGCAGGCCATGGCCACCATGGCGAGAACGATCTTGAACGGCAGCGTGATCGGAAGGAATGTGACGATGAGTGCGATGACGATAGCAGCGATCCAGCTGTAAATATCCATTCCCAAAAACATACGATAATTCCTCCTTTGGGGAACGATGCGGCGGGCGCTTCCGGCAGGAAGCCGCCCGGACCCAGTCCGGGTACAACACCATATTAACATACTGCCGGGAAAAAAGAAAGCCTTTTCGGGTATCTTTCGGCCCGAGAGCTTGCATCCCGGGCCGGAATCGGGTACTATAAAGACAGTATATCCCCAATACACGGAAGGAGCATCCTTATGGAATGGACTGATATTCGCCTGACCGTATCCAAAGCCGACGCCGAGGCCGCTGAGGCCGTGGCCACCATGATCGCGGAGGGCGGCATTTATATCGAAGACTACAGCGACATCGAGGAACAGGTGGAGCAGATCGCCCACGTGGACCTCATCGAGCAGGAGCTGCTGGACAAGCCCCGGGACACTGTCATCATCCACATGTACCTCGAGCCGGGCGCTTCGCCGGTGGAGACGCTGGCCCTCATCGCAGCCCGGATGGAGGCCGCAGGCATCCCCTACACCTCCGAGACCGAGGGCGTGGAGCAGGAGGACTGGCAGAACGGCTGGCGCAAGTATTACCACCCGATGGACGTGGGCCAGCGCCTCGCCATCGTGCCGTCCTGGCAGGACTACGACACCGACCGCGTCAAGCTCATCCTCGACCCCTATGAACGCCACATGGACCAGGCATACCAATTCATGGT
>ERZ791796.1996-NODE-1996-length-10329-cov-2.221141_pt1 | contig 10329 bp, 9 predicted proteins | sample MGYA00510311_ERZ791796 | MGnify/ENA primary metagenome ERZ791796 (study PRJEB30046, sample SAMN00792042) | human gut metagenome | study: EMG produced TPA metagenomics assembly of the A metagenome-wide association study of gut microbiota in type 2...
TATACCGATACCGAATATTTCAAAACGTTCTTTAAGTATGATGCACCGGATATAAGCCAAAGGCTTCTTGACCTTTTGTTTACGGGTGAGAGCGACAGCCTTGAAATTAAGGACTATTCCTTTAATAAGGAAAAAAGGTACAAGGTTATTCACCCTGAAATTGTTAAGGAATATGCTCATCTTAATTCAATTTCAAAAATTGCAACCGATGATACAATCGTTTGCTTTGAAAAGAAATGGTTTAAGGGTGAGGTTGGCCCTGCGCTTTATGATAATTTCAACGATATGTTCAAATATGTTGTTATAACAATGACAACTCCGAGGACGTATATTGAGGATATACTGTGCCATTTAGGCGTTAAAAAAGTTAAGGATGCTGTTCATAAAAGAGAAATTCAGCGTACATTCCCTAATCTTAATATTGACCCTAAGTTTATTACAGATATCAGCGCATTTGATGAAAATTGCTTTGTCGACGAGCGTGATATTGTTCACCTAAATACAAAAAATGTTGCAAACGGCAACAAAAAAATTGCTATATCTCTTAATGCCAAGGGCTATGAATTTGAGCAAATAGCAGTTTTAAACAATAAGCGTGTTATTCAAAAAACACTTCCTTTGACTGAGGAAAACAAGCAGACAAAGAGTTTTGAAATTCCGCTTGATATTCTTATTGAAAAACTCGTTGTTTACAATAAGCAAAGATATAATGTCGGTATTATTGCATTTGATAAGAAAAAGGGCAGAAAATGCATAGTTATGCCGTCGATTAAAAAGGCAAAGGACGGCGATATTTCCAAAAGATTTTGCGAACCGCTTTTTGCAACGTATACTCTTCCGAAATCTTATTTTGATACTGACCTTAAAAAGCTTGTTGACGCTAACAGTGAGCGTACAAGAAAAATGCTCAAGCTTTATGATTTAACGCCTACTGCTTATGAACTTGCGACAAGTCCGTTTTATGATGATAAAAGAGAGTTCACCCTTTATTTTGGCAAAAAGGATGATGCACTTGAAGCGATTTATCCGCCGTGTAAGCTTACTTCTCTTAAAACTAATGGCAATCGCCTTGAACTTGCGTTCAATATTCCGAACGACCAAAATGCCAAGTTTGACGGTCTTGTTCTTAAATACAGGAGCGTTATTGAGGATATTCAAATTCCGTTTGATTGTAAGCTCGAAAAGAAAGATGGCTTTACAAGGGTAAATGCAACTCTCGAATTTAAGGGTGATATGCCGCTTAAAGAAATATTCTGGGACGTAAGGGCTGTAGTTGAAAAATACGGTGCAAAGCAATATGTTAAGCTCGGTTATAACGGCGATTAAGCAAAAGCTTTATTTTTCAAATGTTCAGTGTGATGTTGACGATAAGCATATAATTTTCCCTTATTTTACCAAAAAAGGTATTATTAATTTCTGCTTTAGGGAAAGAAGCGAATACGATACTGCAGAGGTTAAGCGCAAGGAAGTTTTGGCATATATTCTTTATATTCTCTCAGGTCTTTTCCTAAGCCGTAAAAATATTTGGATTGTTTATGAAAAATTCTGCAAAATGGCGCAGGATAACGGCTATTATTTCTTCAAGTATTGTATGGAAAATCTTGATGAAAAAGAGAAAAAGAATATCTATTATGTAATTGATAAGCGCTCAGACGAATATAAAAATGTTGAAAAATACGGCAAGCACGTAATTGATTTTATGAGTGTTAAGCATATGCTTTACATTATGTCAATGTCAATTTGTATTTCGAGCGACTCAAAATCTCATCTTTACGCTTGGAGAACTAAGCCGAGCCTTGTTAAGCGTGCAATAGGAAAGAAAAAGGAACTCTTCCTACAGCACGGTGTAACTGCTCTTAAGCAGGTTCATCAGCTTTTCGGCAAAAATGGTACAAGTTCAATGGAATACTTTGTCACAACGGGCAGGGTTGAGCAGGAAATTGCAATTAACGAGCTTGGCTATAATGAAAAGACTGCGCCTATCACGGGCTTTGCACGTTGGGACGTTCTTGAGGATAAGCAAAGCAATAAGGAAAAGTTTATTCTTCTTATGCCTACTTGGCGTTCTTGGCTTGAAGAAGTCAGCGATAATCAATTCCTTGTAAGTGATTATTATAAGAAGTATTCATCTCTTCTTCAAAGTCCACGTCTTAACCAAATTCTTAAAGATACAAATACTCGCCTTGTTTTCTATATCCATCCTAAATTTGCAGGATATATTGATAATTTCAAGGCTGCTGTCAGCAATAGGGTAACGTATATTCCTTTTGGCAAAATCCCTCTTAATGAGCTTATGATGCACTGCTCGATGCTTATTACGGACTATTCAAGCGTTTGCTGGGACGTTTATTATATGGATAAGCCTGTTCTTTTCTATCAGTTTGACTATGATATGTATAATCAGGCTCACGGCTCATATATCAATATGGAAAACGACCTTTTCGGCAACCGTTCCACTACTGAGGATGCACTGTTGAACGATGTTGAATATTTCGCAAATAACGGTTTTGTTGAAAATGAAAAGGACCGCCTTGCCGCTCCTAAATACTTTGAATACCGTGATAATAACAATTCTAAGAGAATATATGATTTCTTAAAGAATAACGGATTTTAATTAAATGGGCTGTCTCACTTTTGTGAGACAGCCCATTAATTTATGATATTGATTTTTGTTGTTTTAGCTTATTTATCATTCTTGATTTTGCCTACTCTTAAAGCTCTGAGTGAATTTGCAATCGCAATAAGGCAAACGCCTACGTCGCCGAATACCGCAAGCCACATTGCATTTTCGTTAAATATACCTATCGCACAGCCGATAATGATTAAGAGTTTTACGGCTATTGCAAAAATGATATTTTCATAAACTATACGAATTGTTTTCTTTGCGGCTTTTTTGCCGATTGCAAGCTTTGAAAGCGAGTCGCCCATAATAACCATATCTGCCGCTTCAACTGCTATGTCAGAGCCGGCACCGCCCATAGCTACACCAACGTCAGCCTGCGACAAAACAGGTGCGTCGTTAATTCCGTCGCCTGTGTAAACAACGGTTTTGCCGCTTTTTTGAAGCTCACTTACTATATTTGCTTTTTCGTCAGGCATAAGACGGGAGTAAACCGTGTCAATATCAGCCTTTTGGGCGATGTCTTTGGCAATTACTTCCTTGTCGCCCGTCATCATAATTGTTTCTTTAATTCCGAGTTTTCTAAGGTTTTTAAGTGCGTCCTTGCTGTCCTGCTTAATGATATCGGCAAATACAATATCACCCATAAAGCCTTTTTCACTGCAACAATAAATTGCCGTTCCTATAACGCTTGTTTCCTTAAAATCATCGCAGTGCTCACGCATAAGCTTTTCATTTCCGACAAAGTATTTAACTCCGTCAACTACTGCCGAAACACCGAGCCCTGCATAAGTTTTTGAATCTTTGACCTCACATTCGTCTGCATAGTGACCGAATGCAACATTAATGCTTTTTGCAATAGGGTGGGTGGAATATCTTTCGCAAGCGGCAATAATTTTTAAAAGCTCTCTGTGCTTGTTATCCTTGCAATGGCAATGGTTGTGTTCACAGGTTACAAATTCAAATTTGCCGTTTGTGAGCGTGCCTGTTTTGTCAAATACACCTGTGTCCGCTTTTGCAAGTGCTTCAAGATAGTTTCCGCCTTTGACGAGTATTCCCTCACGAGAGCATGCGCCTATTCCCGCAAAAAAGCTTAACGGAATTGAAATAACAAGTGCGCAGGGGCAGGAAACAACGAGTGCCGAAAGACCTCTGTAAAGCCATTCGTGCCATTGACCACCGAAGAAAAGGGGAGGCACAACCATAATAAGCACGGCAATTAAGCATACAATCGGAGTATAAATTCTTGCAAATCGGGTGATGAATTTTTGAGCGTGGCTCTTTTTATCCTGCGATTTTTCAAGCATATCAAGTATTCTTGAAACTGTCGAATCCTTATATTCCTTTTCAGCCTTAACCGTTACCGTGCCGTCAAGGCTTACCGAGCCTGCAAGCACGCTGTCGCCGACTGTTTTGGTAATCGGAATTGTTTCGCCCGTGAGCGATTTCATATCAAATTGCGACGTACCCTCGCTTATCATACCGTCAATATCAAGCTTTTCGCCGGGGCGGATAATCATTAAGTCGCCGACTTTAACCTCGTCCGGCTTAACTGTTTGCTCCTTGCCGTCGACTAAAATATTGACCTCCTCCGTCTTGGCTTCAAGCATATTTTTAATTGACTTTCTGCTTTTTTCAAGTGCAAGGCCCTGCAAATATTCGCCTATGGTAAAGAGGAATACTACCATACAGCCTTCACTGTATTCTCCGACAGCAAATGCACCGATTGAAGCAATTGTCATAAGTAGGTTTTCATTAAAAATATCCTTGTGCATTACACCTTCAACAGCTTCTTTGATTATGTCAAAGCCTACTATTAAGTATGAAAGCATAAAACATACAAGATATGTGAATTTAGGTAAATCAACAATACCTCTTTCGGCAATTTCGTTTAATATGTAGCCGGCAATCAGGAAAAATCCTCCGCCGATTAATTTGAATAAAAATTGACCTTTATCTATCTCCTCATGTGAATGCTCGCAGCCGCAGCCGTGGTCGTGACAGCATTCGCCATTTGTGTGTTCGTGAACGTGAGCCATATTTGCACCTCTTTTTTATTTAATCATACATAATATAATTTAATAAGTTGTAATTGTCAACTGTTTATTTTCGTCAACGCTTGCAACGGCAATATTATTGAGCGAAATATCTCTGTTTGCAATCATCTTTTTAAGCTCATTTTTGCCGATAGGGGATTTTTCAATTTCTTTTTCGAGTAATTGCCCGTCTAATATGACATCATAAGAAAGACCTTCTCTTATAGGAGCGAAGTTGAAATCCTTTGGGTTAAGCGGTCTTTTAAGCGGAGTCGGCATAAAGCTGATGTTTCCCGTGGTTTCCATAATTGCACAGTCGATATCTGCAAGCGAAAAATATCCGCTCGCTCTTGCGCTTGCAATTAAATCGTCAATGTCAAGCTTTGCTTTTTTCATATTTTTCTTAATTATTTTGCCCTTTTGCATTATGATAATCGGCTCGCCCGAAATAAAGTGCCTTGCCTTAATGCTCTTTTGCGTAATAACCGACAGTAAAACACCTATAACCGCCCAAACTGCCATTGCCGTTATGCCCTTCCACCATTCAAGGTCAATGTTTGTTGACATTTCTGCTGCAATCGAGCCTATGGTAATTCCTATAACATAGTCAAAAAAGCTCATCTCGCTTATCTGCCTGAAGCCCATTAATTTAGTTAATAAAAATAATACAGCCATTGCAACAAAGGATAATATAATTATTTGAAAAAATTCCATAATATCACCGTTACTATTTTGTGCATTATTTTTGAATTTATATAAAAGTTTTTTAGATGCTGAGAAAGTGAGATGAATTTCGTATTTTGCGAGTGGGTGCTGTACGTGGGTACTGCCTCCGAGCAAAAGACGGAAAGCGCCAAAGACGGCAAGGACTCAATGTCCTTGCCGTCTTTCCAATCCTTCTGAGTGCAACAAGTTGCACCGACCGACCTGCACCTTTACACAAGGGAAGCAAATAGGTTTATTTATTTTATTTGGCGCGGTTCAGCCGCTTTATCAGTATCTTATTTAATAATTGTACCGATGGTGTTAGGAGCCATACCTGCGGCATTTGCCTCGTCAGTATCAATGTGCATTGCAAGAGCATAAGAATCCGATACTCTTACTACAACGTCGCCGAATGTAAGATTTCTTTCGTTTGATGTAGGGATGGTAACTGAAACGATTTGACCGTTTGTAAGTCCCATTTTTTCAGCGTCTGCTGTTGTTGCGTGGATATGCCTTTTAGCGGCAATAACACCCTTTGTAATTTCGATTTCACCTGCAGGGCCTACAAGCTTGCAGCTTCCTGAGCCTTCAAGGTCGCCACTCTCTCTTACAGGAGCAGTAACGCCGATTGAACGAGCATCTGTGAGGGATAACTCAACCTGAGTTTCCTTTCTGCAAGGACCGAGGATTGAAACAGCAGGAAATTCGCTCTTAGCACCTACAACTCTTACTCTTTCGTTGCTTGCAAACTGACCCGGCTGAGAAAGTTCCTTTTTAACAGTAAGTTCATATCCCTTGCCGAAAAGTGTTTCCAAATCTTCCTTTGAAAGGTGAACGTGTCTTGCTGAAATTTCAACTAAAACTTTGTTTTCCATATGTAAATCTCCTTAAATCATACACGCACATAAAGTGCATTTTAATCTCTTATATTTTATACCTATTTTGATTGTATTTCAACCATAAATTTGATATAATAGCGTTGGTGATGAAAAATGACATTAGACGAACTTGAAATTAAATGTAAAAATTGCACAAAATGTGACTTGTGCGAGGGCAGAACAAACCTTGTTTTCGGCGTAGGCAAAAAAGATGCGGATATTATGCTTATAGGTGAGGGACCCGGCGAAAACGAGGATTTGCAGGGTCAACCTTTTGTCGGAAGAAGCGGTCAGCTCCTTGATAAATTTCTTGCAAGCGTTGACCTTTCAAGAGATAAAAACGTATATATCGCAAATATGGTTAAATGCCGTCCGCCAAAAAACCGTGACCCTAAGCCTGAGGAGCAGGATATGTGCATTAATTGGCTCAGGGAGCAGTTTAAGATTATTAAACCTAAAATTATTGTTTGCGTAGGTCGAATTTCGGCTCAAAAGCTTATTGATAAGAACTTCAAGGTTACTCAGCAGCACGGCGAATTTATTGATAAAAACGGTACTCTTTTTATGGGGACGTATCACCCTGCCGCTATTTTAAGAAATCCTAATAATAAGGAAGCGGCGTTCGGCGATTGGCTTGCATTGAGAGATAAAATTAAAGAGTTGGGTATTGAAATATAATATAAAAAGATGGTTGCGTAAAATACGTAGCCATCTTTTCTTTTGCTTATTATTTTAATATTTCGTCTGCAAGTGATTTGAGAGCATCAATGTCATTTTCTTTTAATGTTGTTTTGATTGTAACCGTATTATCAATTAAATCAATGTTTTTCATTGTTTCAAACTCTGATTTCATAGCTTTAACGGCACTCGGTGCCCATGATGCGTTTTCAACAAGGGCAACTCTTCTGTTTTGATAAAGCTTTGTTTTTAAACGGTGAATAAAATCAGCCATAGGGGTGAATACTGTGCCGTCATAGCTTGGCGCCATACATAAAAGTGTGCTGTATCTGAATGCGTTTTCAACATTTTCTGCCATATCGCTTCTTGAAAGGTCGGAGATTGCAACTTTTGCACCCTTTTCTTCAAGAATTTCTTTCATTTTGCGAGCCGCTTCGGCTGTGTTGCCGTGCATTGATGCATATGCGATAAATACACCTTCATCCTCCGGCTCATAAGATGACCAAATTGTATAAAGCCTTAAAACCTCAGGAATTTCATCGGATAAAATCGGGCCGTGAAGCGGATAAATTGTCTTAATATCAAGCTTTCCTGCTTTTTTCAAAACATTAGATACAGGTAAGCCGTATTTGCCGACAATATTGAAATAATATCTTCTTGCCTCATAGCTCCAATTTTCATCAACATCAAGTGCACCGAATTTTCCGAATGCGTCAGCTGAGAAAAGGGCTTTTTCGCTTTCCTCATAAGTTATCATAACCTCCGGCCAATGAACCATAGGTGCAAGAATGAATTTAAGCGTATGGCTTCCGAGCGACAGCTCGTCGCCCTCCTTGACTGCCATAACATTTTCAGCCTCAATATCAAACTGCTCAAGCATTGCCTTTGCCTTAGCCGTGCAAACAAGAGTAAGGTGCGGATACATTTTTAAAAGAGTATTGATATTTCCCGAATGGTCAGGCTCCAAATGCTGGACTACGAGATATTCAGGCTCTCTGCCGTCAAGCGCTTTTTTAAGATTTTCAAGCCACTTGTCTGTAACAATTTTGTCAACTGTGTCCATAATTGCGATTTTTTCATCGTCAATAACGTATGAATTGTAAGCCATTCCGTTTGGAATTGAATATTGCCCCTCAAATAAATCAAGGTCGTGCGTGCTCGCACCGATATATTTAATGCTTTCAGCCATAATGTAACGCTCCTTAAATTTAGTGGTTAAATTATACCATAATTAAAAGAAATGTTCAATACGGCTTAATCATCGTATGAATTATTTATAATTGTTTTGCCGTTTGGAAATTCGATTTCGTACTGCTCATTGTCTGTTTCTACAGAGCCGATTTCTTCATCGCTTAGGTCAATACTTACGTTGGTGTAGTAGATGTATTTAACTCCGTTTTTGTCTGTTGCACTTATTTCAAAATCAACGTTCGTCAAGATTAATTCGTAATCAATCTTTGCCTTTAAATAGCCTAAAAATACGGTGTTATCGGCAACACGGCAATCTTTTTCATAAAGCACCTTGTCTTTATTCTTGCTTGAATAAATTTTTAAATGCGCTTTTTCGAGTTCTTGCTTTGAGTTTAAATTGAACTTTACATTATTGCTATCCTCTGCCTTAAATTGCAAATATGTATTTTTATAGTTGACGGTTGAAATGTAATTGTCAACATTAAAGTATTCAGATGCATAATCAGGTGTTAAATCAATAGTTGACGTGTTGCTGTCGTCCTTTGCCAAAAGGGTATAGTTGCCCTTTATTGTTGCGTCAAGCTGAGTTTCAAGAACGAATTTGCCGCCCTTGCGCTCAAATTCAAGCTCCTTTGTTTTATTATCATCTTGCGGCACTTCAAGCGTAACCTTTAATGAATTGCTGTAGGTGCATAGGTGAATAAACCGTTTGCAAGCCACGGCTTATCCTTATCAAAGCTTAAAACTTCATAACTTGCATCGTCTGACATATCGTGGGTGTTGCCGGAGCTATCGTCGGAATCGTTTTGTATAATTTGCGGTGATTGAACATTATTAATTTGCGATTTCAAATTATCAATTTGGTTATTTATACTAATCATAAAAAATATTATAACCGCCAAAGCGACACAGAAAATTACAGCGCAGGTTTTCAGCTTTTTATATAATTCCTTGATTTTTTTAGAGCTTTGCATATTTTCAAGTGTGATAAGCTCGTTTATATATTCCTTTGTATAATCATTTATATTATCATTATTATTCTTGTCATTACTGAAACCTAAAAGTTCATCCATAGTAACGCCAAAATATTCTGCAAGTGCATTAAGCTTTTTAAAATCCGGCATTGCCGTGCCGTTTTCCCATTTTGATACCGTTTGGCGGGAAACGTTCATAGCCTCGGCAAGAGCCTCTTGCTTAATGTCCTTTGCTTTTCTTAATCTTCTTAAATTTTCGCTGAAATTCATAAAGAGCACCTCCTCGGTTGATTTCTGTAATCATTTTACCAAAGAAGTGCCCTTTGTTCAACTTATTTTAGGTTTTCATAATGTAAACTTCAAGTTTACATTTTAATGTCGCAGACTCCGTATCGCTCAAAATGAGCCGATATTTAACGGACAATAGCGATTGCTTATTCGCAAATCAAAAGACCGTAGCCTTTTTCCCTCTTATAAATAATCTTTGTTTCACCGTCAAGACCGAGATAAACGAAAAAGCTGTGACCGAGCATTTCCATTTGAACGATAGCCTCGTCGTCTGTCATCATATTAGGTGAAATGGATTTTCTTCTTTTGATATCAACACTTGATGAGTCGAATTGGTCAAAATCATGCATGGTTACATCGTCAAGCGGAGCAACCGCCTTTGCAATTTCGTCAATGCCGCCCTTTCTCTTTTTGTCAACGAGGAAGGTTTTGAGTTTTCTCAGCTTTCTCTTGAGGTCGTCAACCGCCATATCAACAACAGGCTCAATTCTGTCTGCTCTTGCTTCGCCTCTGATGAATGAGCCTACGTTTACTACTGTTATATCGCACTTATAGCCGTCCTTTTTCTTGGCAAGTGTTACGTCAAATTCTGCCGACTCGGGGAGCATTTTTTCAATTCTTTTAAGCTCCTTTTCAATTCCGTCTTTTGTACCTTGCTTGAGTTCAAATCCTCTTGCTGTAATGTTAATCATAAATAATACCTCCTGTGTTTAACCTAAGGGTATATGTTAAACTTTGATAAAAAAGAATAACCTATCCCTTATCTTAATTATACACCTAAATATTAATAAATTGTAGTATTTACATTAAATTATTTTTTTGATATAATTAATATGTATACGGTTTTTGTAATTAGGGGATATAAGCTATGTATAAGAAAAAGAGAAATGATATAGATAAGCTTAAAACACTTTTCTTCGGCAAGGACATCGAGTCCTTGCCATTTTTGGCGCTTTCCG
>ERZ791796.2002-NODE-2002-length-10290-cov-2.212018_pt1 | contig 10290 bp, 9 predicted proteins | sample MGYA00510311_ERZ791796 | MGnify/ENA primary metagenome ERZ791796 (study PRJEB30046, sample SAMN00792042) | human gut metagenome | study: EMG produced TPA metagenomics assembly of the A metagenome-wide association study of gut microbiota in type 2...
GCCGATTTTGAAGATTTGTTTGGAGACCAATGCGAAGCAATAATCAAACATTTTGAAAACATTGACAAGCAGCCGGATAAGCTGTTAGTTTCATATAAAATTATTTATTTTTTATTTGTCTTGGATAAATTACAAAAGCAAGATGAGAGAATATATTCAATTATTGAGAAAATATTTCAAGGACTGGAACTTTATTTATCACTTCAGTTTTTCGATTGGAAAAATATTTATTACATAAATAGTAAAGATTATGTATTACAAATGTATGAGGCTTATTTAAAGTTGGTCGATTTTTGCAATTATAAATATTTTTCAAAATCATTGATGGATAGTTACGTTACATTATATAGTGAGGGAAGAATTGCGAGTTCACTTGTTAGGGGGTATTATTTACGTAGTATCATTACTAAAAATAATATGGTTGGTTTTAATGATGTAATAAGAGATCATATCAGATATGGACAAAAGAATATTAATCCAGCTATTCTCTTTTTGGACCAAAAGATAAATTTAACGGGAATCATAGAAAACGCTGATGAAAATCGTGTAAAAATTCAGCGTATAGAAATGGATTTGTCTGAAGAAAGTTTAGAAAGGATAAAAAGAATGGTTCGTCCCAATTGTATACATGTTGGATATCAATATGGATTGGCCCGTTATCTTGGCTTTTGCGCGAATAAAAAATTTCCTTTACTTTAATAACTTGATAACAATGTGTGAGATATCTGTTGTAATGCCTGTCTATAATGCCGAAATGCATATAAAAGATGCGATAGAAAGCGTCTTAGAGCAATCTTTTGTGGATTTTGAGTTCATCCTCATAGACGATGGTTCTACCGACCGCACGTCTTCTATTATTCAGTCATATAATGATAAAAGAGTACGTCTTATTCAAAACAGTCATAATTTTATAGAGTCATTGAACCTTGGAATAGAGAATTCTTTAGGAAAGTATATGGCTCGTATGGATGGAGATGATATAATGCATATCGATAGACTAAAAATTCAATATGCGATTATGCAAGAATATCCGGATGTAACTGTTTGTGGAACTTGGATGAACAGTATTGGAACATATTCACAAACGAATGGTTTATTGAGTACCTTGAGTGGGTTGGTTGAACAACCACTGTTAAAATTTACAAAGGGAAATTTCTTGTTTCATCCCACTACTATGATAAGGATGGATTTTTTGAAAAAGAATGCATTAAAATATGAGAACTGCCCTTATGCCGAAGATTTTAAATTTTGGGTGGAGATAGCAAAGTCAGGAGGGAGATTTTATATTGACAGTCAACCATTACTCTATTACCGAATATCAGATAGTCAGGTCAGTAGCCAAAAAAGTAGTGAGCAAAGAGCAACAACAGAGTCTATAATTAATGAGGTTTTGGAATATCTGATAGAACTCAATAAAAATGAATATCCGGAATTAGTGGCAGTTTATGGTGATTTATGTAAGTTGTACGAAAAACAATTACTTACTAAATGTGAAGTATTAACTTTATTTCAAAATTTATTTTCAAAGAATGAAAAGAAGTTGAACCTATAATAAATTTAATAACAACTTTAAAATTCAACAACAATGAAAAAGCTAACAAGAAAAAGTTTAGATGAACTGGCGAAAACAATGCCGGTAATTGAAGAGTCATTGCAAATGAGCTACGTTGGGGGAGGAAATGGAACATCAGCTAATCCTTATACCCAAGCGGAATTCGATAACATGCTTAGCAATGACAACTGGAACGGTGGTTATGTAGAAGGAATGGGATATGTAGCTACCAATACGTATATTTATGGGAGTTCGGTATACTCGGGATCGGTATCACAAATGTATTATACATTTCCTGATTATGTCACCTCGATCTCCTCTACAGGGTGGGACAGATTTCTCTCCGAAGCTGTAGGGCTTACTCCGTTAGGATCACTCGTAAGCCATGTTTCACAAGACATCACCAATATGGAATTATCTATTTTGAGAGAGCTGTTGGAAAAGGGCTATAACGCTTCGTCTTCTTTCAACTTTGTTAAAACGAATATACCGTACGGAGGGACTCAAATTTCAGTTTATGATGCTGCCACGGGTCAGTTTGTTACATCAAGAACGGTTGGTGAATGAAATTCCACGCATAAGATCCTTCGGCTTTAATGAAAATAAAACCTTATAAAAACATCGGTTATGAAATACCTTATATTATTGGCGTCGGTTATTTTTTTAGCGCAATCTTGCTCGGTTGCACCCTCCATGCGTGAATCCGCCCGATCGTACGACTGGGCTACGTACACTAATTTTTCCTGGCAATCAAAAATAGATAGCGCGATCAGCTCTTATCCGCTTTTATTGTATCCGTCATATGAAGCTAAGGGGAGCGCGGGGTTCATGGTACCGCTTTTTTATCATATGGATAAAAAAAAGCGGGCAGATATTGAAGTGAGGATAAAGTATAAAACAGAAAACTGCAATGACCTGTATTTGAAGCTGAGTGGGATTAGTGAATGCAGGGAGGTCACTTGCCGCCAACACATGGAGGGTAGCCCACCGGAGTGTGGATATAGCTTCTCCTCTGTTGCTGGGGGTGGCTCTTGAAGCCCAAGGGGAGAAGCCCAGGAAAAAGGATTTTCCGGTCGATCCTTTAGGATCGGCGGATAATTCCTTTAAGCCCGGGGAATACTCTAAAATATGGATTGACTCTTTGGATATCTTAATTGATGGAAAATATGAGGTTGAACTCCCATCATTGAATAACGGTGCAACGGCTTCCGTTCGGGAATTGGATGTGATACCCGTGAACGGCGACGATCTTAAGTCTCTGTCCTTTTCCGATAAGAGGATACTTGCCATCGGAGAGAGCGTGCATGGCACCGGAACGATGAATGACATGGGTGTTGAAATAATCAAGAATAGGATCGAACACGGAAAATGCAGGCTCGTCTTGTTAGAAATGCCCCTAACATTGTCTTTCCATATCAACCGGTATTTGGAGGGGGACGAGCGGTTCAGGGCGGACAGTATCGCTTCCTCTTTTGACAAGGTCTTATTTTCTTCTTCATCCTTTGTGTCTCTTATGCGATGGATTAAAGAATACAACCGGCATTCGGAAGAAAAGGTGAGCTTCTTTGGCATTGACCGGAACGTTTTCCGGTTACAAAGCAGTATCGACCTGTTTTACTTCTTTTACACGCTCCGTAGAGGTAAAGGTGACGAAGGCTTGAAAGCGATATGTGAGTCTCTTTTGTTGTCGGACGAGAAGTTTCCTTTTAAAGCGGCGGACTCTGTGTTAAATGCCAATCATGGCTTCAAGGGCATACTTACCCGGAGAGAAGCGGAAATAATGAGTTATTGCCTGAATGCGGAGAAGGAAGCAACTGCTGATGAACTTAATCGTTTTTTGGGCAGGGATTCCAGCATGTACGAGAATGCGAAGTTCTTAATGAAAACAATGCTTAAAAAAGATGAAACGACTACCGTATATTGTCATTTGGGGCATGCGAATTATACAAGTATCGCTGGATGGCTGGGACCGGACATGCGCCCTTTCGGAGAATATATGAAGGGTTCATACGGTGATGACTACTCCGCCGTGGGACTGCTTGCCGGAGGGGGAAGTTATCTGACATGGGTATTTCCTGGTAAAATGGGAATAAGGCGATTGCAGTCTTCGTCGTCTGCCGGATTGGAATACTGTATCGAACGTTCGGGTATCAGTCCGTGTTATTTGCCGATGGATAAACTGTCCGATGCGGATGTTTTGAAAATGAGATATATAGGAAATACAGAATCGAAAATTGGACAATTCCAGTGGGTTTTTCCAAAATGTATGATGGACGGAGTGCTGTTCACAAAAAACGCGTCCGCCATAAATAAGAGGGAAGAGTTTTTTAAAATGAACTTAGACTATCATGTCCAAACTTTATTTGCTCTTATGTATTTGTATGAAAAGAAAAGAAAATGGATTCCATAAACCTTTTCTCCGAAATATTCGGAAAAAAGGTGGTACTTCCTCTGACTTTATCGCTATTTTTGAATCCATAGTGGCATAATGGCGATTATGAAATGTTATGGTATTCTAAAGGGTTGAGAGATGGTTTGGCGAAAGGACGAGAAGTCAGAGGAAACTAAGTATTGATAATCTTTATAAATAATATTAAACATGAATTCAATAACAAAACTCCATGTATTGTTTTTCTTTGTATTTATATTCTATGCCGTATCATGTACCGCTAAATTAGAGAAACAAACATATACGAATGTATATGATTTACATTTTGCTATGCGGTCTGATTCTGCGGTGGTTTATCCGTGGCGCGAAAATGGAGCATATAGCAATTATACTATCCCTGCTTATATACAAGATTCAAATCGGAATTTGTTTGCTAAGAAATATTTTAAAGGATTTCCTTTTTCTAAGCAGTTAAGATCAGAGTATGAACAGAGAATTTTACTTCCAAATAATAACATAAAAGAAGCTGTAATCGGATTTGAAGGTAAAGGTGATAATATAAAACTTGTCTCCATCATCTTGGATGCCATAGGTAAACAGGAAAACATTCTTTTCTCTGACACCTTAAGATTCAGGCCTGACAGTATATTAAGCTTGGTTACCCAAAACATTAATTTGACTAATGCGGAGATGTTAAACGTACGAATTAATGTGGAAGGAGAAATTGATAAGGATGCTTATATTGCTTTCTCTCGATTGGACATACTGATTGACGGTAAGCCTATCGACGAATTTCCTGTTCGAACCCTTTCCCCGTTGATAGTAGATAAAAAAATTAACTATACGAGTATAAATGTTGATAGAAAAATAGGATTGGAGCAAATCAATGAAATCAATGATAAAAAGATTATCGGCTTAGGGGAGTCAGTCCACGGGAATGACGGTATAAAAAATTTGGCGTATCAATTGATTATCCAGGCAGTGGAAAGGTTAAATTGCAGATTAGTACTGCAGGAAATGCCCCTCGAACAATCATTTGCCTACAATAGGTTTATACAAGATGACAATTATGAACTTGATTCTTCCTTGGTTATCAACCATGCTACAATTAATTTTTTAAAAAGGTTGCGGAGCTTTAATTCTGGTAAAACGAAAGATTCTAAAGTTAAATTATATGGCATGGATTACAATTCACTTCTTTCTTCCACTCAAAGTTCCGCTATGGATATTTTTGATTTTATTACCGGGCTTAACAAAAAATCGCAGATTCCGGAAGTTGATCAATTATCCCTGCTGTTAATGAAAAAAGATCGTAACTGTGCGATAAACTTTCTTGATACTCATCGAGATAAGATAAAAAAACTTCTTACTGCTGAAGAAATAGAATGTATCTTGCATATTCTGAGGGTTTCAAAGCAAGCCGGAGATGCCGGAATAGAAAGATTCATACGGCGGGATTCCATTATGTTCGTAAATGCAAGATTCTTAATTGACAAGTTCGCCAAAGACGAAAATGTAAAAACGGTAATCTACGGGCATGCGGGACATATTAATCCTATTTCGAGTTATCCTGCCGTACCTTGTATTCCTTTCGGGAGGTATATGCGCAAAGCGTATGGTGAAAGTTACTCTCCTTTGCTATTTCTGATAGGGAGTGGAGAAGCCATAGCATATGATGAGCATTATAACAGGAAAGATAATTCCTCCTGAAAACAGTATGGAATATTTTTTAAGTCTTATTGATGACAATGTTTTTTACACCCCCTTAACTGTCGATTTTAATGAATTAACGCTGTCTCGATTTCAGGGGAGTCACCATATCCCACAAGAATTTTATCCATTTAACTTATATCAAAGATTTAAAGGCGTGTTTTTCATAAAAAGTACGGATTGTACCCATAAGGATGAAAAAGAAATCTCTTTTGAGAAAGCTTCTGATAGGCTTATAATGAAAATAAAACAAAGACAGGAAAAAATAAAGGAGATACAGAAGCGGATAGAAAATTTGTAAAAATATCGGTTATGAAATACCTTATATTATTGGCATCGGTTCTTTTTTTAGGGCAATCTTGCTCGGTTGAACCCTCCATGCGGTAAATCCGAGATCGTACGACCGGGTGAGTGAAACTAATTTTTTCATGCAATCAAAAATAGATCTCAATATATGAATATTGCATTTTTAACAACATTAAATCCGGCTGATATAAATAATTGGTCGGGAACGACATTCCATTTGTTTCACGCTCTAAGCAGAAAGCATCATGTAAAAGTGATTGGACAGAATACCCTTCCTCAGGCAGCGTATTTCACCAAAGATAATTATATTAAAAAAAATTTATTAGAGAACTATGTTTCTGTTTTCGGGAAATTATGTACCGAACAATTGACAAATTATGATCTTGTGTTTTTTGGAGATTTATATTTAGCTCCTTTTCTGGATGTAAATGTTCCGGTCGTGCATCTTAGTGATGTGACATACCACTCATTCCAAAGCTACTTAAACCCACTAAAGAATGAAGAACAGATAAAGAAAATAGAAATGATGGAGAAGAAATTATTGAATAAATATACTGCCATCATTTATAGTTCGGAATGGGCAAAGCAAAGTACAATAAATTATTATGATATAGAGTCGGGTAAAATTCATGTAGTGGAATTTGGGGCAAATATCCCTACTCCTTCAGACTATAAGATAGATATACAGACAGATATTTGTAATTTAGTCTTTATCGGAAAAAATTGGCAGAAAAAAGGTGGAGATAAAGTTTTAGGGGCATATAGAAAGCTTAAATCCGATGGATTTCGATGTACGCTTACGATTATTGGTTCTATTATTCGGGAACCTTATGATGAAGATGAGAATTTAGTTATAATTCCTTATTTAGATAAATCCCAACCGGAACATTTGGAAAGATTTTGTAAGATCTTGCAGAAAGCTCATTTTTTAGTACTTCCTACAGAGTTCGACGCATTTGGAATTGTGTTTTGTGAAGCATCGGCTTATGCCGTACCCAGCATTGCCTCCAATGTGGGTGGAGTGAGTCAACCGGTACGTGAAGGGAAAAACGGGTATTTGCTCATGCCGGATGCTACAGCTGAAGACTATGCTGAGAAAATAAAGTCGGTTTTCGCTGACAAAGAAAACTATCTGAAACTCCGGATGTCATCGCGGCAAGAATTTGAAACCCGTCTTAATTGGGAGGTATGGAGCGAGAAAGTAAATAAAATATTGGAAGAAATTGTAGAAGAACATCATAAGAATAATGGGAACAAACAACAGTGATTTTTATCTTCCTGTATATGTCATCAACCTTAAAGAGCGCACGGAACGGCGGCAGCATATAGAGGAACAGTTTCAAGGGAAGGTAGAGTTTGCTCTCCATTGGATAGAGGCAATCGAACATTCCATTGGAGCAGTGGGATTATGGCAAAGCATGCTAAAGGCTGTACAAACAGCTATCGACAAAAGGGATGATATCATGATCATTTGCGAAGACGACCATATATTTACCCCCGCATATAACAAAGATTATTTGTTTGCCAATATAATAGGAGCAAACGCTCAAGGTTCCGAGTTGCTTTCGGGAGGTGTCGGAGGATTTGGCACAGCGGTACCAGTGGACACAAATCGCTATTGGATGGATTGGTTTTGGTCTACGCAATTTATCATTATTTTTAAGCCGCTATTTCAAAAGATATTAGACTATGACTTCAAAGACACTGATACGGCAGATGGAGTTTTATCTGTCCTTGCTAAAGATAAGATGACTATCTATCCGTTCATCTCCGTTCAAAAAGATTTTGGCTATTCGGACGTAACCGTCTACAATGGGACTCCGGGGATGATAAGCAACTATTTTTCTCAGGCAAACTACCGCTTGAGAATGATTCATCATGTTAGTCATAAATTTAAAGAACAGGCAAAAAGATGAATTCAAGAATACAAAAGCAGGAACAACCTATATGTTCACCAAAAATTATTTTGCCTAATCCTAACAAAAAATCTGATGTAATTGCCAGATCTGAGGAAGTACAAGCCATTATTGACCGTATGCCCACCTACTGGGCAAAATGGGTGATACTATGTGTAGGGGTACTGATGGGAATGATCATATTACTTGGTTTTTTGATACAGTATCCCGATACGGTAGACGGACAAATATCAGTAACCGCAAATGCAGCACCGGTACGTTTGGTCGCTAACAGTAACGGACGGATTACGTTGTTTCAACCCAATAAAGCATTACTGCATAAAAATGATGTGATTAGTTGTATCGAAAGTGGTGCGGATTACAAACATATTTTATGGATTGATTCTTTTTTGAAGACACTTAATGACAAAAGCACAATTCGTGTTGCGTTGCCCGATACGCTGTTGCTTGGGGAAGTCAGTTCCGCATACAATTCCTTTTTACTTTCCTTTTTGCAATATGAGCGGTTACTTACTTCTGACATTTATTCAACCATGCGACAAAAATTGCAACAACAAATTATTTCTGACGAAGCAGTCATTGCCAATTTTAATAATGAGCTGCGATTAAAAAAACAAATATTGGATAACTCCCAAAACCAATTGAGTAAGGACAGTATATTGCTGTCGATGAAAGGAATAAGCGAACAAGAATACCAGCAAAAGTTCTCGACACATCTTTCTTTAAAAGAATCACAATTAAATTTGCAAAGTAACCGACAGATGAAACAATCGGAAATAAGTCGTAATCAATTGGAAATACAGCGTATCTGTTTGGAAGAAACTGAGGCTAAAGAAAAAGCCTATTCCGATTATATCACTCGGAAGAATGAACTTTCAAATGCCATTAAACTCTGGAAAGAGCATTATTTGCAATATGCGCCTGTAGAAGGGGAGTTAGAATATCTTGGTTTCTGGCGGAACAATCGTTTTGTACAGTCCGGGCAGGAGCTATTCTCCATCATTCCCGATAAAACTAATATCTTGGGTGAAGTAGTGATACCTTCTTTCGGTGCAGGAAAAGTAGAAGTTGGGCAAACAGTAAACGTAAAAATGGACAACTATCCATATGATGAATATGGATTACTGAAGGGAGTGGTGAAATCTGTTTCACGCATTACCAACAAGATAAAAACTCAAAATGGAGACATGGATACTTATCTGGTAATCATATCTTTTCCCGATGGTACATTAACTAACTTTGGGAAAATATTACCCCTCGATTTTGAAACAAAAGGTACAGTTGAGATTATCACCAAACGAAAACGTTTGATTGAAAGACTATTTGATAATTTAAAATCAAAAGGAGAAAAATAAGAATATGCTACTCCACCGTTTTCCCGTAGAATACCAAATGGATTCGCAAGACTGCGGACCCGCATCCCTTAAAATTATTGCTAAGCATTTTGGTAAGTTTTACTCATTGCAGTTCATGCGTGACCGTTGCGGCATTACCAAAGAAGGTGTATCGCTACTTGATCTAAGTACCGGGGCAGAAAGTATCGGGCTGCGAACGCTTGCCATAAAATGTACCATTGATGATGTGGTGAACAGCATTCCGTTTCCTGCAATTGTGTTTTGGAATGACAGTCATTTCATCGTGGTATATCATTCTGATAGGAAATACATATGGGTCTCGGATCCAGCAAAAGGACGCATAAAATACACGCACGAAGAATTTCGAAAGGGTTGGTATCAAAGGGATGAAAGCCAAGGTGTATTACTTGCCGTGGAACCAACTACTGATTTTAAGAATAGTAAAGCTGAACAAGAACAGAAGAGAAACAGCTTTTCGAGTATTCTCAAATATTTTTTTCCATACAAAAAGAGTTTCGGGTTAATATTTATTATTATGCTCGTTGTTACCGCCTTACAAGGTATGCTGCCATTTATCTCTAAAGCGGTGATTGATGTCGGCATTAAAACTTCGGATAGGAACTTTATTAATATGGTACTGATAGGGAATATCTGTATTTTGTTGAGTGTAATGATTTTCAATGTGTTGAGGGATTGGATATTATTGCATATCACGGCGCGGGTAAATATTGCTTTGATCTCTGACTACTTGATAAAATTGATGAAGCTACCTGTTACTTTCTTTGAGAATAAGCTGCTGGGCGATATTTTGCAACGGGCACAAGATCATGAACGTATACGCAGTTTCATTATGAATAATTCTTTGGCATTGATATTTTCAACGCTTACATTTGCCGTCTTTAGTATTATTTTATTGATTTACAATTCTATAATTTTCTATATATTTTTATCAGGATCGGTTCTGTACGCTTGTTGGGTGTTACTGTTTTTGAGCATACGTAAAAAACTAGATTGGGAATATTTTGAACTTTTGTCCAAAAACCAAAGCTATTGGGTGGAAAC